>OGZC01000948.1_pt1 | contig 16030 bp, 14 predicted proteins | sample 1576751 | NCBI WGS metagenome assembly OGZC01 (sample SAMEA3541486, study PRJEB24748) | human gut metagenome | biome: human gut; feature: human-associated habitat; material: faeces | place: China | collected 2012
TTGCAAAGCCAATAAACCACCGGTGAATTGCTCGCTCAACGTCATATCTTGATCAAGCAGCAACCAGTTTTCCTAAAATTAAAGAAGTTCAAGATGCAGTAATTGATTGTATGAATCATTGTACCAATGCGAATCGTTCTACCAGTACGACAAGTTTAAATGCGAGTCGTTTGATTTATCAAACACGCAAACTTATTAAAGAATATTTTCATGTACCTCAAGATGGATGCGTGGTCTTAAATAGTGGAAATACAGAAAGTCTCAATACATGTATTAAAGGTATTCTCAAAAAAGGTGATCACGTGATTACGACCTACGCTGAACATAACAGTGTTTTAAGACCGCTTTATCAATTAGAAAAAGCAAATATTATTACCTTATCTATTACCTCACCTACAGTAGAGGGTATTAAAAAAAATCTTCAAAAAAATACAAAAATGATTATTGTAACACATAGTTCCAATGTGACGGGTGAAATTTATCCAATTGCTGAAATTGGAAAGTTAGCACACGAGCATGGTATTTTAATGATGAGTGATATTGCCCAAAGTGCGGGACATCTTCTCATTGATATGGAAAAGATGAATTTAGATATTTTATGTTTTAGTGGTCATAAAGGGTTGCTTGGAAATAGTGGAGTTGGTGGTTTTTGTTTGGCTCAATCTATAGAAGTAGAACCTTTAATAAGTGGTGGAACAGGAATGGACTCTTTTAATCATTTTCAAAGTGGTTACTACCCTGAACATGTTGAAGCGGGGACACGTAATATAACAGGAATTGCTTCTTTAAAGGCAGGTGTTTTTTATTTAATGAAATATCAAGATGAAAAATCAAAATACACAAATGAATTAGTTGAACTTTTATATGATGGTTTAAAAAATATTCCACAAGTTGTTTTGTATGGCGATTTTAAAGAAAGAACACCAATTCTTGCATTTAATATACAAGGAATGGATAGTTTTCAAGCGGCCGATCTTTTAAATAATAAATATGATATTGCAATTCGTTGCGGTACTCATTGTGCACCTTTGATGCATCAACATCTCAATACAGTGAAAAGTGGAATCGTAAGAGTATCACTTTCATTTATGAATACAAAAGAAGAAATACAATTTTTCATCAAAGCAATTAAAGAAATTAGTGAGGGTAATTATGATAATTAGTGTTATTGGTTCAGGTGGAAAGACAACAAAAATAAAACAGTTAAAAGATCAATACTTAAAAGAAGGTAAGACTGTTTTAATGACAACTTCTACTCATATGAAAATTGAAGAAAATACACTAGTCGATCCGAGTTATGAAGAAATTATAAATGAAATTAAAAAGCATGGTTACGTACATGCAGGTAGTAAAGCCAAAAATCAAAAAATTAAAGCTTTAGATGATGAAGTGTTAGAAAGATTAAAAAAAGAAATAGATGTAATTTTAATTGAAGCTGATGGTTCTCATGGATTACCTTTAAAATATCCAAGAAATAATGAACCTGTTGTAGACAAAGATAGTAATGAAATTATTTTAATTACTTCTTTAAAGGGACTTGGGAAACCTGTTCAAGATGTTGTTCATGGTTATCAAGAAATGAAAGTTGATGGAAATCAAAGAGTAGATAGTCTTTTTATTCAACAACTTATCAACATCTATTTAGAAAAAATTAAAAAATATAATGTTCCTATTAAAATTCAAGTAAACGGAGCAAGTTCACTTTATGAAAAAGCACTAGCTTCGTTATTAGAAAATCAAAAGGAAGTAACACTTATTAATGAAGAATGGTTTTTGCCACAACCGAAACTTGTTATTTTGGGTGCAGGACATGTGAGCCAATATGTAAGTAAACTTGCTTCTATGTTGGATTTCTATACGATTGTTATTGATGAAAGAAAAGAATTTGCATGTAAAGAATTATTTCCAGAAGCAAATGAAATTCATTGTGTTTCTTTTGATAAAGCTGATTCCTATTTTCCTAAGGAAGCAAATACATGTTATGTCATTGTGACAAGAGGACATAAAGATGATCGTTTGTGTTTAAAAAAGACACTTTTTCGACAAAGTCTTTATGTAGGAATGATTGGAAGCAAGAAGAAAGTTAGACAAACCTATGATGCTTTATTAGAAGAAGGGTATCAACAAGTTGAACTTGATAAAGTACATGCCCCTATTGGACTTTCAATAAAAGCGATAACTCCTGCAGAGATTGCTGTCAGTATCATGTCTGAAATTATAGCTATTAAAAATGAACATCAATATTCAAGCATGACAAGTGACTTATTAGAAGTACAAGGTGATGGTGTTTTATGTATTATTATCGATAAAAAAGGATCAACACCACGTACAGTTGGTAGTATGATGTTTATAAATGAAAAAGGAATTATTGGTTCTATTGGTGGGGGAAGAGAAGAATATCAAGCTATTTTAGATGCTAAGAATTGTCATGAGGTAATGATGAAACATTATGAATTAAATAATAGCGAAAGTGCTAATTTAGGAATGATTTGTGGAGGAAGTAATGATGTGTTATTTCTTCCTATAAAGCAGCATTAGCTGCTTTTTTTATGTCTATAAATCTATTTTTTTGTATTATCTTGATGAAAAAATAGAGTTATGCTACAATTTTCTTGTTTTTAGAAGGTTAATTTAAATATGAGGGAGAGAATATGGAGAAAAAAGAGTATACAAGTCCTTATGATTTTGAAGGGAAAATTCCTTTAAAACAGGCAATTATTTTAGGTTTACAACACGTTCTAGCAATGTTCGTTGGTAACTTAACACCCGTACTTATTATTACGGGAGCTTGTGCTGCAACGCATGATGCAGATGTATTTGCTGCAATTCAAGTTTCACTTTTACAAAATGCAATGCTTATTGCCGGTGTCGTTACTTTAGTGCAATTATTTTCAATAGGTCCTATTGGTGGGAAAGTCCCAATTATCATGGGAACAAGTTCAGGATTTATTGGCGTTTTCCAAAGTGTAGCTCATGTTATGGGTGGTGGTGTTTTAGGTTATGGTGCCATTATGGGAGCAAGTATTATTGGTGGTTTATTTGAAACGGTTTTAGGTTTTCTTTTAAAACCATTACGTCGTTTCTTTCCATCTGTTGTTACAGGAACAGTTGTTTTTTCGATTGGTTTATCTTTAATTGGTGTTGGTGTTGCTTCTTTCGGGGGAGGAAGTAGTGCTAAAGATTATGGATCTGTAGAAAATCTTTTAATTGGTTTATTTGTTTTAGTTGTTATTTTAGCTTTTAAACATGGTACAAAAGGAATGCTAAGTAATTCGGCTGTTTTAATTGGAATTGTTTGTGGTTATGTTTTATGTATGATTTTACCATTGTTTATTTCAACAACAGGTGTTGCCAGTGATGGAACAGAGTTTGTTAAATCATGGGTTTTAAATTGGGATAAGGTGGCTCAAGCAAAATGGTTTGCTTTACCAAAACTCATGCCAGTAAAACCGGTTTTTGATTTAAGAGCAATCCTACCAGTTTTAATTATGTTTGTTGTTACAGCTGTTGAAACAGTTGGTGATATTTCTGGTGTTATGGAAGGTGGAATGTCAAGAGAAGCTACAGACCAAGAATTATCAGGTGGTGTTATCTGTGATGGTATTGGTTCATCTATTGCTGCTTTATTTGGTGTTTTACCAAATACATCTTTTTCACAAAATGTTGGGTTAGTAACAATGACTAAAATTGTCAATCGTTTTGCTTTAGCGTGTGGTGCGATTTTCCTAATTATTTGTGGGTTATTTCCTAAATTGGCGGCACTTGTTTCAATTATGCCTCAATCAGTATTAGGTGGAGCAGCAGTCATCATGTTTTCATCGATTGTTATGTCTGGTGTTCAATTGATTACCAAAGAACCCCTTACTGCTCGTTCAATGACAATTGTCTCAGTTGCTTTAGGATTAGGTTATGGTATAGGTGCAAATAGTGCAATTTTAGTGCAACTTCCACAAGCTATTCAAATGATTTGTGGAGAATCAGGAATTGTACCTGCTGCTTTTGTAGCAATTATTTTAAATATTTTATTACCAAAAGAAAAACAATAAAGGAGGGCTTTCTTTGTTATCGATTAGAAATTATGTGCGACCTCAAACAATTGAGGAAGCTTATGAATATGCAAAAAAACCGCTGAGTGTTGTTTTAGGTGGTATGTTATGGCTTAAAATGCAAAATAGAAATGTTAATTTTGCTATTGATTTATCTGATTTACATTTAGATCAAATTGAAGAAGTAGATGATGAAATACATATTGGTGCGATGGTTACTTTAAGAGAGCTTGAAACAAATGAACAATTAAACCATTTTACACAAGGAGCTATTAAAGAAAGCGTACGTCATATTGTCGGTGTTCAATTTAGAAACTTAGCGACAATTGGTGGATCTATTTACGGAAGGTTTGGTTTTTCTGATGTTTTAACACTTTTTATGGCGCTTGATTGTGAGGTAGAATTTTATCCAACTGGGCGGGTTTCTATCAAAGAATTTGCAAATATGAAATTTACAAAAGACATTCTTACAAAAGTTATTATTAAAAAAGTACCAACAAATGTGGTTTATTTATCACAAAGAAATATTTCAACAGATTTTCCTGTTTTAACCTGTGCTGTAAGTTGTATTGATCAACATTATACATGTATCATTGGAGCTAGACCTTTACATGCTGTAGCATTTAATGGAAATAGTTATTTTGAAACAGGTATTACTGAAGAAAATATTCAAAATTTTACAAAATGTGTTTTATCAGAATTAAAATTAGGAAGCAACTCAAGAGCATCTAAAGAATATCGTCAAAAGATTGCAAAAGTTTTAATAAAAAGAGCTTTTCTTCAATTAAAGGAGGATGTATATGGAAATTAAATTAACTTTAAATGGAGAAAGAATTGTACAAGATATAGAACCTGATTTATTACTTATTGATTTTGTGAGAAAAAATGGTTGCTATAGTGTTAAACGTGGTTGTGATACAAGTAATTGTGGATTATGTACGGTTTTATTAAATGATAAACCAGTGCTTTCATGCAGTGTTCTTGCAATGCGTGCAAATGGTGCAAAAGTAGTTACTTTAGAAGGATTGCAGGAAGAAGCAAAGCCACTTGCAACATTTATTGCTAGTCAAGGAGCTGAACAATGTGGTTTTTGTAATCCTGGATTTATGATGAATACACTTGCTTTATTAAAAGAAAATCCTCATCCAAGTGATGATGATATTAAAGAATTTTTAGCTGGAAATTTATGTCGTTGTTCAGGTTATGAAGGACAACTTAGAGGAATAAAAAATTACCTAAACTATCTTGAAGAAAAGGGGAATGAATAATGGCTTATAAACATATTGAAAAACCGGTCATGAAAAAAGATGCGATGAATCTTTTGCTTGGTAAACCTGTTTATGTAGATGACATAACAAGTCAAGACTGTTTAGTTGTTAAAGTGTTAAGATCACCACATGCTCATGCTTTGATTGAAGAAATTGATGTTTCTAAAGCTCAAAAAATCCCAGGTATTGAAGCTGTTTATACGTATAAAGATGTTCCTCAAAAACGTTTTACCATGGCAGGTCAAACGTCTCCAGAACCAAGTCCTTATGATCGTTTAATTTTAGATCAAAGAGTTCGTTTTGTAGGAGATGCTGTTGCTATTGTTGCTGGTATTAATGAAAAGGTTGTTGATCGTGCTTTAAAAATTATTAAAGTAAAATATCAAGTTTTAACACCTGTTCTTGATTTTACGAAAGCAAAAGATAATAGCATCTTAGTTCATCCTGAAGAAAATTGGAAAGCTTTATGTCCAGTAGGCGCTGATAATCAAAGAAATCTTGTGGCAACAGATTCTTCAAGTCAAGGTGATTTAGAAAAAGTGTTTGCTTCTTGTGATCAAGTCATTGAAAGAACCTATCATACAAGAGCAAACCAACAAGCAATGATGGAAACTTTTAGAACGTATTGTGAAATTGATCCTTATGGAAGACTTCATGTTATTTCTTCCACTCAAATTGTTTTCCATTGTCGAAGAATTCTTGCTAACGCATTAGATATTCCTCAATCGAAAATTCGTGTTGAAAAACCAAGAATTGGAGGAGGATTTGGGGCTAAACAAACTGTTGTAGCTGAAGTTTATCCTGCTTTTGTAACATGGATGACAAAGAAACCTTCTAAAATGATTTATAGTCGTAAAGAATCACAAATTGCTTCTACACCGCGTCATGAAATGCAAGTGACTGTTAAATTAGGAGCAATGAATGATGGAACAATTCGAGCAATGGACGTTTATACTCTTTCAAATAGTGGTGCTTTTGGTGAACATGGACCAACAACAGTAGGGTTATCGGGACATAAATCGATTCCACTTTATACAAATAATCTAGAAGCCTTTAAATTTTCTTATGATGTTGTTTATACCAATTGTCAAGCGGCTGGTGCCTATCGTGGCTATGGCGCTACGCAAGGACTTTTTGCGGTAGAATCGATTGTTAGCGAAATGGCAGGCATTTTAGGTATTGATCCTGTGGCTATTCGAGAAAAGAATATGGTTAGACAAGGTCAAATAATGGGGGCTTATTATAATGAGGTTGCTCAAGCATGTACACTAGACAAATGTATGGATCATGCTAAAAAACTTTTTGATTGGGAAAACAAATCAAAGGTACGCGTCTTAGAAAACGGTAAAATTAGAAGTGCTGGAGTAGCCATGGCCATGCAAGGATCTGGTATTTCAGGGGTTGATGTGGGTTCTGCTACATTAAAACTTGAAGACGATGGTTATTATACACTTCATATAGGCGCAGCCGATATGGGAACAGGTTGTGACACCATTCTTGCACAAATGGCAGCTGAGTGTTTAGACTGTGATGTTGATCATATTGTTGTCTTTGGGGCAGATACAGATATTTCACCTTATGATTCAGGTTCTTATGCTTCTTCAACAACTTATGTAACAGGAAAGGCAGTAGAGCAAGCTTGTGAAAAATTAAAAAATAATTTATGTGATCTTGCTTTACAAACATTCCATTGTGAAAAAGAAGATGTTGAATTCACCTCACAAGGTGTTAAAAATTTAAAGACAAACGAACTTTTAACTTTAAAGGAGATTGCTTTAAAAGCAATGTGTGGAAATAATATTGAAACACAAGTTACAGTTACACATTCATCTCCAGTTTCACCACCACCTTATATGGTAGGGATGGTTGAAATTGAACTTGATAAAGAAACAGGACAAGTTGATATTCTTGATTATGTTGCTGTTGTCGATTGCGGTACTGTTATTAATACAAATTTAGCACGTGTTCAAACAGAAGGTGGCTTAGTTCAAGGAATTGGTATGGCTCTTTATGAAGATGTTCAATATACAAAACGTGGAGCTATTCCTGAAAACTCTTTTATGCAATATAAAATTCCTACACGTTTGGATATGGGAAAAATTAGAGTTGAATTTGAAAGTAGCTATGAACCAACTGGTCCATTTGGTGCAAAATCGATAGGTGAAATTGTTATTAATACACCATCTCCTGCAATTGCCAATGCTATCTATCGAGCAACAGGTAAATATCTAAAGGATCTTCCAATGACTCCTGAAAAAATCTTAATGGCAATTGATGAGTAATGAAAACATATATTATTTATTTAGCGGCTGGAAATAGTTGTCGTTTTAAGGAAGATAAGTTACATGCGCTTTTTAAAGGAAAAGAGCTTTATCTTTATGGAATTGATACTTTGAAACAATTATTAAAATATCGTAATGATATAGAAATTATTATTGTCTCTAATACAATTGATATACAAGAAGAATGTATCTATAGCTATAAAAGTCCTTTAAGTGAAAGAGGAATTTCTTATTCTATTAAAGCTGCTTTAGATCATATCGACCAACAGGATGACTATCAAATGATGTTTATGGTTGCAGATCAACCCTATCTTTCTTATCAAACACTCAATAAGATGATTGATATATTTAATCAATCATCTTATTCTATATGTTCTTTAATGTTTAAAGATAGAGTTGGAAATCCGGTAATTTTTTCTAAAGACTATTTCAATGAGTTATATTCTTTAAAAGAAGATCAAGGAGGACGAACGATTGTTAATAAATATCCTCAAGAATGTTTTTATTTTATAATTGAAAATGAAAAAGAACTTTATGATATTGATTATCAAAGTGATTTACAAAAACTTATAAAGGAAGAGGAATATGATTGAAAACGCTAAGTCAGAAGATAAAGAAGAAATCTATAATTTGATTTGTATTTTAGAAAATAAAGAAATTAATAAAGAGCACTTTGATTGTGTTTTTGAAAATTCTTTAAAAGATGAAGATATTATTTTTTTAGTTTATCGAGATAAAAAAATTGAAGGATTTCTAAGCTTTAAAATACATCATTATTTACATCATGACCATGATACAGGTGAAATTGTAGAACTGGTTGTTTTTCCAGAAAAAAGAAATTTGAAAATTGGTAAACAATTGATTGAAAAAATTGAAGAAATTGCAAGGAATAAAAATCTTGAACAAATTGAACTTTCTACTTCCACTTATCGTAAAGGTGCGCATCGCTTTTACGAAAGACAAGGCTATGAAAAATTACATTATAATTATACGAAAGCACTAGATGACTAACTGTCATCTTTTTTTCACATCTTTTACACATTATCATGCTACAATAAAGTTAAAGAGGTGGTAGTAATGTATAAAGCGTTGATGATTGAAGATCATAAAGAAGTAAGAGACTTTGTTAAAGAGTATTTTGATCATAAAGAAATAGAAGTTATAGAAGCTCAAAATGGTTATGAAGGATTAGCAATATTAGATGATACAATCGATATCATTTTACTTGACATCATGATGCCAGGAATTGATGGCTATGAAGTTTGTAAACAAATTAGAAGTCAATATAATACGCTCATCGTTTTTATAAGTGCTTTATCAGAAGATGAAAACCAATTAAAGGCTTATGAATATGGGGCAGATGATTATATTACTAAACCATTTAAACCTTCTTTGTTATATGCTAAATGTTTAGCGCTTTTAAAAAGAAATAAAAAAATTAAAACGAATCAACTTCAATCAGGAAAAGTGATTTTGGATTTAGATAAACATATTTTAGTGATTGAAGAAAATAATATTGCTTTAACAGATAAAGAATTTAAACTTCTTCGATACTTAATGGAAAATCAGGGAATTGTTTTATCAAGAGAAAAAATTTTAGATGCTTTATGGGGCTATGATTATTATGGTGATGGACGAGCAGTAGATACGTATATCAAACGTTTAAGGAAACGATTGGGAAAATATTCTTATTATATTCAAACTATTGTTAAAACTGGATATGTGTGGAAAGGAGAAGAATTATGAAAAGAATAAGAAGCATTCAGTTTAAGGTGTTTATTTGTTTGTTTATTTCTTTTATGGTGGTATTTGGATATATTGTAAAGACTAAATATGATCAAAGTTTTAATGAACTGGTTTACAATACTGATTACACGGCTTCAGATGATTATATTAATTTTTGCAATACTATAGATAGTAGAGGACCTCATCAAGTAGAATTAGATTTAGAAAAAATAAAAAAAGAATTAAGTAATTTACCTAAAGATAATATGACTGAAATCTGTCTTTTAGATGCTAAAGGAAAACTTATCAATCAATACGGATATAATAAAAAAGATCGATTACTTATTACCTCTGATTTATGTTCAGAAGGTGATAATTCAAACGATTATTATGATATAAATTACTATATTGACTTATCAGAATTATCAGATAAACAATATAAACTCTTAAAAGACACAATAAAAGATGTTGATGAAAAAGGTTATGATGATATTAATTTAAGTTTTGAAGGTCAAATAGAAGAATTACAAAATTTTAAAAAAACATCGACATTAATGTATAATGCCAAGAGCCGCTATTTTAAAGTCACACCAAGCTTTATTCATTATAATACGGATATTTTTGGAATGAAGCAAGGAAACTCAATTAGTGCGACGTTATATGCATATGTTGATGATGGAGATTATCATTTATCGTGGCATGGAGAAGTAGTCAATGACATAAAAAAAGTTTCAACATTGAAAATGAACCAGTTGACAAAAGATGCTATCGATAATCATTTTTCTAATATTTATGTAAGACTTGCTTCATTTTTAGATAAAGATACTATTACTTCAAAAGAAAATAGAAAAATGACAAATGAAATTGCCACATCTATTAAAGAAGGAACATTAACGTATGCAACGTTTACTAAACTTTTAGATGATTATTCTTATCAAGTATTACTTATGCCTTTATATAAATATCAAGGCTATACTGAGGGGCAAGAACATACACCAGAGGCTTTTATTGCAGTTTTCTATGATTTTCAAAGTGGAGGGAGAAATCAATTAAGAAATGATTTGTTTAAAGATAACTTTCCATTACTTTTAGGTGGTTTCTTATTTATCGTTTTATTTTCATATTTGATTTCTTATATGACAACAAAACGTATTAAAGAAATTGATCGTGTTGCAATGGAAATCACAAATAATAATTTTGAAGGCATTTTAGATACAAAAGGGAGTGATGAGTTATCAAGTCTTTCAAGTCATATTAATACAATGTCTTCTAACTTGAAAAGAAATATAGATGCATTGAATTTAGAAATAGATCAAGTGAAGAAGATGGAACAATTAAAGAAAGAATTTATTGCTCAATTTACTCATGAGATTAAAACACCTCTTGCTATTATTAATGGAAATATTGATTTATTAGAAAATGTCGAGAATATAGATAAAAAAGATAAGTATATAGAGGTTATCAATAAAGAAATTGCTGTTATTAATGATTTAGTATTACAAATGTTAGATTTATCAAAACTTGAAGCAAAGGCGATTACTTTAGATAAAAAAGAAATTGATTTAAGAGAGCTAAGTGAAGATATTATTGATGATTATGAACAATTATTAATGGATAAAAAATTAAAGATAGAAATACAAGGAGAAGGTGTTTTAATTGTAGGTGATAGAAAACGAATAGAAATGGTTATTCAAAATTATTTATCAAATGCAATTAAACATGCATGTATTAATAGTACGATTAAAATTAAAATCAAAGAAAATGAATTTTCGATTGAAAATAAGGGAAAACAAATTGATGAAAATAGAATAGACACTATTTGGGAATCTTTTGTCAGTGATGATCAAAAAGGGACAGGTTTAGGTCTTGCAATCGTTAGAAATATTTTAGAACTTCATGAAATGAGTTATGGAGTTTATAATTTACAAGGCGGTGTAGAGTTTTATTTTAGATGGAAAAAATAAATGAAAACCCTTTCTTTAAAAAAGAATTATAGAATCGTTAAAAAAGTATTCTTTTTTTCATAAATTAGTTCCATTTAATGAAAAAAAAGCATATAATAGGCATTGCTTAAAGGAGAGATAGTAATGAATATAATTTTAATGGGTCCACCAGGTGCTGGTAAAGGAACTCAAGCTGCTAAATTGGTGGAAAAATATGGTTTAAAACAAATTTCTACAGGAGATTTATTTAGAAAAGCAATTAAAGAAGAAACAAAATTTGGTGTTATTGCTAAATATTTTATTTCTTTTGGTTATTTAGTACCAGATGATTTTACAATTCAAATGATTCAAGAATATTTAGAAGAAAATATTAACACTGAAGAATTTAAAAATGGTTTCATCTTAGATGGTTTCCCAAGAACAATCATTCAAGCTAGAAAATTAGCTGATATTTGTTCAATGTTCAATTTTAAAATTGATGCTGTAATCAACTTAGATATTCCTGAAGATGTATTAGTTAAACGTTTATCAGGAAGAAGAACTTGTGCTGATTGTGGTAAATCATATCATATCGTTTACAATCCACCTAAAAAAGAAGGTGTTTGTGACGCATGCGGTGGAGAATTAACACAACGTTCTGACGAAAGTGAAGAAGCAGTTCAAGTACGTATTGATACTTACAATAAACAAACAAAACCTTTAATTGATTACTACACAATGTTAGGTGAACTTACTAATGTTGACGGGAATCAATCAATGGATGAAGTTGCTGAAGAAATCTATAAAGTATTAGATAATTTAAAATAGAAGCTCACGCTTCTATTTTTTTTTCATAAAATGAAATAAGCTTTCTTGTATAGACCTCTATGTTATAATGAATATATCAAAAAATGGAGGATATAAAAATGAGTAAAAAACCTGTAAAAATTGTAACAATTGGTGGAGGAAGTAGTTATACACCAGAGTTAATGGAAGGATTTATTAAAAGATATGATGAACTTCCAATCAAGGAAATTTGGCTTGTCGATATTGAAGATGGGAAAGAAAAATTAGAAATCGTTGGTAAAATGGCACAACGTATGTGGGATGCTTCTCCTTATGATGTTAAAGTTCATCTAACATTAGATCGTCGAGAAGCATTAAAAGATGCAGATTTCGTTACAACTCAATTTAGAGTTGGTTTATTAAATGCTCGTATTAAAGACGAAAGAATTCCATTTAGCTATGGTATGTTAGGTCAAGAAACAAATGGTGCTGGAGGTATGTTTAAAGCTTTAAGAACGATTCCAGTTATTTTATCAATCGTTGAAGATATGAAAGAATTATGCCCAGATGCTTGGCTTGTTAACTTTACAAATCCATCAGGAATGGTTACAGAAGCAGTTATGAGATTTGGTAAATGGGATAAAGTCATTGGTTTATGTAATGTTCCTGTTGGAGCAATGTTAGATGAACCAAAAACAATTGGTAAAACTTTAGATCAATTAACTTATAAATTTGCTGGATTAAACCATTTCCATTGGCATAAAGTATATGATGAAAATGGTAAAGAAGTGACTAAAGATATCATTGAAGCAATGTATGAAGGAAAAGATATGGGAATTCCTGCAAACATTCATGATATTCCATTCTTTAAAGAACAATTACTTCAAATGAATATGATCCCATGCGGATATCATAGATATTATTATCGTGAAGAAGAAATGTTGGCTCATGGTTTAGAAGAATATAATGATCCTAAGGTAGGAACTCGTGGACAACAAGTACAACAAACAGAACATGAGTTATTTGAATTATATAAAAATCCAGATTTAGATCATAAACCAGAACAATTAGCAAAACGTGGAGGAGCACATTATTCAGATGCGGCTTGTGAAACAATTGCTTCAATCTATGGAAATAAATTATCACATATCGTAGTAACAACTAAAAATAATGGATCTGTCCCAGATTTACCAGCTGACTGTGCAGTAGAAGTTTCATCTTATATTGGTTCAACAGGAGCAAGAGCAATTGCCTTTGGGTCATTACAACCAGCTCAAAGAGGATGGTTACAATGCATGAAAAACATGGAATTATGTGTTGAAGAAGCAGCTGTAACTGGTGATTATGGATTATTAATGCAAGCATTCATTTTAAATCCACAAACAGTATCAGGACAAAAAATGGTTAATGTTTTAAATGAATTATTGATTGCTCATGAAAAATATTTACCACAATTTGCAGATAAGATTGCCGAGTTAAAAGCATCAGGTGTTACCATCAAAGATGATGTTGCACGTGAATTAACTGAAAAAGGTTTATAGGATTTTATGTGAATAAAATAACTACCTCACACTTTGCCAGAGACATGAGGTAGTTATTTTTTGCATTATTTTCTATAATATATAGAAGTAATTTAATAACGATATTTATTATTGACATGATTAATGTAAGTGTAGTTAACATATAGCTTCATAAGCTGTCATTTCCATCACCTCCGCTTTTCATATTTCCCTAGGGATATCTATGTAAACGAAGAATACGTCCTTCGATCAAAGCGCTACCGTCTTTAATGAAGGATTATAGAAGAAAATGAAAATGATGTCATAATAGTTTGGGGTGAATTTATGAAAAAATTATTACTATTTGATGTGGAAGGCGAGAGAAAATGGACATCTTGCAGTTATTGTTACTGGGAGAAGTAGAAGCCATATAGAAGAGCCCATTTTAGATATTGGTTTTGATGGAATGATTGGTGGTAATGGTGCTTATATTGAATTAGATAATAAAGTGATTAAAGATGAGACAATTCAAGTAGAAGATGTTAAAAGAATTGTCGATTATTTAAATCAACATCATTTAGAATACTATATTGAAGCAAATGATGGGTTATATGGTTCTTTAAATTTTAAAGTACGTGGTGTAGAGGCTTTAAGACAATATGGGATGAAAGATCCTGATGTGATGGAGATTTATCCAGCAATGACTTTTCCAAAGTGTCTCTATATAGAAAATGTAACAAAAATCAATTATATTTTAGAAAGTTATCAAGATTACTTAGATTTTAAAGAAGCTTTTCCTGAATTTAAAGATTTAACGTGGGGTGAAAAGGAGAAAAAGCAATCTTTGGAGATTGTGCATTAAAACATATTGATAAACAAGAGGCAATTAAAGAACTTATTGATTATTTAAAAATAGATCAAGAAGATATCATTGCTTTTGGTGATGCTGAAGTAGATATTCCTATGTTTGATTTTGCAGGAATTTCTGTATGTGTGGGAAATGGGAGAGAAGAAGCTAAAAAACATGCAACCTATGTTACAAAACCAGTAAGTGAAGATGGCATAAAATATGCTTTAAAACATTTTGAAATTATTTAAGGAACTAAAAATGAAGTTAAATAAACAAAAAATCTTATTTATTGCTGTTATCTTTTTCTGATTTGCGCAATATGTCTATATTCCTTATTAAACACCTTATCTTACGATGATTCAAACAAGTACGTCATTTATTGGAATTATTATAGGAAGCTATGGTATTTCACAAATGGTCTTACGTTTACCGGTAGGATTATTAGCAAATTATAGAAATAAGCATAAAATGATTATGTTAATAGGATCTTTATCATCAGGATGTGCTTCTTTGTTTAGAATTATTTTTAATAATGGAATTGGTTTTTTAATTGGAAATCTTTTTTCAGTATTTGCCAGTGCAATGTGGATTTCTTTTATGGTTTTATATATGAGTTTTTATCCAAAAGACCAACAAACAAAAGCCATCAGTTCAATTATTGTCGCTAACAATTTAGGAATGTTATTAGAATTTATTACAAGTACACTTCTTTATGAAAAAATAGGAATGCAAATGATTTGTTTATTAAGTGTGATTTCAGAAATCATTTCTGCTTTATTTATTTCATTACTTCCTAAAGAAAAAACACAACCAATAAAGAAAAAAATTTCAAGTTTATTAAAAGTATGTACACAAAAGAATTTAATTGTCTTTTCGCTTCTTGCACTTGTTCAACAAGGGGTACAAATGACAACAACTATGTCTTTTACAACACGAATTATAAAAAATTTAGGAACAAATTCTATGTCTATAGGATTATCTTCTATTATTTATATGTTATCAGCAGTTTGTTTTGCTAAAATGGCATCAAGTGATGTATATATGAAATTAGGCGTTAGAACATGTATTACTGTTACATTTTTAACAACTGCACTTTATTGTGTTTTACGTCATCGGCCGCAAATACTACCGCTCCGGCGACAGCGAGTACACCATCAACGGGCAGGTATGCCGCCTGCGGGACGTGTACGAGTTGCTGCTGGATACCGGCATCGGCAGGGACGGCTACTCGGTCATCGGGCAGGGACGCATTGCGGAGATCGTGGCAGCCAAAAGCAGCGAGCGCCGCGAGATCTTTGAAGAAGCCTGCGGCATTGCCAAGTACCGCTACCGCAAGACCGAAGCCGAGCGCCGTCTGGCCGCAGCGGGCGAGAACTTGGAACGGTTGCGGGATATCCTTGGCGAGCTGGAAAGCCGGGTGGGTCCGCTGGAAAAAGAAAGCGCCAAGGCGCAGAAGTTTCTGGAACTGAGCGCCCAGCGCAAAACGCTGGAAGTGACCCTGTGGACCGATGGAGTGCACCGCGCCCGGGAAGCCGTGCACCAGCAGGTGCGGGACTACGAGACCGCCCAGACCGACTACGAGCGTTTCGACCGGGAAACCAAGGCCGCCGAGCAGGAGGCTGAGGAGATCCGTATGCAGGCACAGCATACAA
>OGZC01000949.1_pt1 | contig 16029 bp, 18 predicted proteins | sample 1576751 | NCBI WGS metagenome assembly OGZC01 (sample SAMEA3541486, study PRJEB24748) | human gut metagenome | biome: human gut; feature: human-associated habitat; material: faeces | place: China | collected 2012
GTGAGCGTCTGGGTGACGCGGCTACATCAGCGCAGATAAGAACAAGAGTGAAGATCTTCCGATCGGAGTTCTGGCTGTTGATTCTATCTACACACCGGTGGAGCGTGTCAATATGACCGTTGAGAACACCCGTGTGGGTCAGGTGACAGATTATGATAAGCTGACATTAGATGTATACACAAATGGAACGCTGGCACCAGACGAAGCTGTCAGCCTGGCAGCAAAGGTTCTGAGCGAGCATCTGAACCTCTTCATTGACCTTTCCGAGAATGCCAAGACCGCAGAGGTTATGGTAGAGAAGGAAGACAACGAGAAAGAGAAAGTGCTTGAGATGAACATCGACGAGCTGGAGTTATCCGTTCGTTCTTACAACTGTTTAAAGAGAGCCGGAATCAATACAGTGGAGGAGCTGTGCAACCGCACACCGGAAGATATGATGAAAGTCAGAAATCTGGGCCGCAAATCCCTGGAAGAGGTTCTTGCAAAACTGAAAGAATTAGGTCTGCAGCTCAACCCGAGCGAAGAGGCTTAAGATACCGCGTGGGTGGACGTGCTTTGCAGTGCGTCCCTTTCATGCAGATACGGGGACGGATAAGTCCGAATGGCACAGGTCCCTGCATAACCATCAAACAATTATATTTTATATAGCAGACATTCAGTAAGTCCAAAGGGCATGAGTGCCGGCTTCCGCAAATGGAGGAGAAAGAATCATGGCAGGATATAGAAAACTTGGAAGAACTTCCAGTCAGAGAAAAGCAATGCTGCGCAGCCTGGTAACCGCACTGTTATTCAACGGCAAGATCGTTACCACTGAGGCAAGAGCAAAAGAAGTGAAGAAGATCGCTGAGGGTCTGATCGCTCTGGCAGTAAAAGAGAAAGATAACTTCGAGACCGTTAAAGTTACCGCTAAGGTAGCTCGCAAAGACGAGAACGGCAAGAGAGTAAAAGAAGTTGTTGACGGCAAGAAAGTTACCGTTTACGACGAAGTAGAGAAAGAGATCAAGAAAGATAAAGCTTCCAGACTTCACGCTAGAAGACAGATGCTGAAGGTTCTCTACGATGTAACAGACGTTCCGACTGCAAGAGCAGGCAAGAAGAAAAACACTAAGAAGGTAGATATGCCGGCTAAGCTGTTTGATGAGCTTGCACCGAAGTACGCTAACCGCAATGGTGGTTACAGCCGTATCGTTAAGATCGGTCAGCGTAAGGGCGACGGCGCTATGGAAGTTCTGTTAGAGCTGGTATAATTTAGATAGATTCGTTTGTTTAAGTTGTATCAAATCTTCGTTCTTTTACGCAAGTTTTGAATCGTAAGATGATTTTATACCCCCGGTTTGGGAGACAGAGAAATCTGTCTTCTGAACCGGTTTTTTTGACGTTAGAATGGAATTTTTCAGGTTTCCATTTACCTTGAGAAAAAGTCAGGGTTTTAATAACACTTGAATGAAAAAAATAGAAAGAATGGCGCAAAAATAGCAGACTGAATTTTACGGTTTTCCGCATACTAGGATTAAACGATTTTATCGAACAAGTTCTTGGATTCAAACAGAGTGTACATCTGCATTTCGTTGAGATTCGCCGCAGTGCGGAATCTACGGAACGGGGGAGGTACATAAGAGTAGAAGGAGGAAAAACCGTGCGAAAAAACTCTGGTATGTGGAAAACAATAAGTCGGAAGGAAAAACTTCGCCGTGTTCTGCTGATAATCTTTGGTGCGGGGGTCATTGCGCTTGCCGGCGTATCTTATCAATATGTGAAGAACGCGGTTCCCGACCGCATCAATGTGGTGGTGGACCGGCAGGAGCAAGTTCGCTTTGGGCTACCGTTTCGAGCATTGCTGGAAAGTGAGAGTGAGGAGGTGCTTCTAAACGGCAGCTCTAAAATTCCGTCCGACCAGATCCATCTGCAGCTCAACCAGCCCTTTTCCATCTATTCTGAACAGGAGGGAACGTACCGTTTAAGTCTCAAACTCTTTGGAATATGGAAATTAAACTCGGTATGGGTATCGAGCGTATTACTAACCTGAAATATCAGGTGAAAGACCTTCGTATGTTCTCTGAAAACGACACAAGATTCCTGAAGGAATTCGAAGCCGCTTACTAAAATAAGTGGAGAGTTGAGAATTAAGAGTTGAGAGTTGGGCTGCGCTATCATGCCACAGGCAACTCTCGATTCTCAATTCTCAACTCTCAATTTAATAAGAATGAAAGATAAACTTGTTACTTCCAGTTATTGTTTTATTCTCGCAGCCAACTTCCTGCTGTATTTCGGATTCTGGTTGCTGATACCGGTACTTCCCTTTTACCTGTCCGAAGTATTCAGTGCCGGCAATTCCACAATCGGTATCATTCTTTCCTGCTACACAGTAGCTGCATTGTGTATCCGCCCTTTCTCCGGTTATTTTCTGGACAGTTTTGCACGTAAACCTTTATATTTGATGGCTTACTTCATCTTTATGACGATGTTTGCCGGATACATTATTGCAGGCTCGCTTACACTGTTTATCATGTTCCGTATCATACAGGGAGTATCGTTCGGAATGGTAACCGTAGGTGGTAACACAGTGGTGATTGACATCATGCCATCTTCACGACGCGGAGAAGGATTGGGATATTATGGGCTTTCAAACAACATTGCAATGGCAGTGGGTCCGATGTCAGGATTATTTCTGCATGATGCGGGAATGAGTTTTACTACCATATTCTGCTGTTCACTAGGGTCCTGTATGGCTGGGTTCGTTTGCGCTTCTCTTGTAAAGACTCCTTATAAACCACCTGTGAGACGGGAACCGATATCTCTCGACCGATTCATATTGCTGAAAGGTATTCCGGCAGGTATCAGCCTCTTGTTGCTTTCCATTCCTTATGGAATGACGACCAACTATGTGGCTATGTATGCCAAACAAATCGGGATTAATGCCACCACAGGTTTCTTCTTCACTTTCATGGCAATAGGAATGGCTATTTCACGTATATTCTCCGGAAAGATTGTGGACAGAGGTAAGATAACGCAGGTTATTTCCGCTGGACTGTATCTCGTGGTGTTCAGTTTTTTCCTGCTTTCGGCCTGTGTATATCTTATCAGCTGGAACAACATGGTATGTACGATTGTTTTCTTTTCCGTGGCCTTGTTGCTGGGAGTGGGGTTCGGCATTATGTTCCCCGCTTACAACACTTTATTTGTCAACCTCGCCCCCAACAGCCAACGTGGTACCGCCACTTCCACCTACCTGACCTCCTGGGATGTAGGCATCGGTATCGGTATGTTGACAGGAGGCTATATTGCAGAAGTCAGCACCTTTGATAAAGCCTATTTATTCGGAGCCTGCCTTACCATTGTTTCCATGCTCTACTTCAATGGCAAAGTAGCTCCCAATTACCATAAAAATAAATTGCGATGAGAAAGAAAGAACGTTATGAAAAAGTCCTTGCCTGGTTTCGGGAAAATCGTCCCGTAGCCGAAACGGAACTACACTATGAGACTCCGTTTCAACTGCTGATAGCGGTCATCCTCTCCGCCCAATGTACGGATAAACGGGTGAATATGATTGTTCCGCCACTGTATCGCGACTTCCCGACTCCGGAAGTTCTCGCTGCCAGTACTCCGGAAGTGATATATGAATATATCCGTAGCGTGTCTTACCCCAATAACAAGGCAAAACATCTGGTAGGCATGGCACAAATGTTGGTGAAAGACTTCAACAGCGAAGTGCCCGGCACACTGGAAGAACTCATAAAACTTCCCGGTGTAGGACGTAAGACGGCAAACGTCATCCAATCCGTTGTATTCAACAAAGCGGCAATGGCAGTAGACACTCATGTGTTCCGTGTAAGCCATCGCCTCGGACTAGTTTCGGACCAATGCACCACCCCGTTCAGTGTAGAAAAAGAACTGGTGAAAAACATTCCGGAAGCCGACATTCCCATTGCTCATCACTGGCTTATTTTGCACGGACGATACGTCTGCCAGGCACGTACACCACAATGTGACAACTGCGGTTTGCAATTGATGTGCAAATATTATTGCGAGAAGTATAAAGTTAGCAAAGAGAAGCCGGAAGATAAAGAATAAATGACGGTTTCATAGCAAAAGAAAGAAAAAAATGCTAACTTTGCGCTCACGAAAACAAATTAATAACACTTTTAAATAAAATAGAGTATTATGACAATTGATCAATTCAACTTTGCCGGTAAAAAGGCATTCGTTCGTGTGGACTTCAACGTACCCTTGGACGAAAACTTCAACATTACAGATGATAACCGTATGCGTGCTGCTCTTCCTACGCTGAAGAAAATTTTGGCTGACGGTGGCAGTATAATTATTGGTTCTCACCTCGGTCGTCCGAAAGGTCCGGCTGACAAGTTCTCTTTGAAACATATCCTGAAACATCTGTCAGAATTGTTGGGTGTTGAGGTGCAATTCGCTAACGACTGTATGGGCGAAGAAGCTGCTGTAAAAGCTGCTGCTCTGCAACCGGGTGAAGTGCTGTTGCTTGAGAATCTTCGTTTCTATGCTGAAGAGGAAGGCAAACCCCGCGGTTTGGCAGAAGATGCGACAGACGAAGAAAAAGCTGCCGCCAAGAAAGCCGTAAAAGAAAGCCAGAAAGAATTCACCAAGAAATTGGCTTCTTATGCTGACTGCTACGTAAACGACGCTTTCGGTACAGCTCACCGTGCACACGCTTCTACGGCTTTGATCGCTAAATATTTCGACAAAGACAACAAGATGTTCGGTTACTTGATGGAGAAAGAAGTGAAAGCTGTTGATAAAGTATTGAATGACATCAAACGTCCGTTCACTGCTATCATGGGTGGTTCTAAGGTTTCTTCTAAAATCGAAATCATCGAAAACCTGCTGAGTAAGGTTGATAACCTGATCATCGCCGGTGGTATGACTTATACTTTCACTAAGGCTATGGGTGGAAAGATCGGTATTTCCATTTGCGAAGATGACAAACTGGATCTGGCTCTTGACCTGGTAGCAAAAGCTAAAGAAAAAGGTGTAAACCTGGTATTGGCTGTTGACGCTAAGATCGCTGACGCTTTCTCTAACGACGCCAACACTAAGTTCTGTCCGGTCGACCAAATTCCTGATGGTTGGGAAGGTTTGGATATCGGTCCTGAAACAGAGAAAATCTTCACAGACGTTATTAAAAACTCCAAGACTATCTTGTGGAACGGTCCGACTGGTGTATTCGAATTCGAGAACTTTACTCATGGCTCACGTGCCGTAGGTGAAGCTATCGTAGAGGCTACCAAGAACGGTGCTTTCTCACTTGTAGGTGGTGGTGATTCCGTAGCTTGCGTAAACAAGTTCGGTTTGGCAAGCGGTGTTTCTTACGTTTCAACCGGTGGTGGTGCATTGCTCGAAGCAATCGAAGGAAAAGTTCTTCCGGGTATCGCTGCTATCAACGAATAAAAACAGACATTATCATACCCAAAGGCAGCTCTTTGAAAAGAAGGGTTGCCTTTTTTAATCTTATATCTTCACATCTATAAAAAATAATGAAACGAATACTGTTATCTTTCGCTTTCTTGTTCTCTGTCCTGATAGCAACGGCACAAGATGCTTGTTTAAACGACGTAGTAAACACTCTGAAAGACCGTATCAGCCTTGCCGGTTATGCACAGGTAGGATATACGTATGATGATGCCGACGATGGCAGTAATACCTTCGACATCAAGCGGGTTATCTTCATGGCACAAGGTAAAATCACTGACCGATGGCTATGTTACTTCATGTACAGCTTTGCCAATACCGGGAAAATACTTGAAGCATACACCGAATACAAATTCCTCCCCCAACTGACCGCCCGCATCGGACAATTCAAAACGATGTATACCATTGAAAACCCAATGTCTCCCTGCTATGTAGAGTTGATCAATTGCTACGCGCAGTCTGTCAATTATCTGGCCGGTATCAACGGCAGCGATCCGTTATATGGTTCCAGCAGCGGGCGCGATATGGGTCTCCTGATTTATGGAGACCTGTTCGGCAAACTGGTAAATTATAATCTTGCATTGATGAATGGACAAGGCATCAATCTGAAAGACAAGAACAACCAGAAAGATATTGTAGGCAGTCTGATGGTTCATCCGCTCGACTGGCTATCCGTAGGTGGTTCTTTTGTTAAAGGAAAGGGATGCGCAGTAGCCACTTCCACTCTTAATCCGGATATACAGGTAGGTGAAAACTATACGCGTAACCGTTGGTCGGCAGGTGCAGTGATTAAGACCAAACCGGTTGATGTACGCACAGAATACCTGGCCGGAAAAGATGGACACGTGAAAAGCGACGGCTACTACGTAACGGCATCTGCACATGTATTCCCCAAAGTGGATGTCATTGCATCTTATGACTATTTTAACAAAAGCAAAGTGCTGGATGACAAGCAAACCAATTACGTAGTGGGACTGCAATACTGGTTTTATCCTAAGTGCAGAGTACAGGCACAATATACGTACTGCAACCGCCATATCGGAGAAAACAGTAATTTATTACAAGCACAGTTGCAAGTGCGCTTCTAAAAAAAAACCTTACATGCTATGGAATACAGCCGAATTCTGAAAGAAATATACGAAGAAATACAGCCGTATGCACAGGAAGGCAAACCAGCTAGTTATATCCCTGAACTGCTGAAAGTCAATCCTGATCGTTATGGCATCTGTCTGCGCACCATCGAAGGCAAGGAATATGCCCAGGGAGACAGTGATGAACGTTTCGCCGTGCAGAGTATTTCGAAAGTATTTTCTCTTGCCATGAGCTTTGGCCGAATAGGTAACGAACTTTGGAAACGCATAGGCGTAGAACCGTCCGGCAATGCATTCAACTCCATCTTTCAGCTGGAAATGGAGAAAGGAATCCCACGCAATCCACTCATCAATGCAGGGGCATTGGTAATGGCAGACGTCTTGCTCTCAGTACTTGAATATCCGGAAAGGGAATATCTCTCTTTTGTGCGGAAACTCTGCGGCAATGACACGATTCAATATAATGAAAGCATGGCTGCTTCCGAACGGGAGTATGGATATCTGAATGCCGCCATCACCAATATGCTGAAATATCACGGCAATATAGAAAACGACATCGAGCGGGTACTTCGCTTCTACTTCCGTCAATGTTCCATAGGTATGAATTGCCGGGAACTGGCACATTCTTTCCTCCCCTTTGCCGATCACACAAGACCGTTCAGTTTTGATGGAACCGAACTGACGACTTCGCAGGTGAAGCGTATCAATGCCATTATGCAAACATGCGGTTTCTATGATGAAGCCGGCGAGTTTTCTTATCTGGTAGGATTACCCGGGAAAAGTGGGGTCGGTGGTGGTATCGCTGCTGTATGCCCACGCAAGTATGCAGTAGCTGTATGGAGTCCGCGACTCAATTCCAAAGGCAACTCCGTAATGGGCATGAAAGCTCTGGAATTACTGACAACCAAAACTGCAGTCAGTATTTTCTAAGAACCCGAACTTTTTTGGCATCATTTTTGTACCTTATACTAATAAAGTATTAAAGAAAGGACTGAATATGAATGAACAATCCATCCAAAAACAATATAATCAGATAGTCAGTTTACTGGAAGATAAACGGCTGAAAGAAGCTCTCGTTCAGCTGGATGCTTTCTTATATAATAGTAATGACTGGACTTTGCGTAACCGCCTGGAACAAATCCAGACTTCCTATCAGTATATGCTGCAATACATGAAGCTGGGAATGAAAGATCCGGAACGGCATAAATTGTATCGTCAACTATTAGCCGATACCTGGGAAATTGCCGATCAGACGCGCATCCTATTGCTGGATGAGATATCTACCCACTACTATCATTCTTTGCGCAGAAATCCCAACCAGTTACCGAAGGCTTATGACCTCTCTGCCCAACAGAGGATACTGGAAGGATTCTCGGACGAAATGGCCGTATCGCAGTTGGCAAACTATCAAGGCTTGGACGCTATCTTAAAACGGCATGAAGAAACACACCAGGTTATGTTTCTTACCACTTGGAGCAACAATAACTGGACTTTGGAAGAATTTGCCCAGGCAGAAGATATGCTCCGCTCGGAAACATTACCAATCAATGATTTATGTCTGTTTGTCAGTGCTGTCACACTTAGTTTAATGGAGTGTTTCGACGAACGTAAGATCAATTGGCTGCTCGACGGACTCCGCCATACCCATCCGCAAATCAACCAAAGGGCTTTGGTAGGACTTGTCATCACCCTGCATCTCTACCCCACTCGCATTACACTCTACCCGGAACTGGAAGCACGCATTTCTCTTTTCAGAGAAGATCCGGACTTCAGTAAACAGGTGAACCGTGTTTACATCCAACTGCTTCGCAGCCAGGAAACCGAGAAAATTGACAAGAAGATGCGGGAAGAAATCATTCCCGAAATGATGAGGAACGTGAATATCATGCGCAACATGAAATTCGGTTTTGAAGAAACTGATGAAAACGACCGTAATCCGGACTGGGAACAGGCTTTCGAGCAATCAGGACTGGGAGACAAAATACGAGAAATGAACGATTTACAGTTGGAAGGCGCTGATGTCTATATGAGTACATTCGCACAACTGAAAGGCTATCCTTTCTTCCGCGAACCACACAACTGGTTCTATCCTTTCGACCGGATGCACTCCAGTATTATCCACCAGGTCGGCTTGAACCAGACAAGTGAAAGTTCTGTACTCTCTATTATTCTGCAATCCGGATTCTTCTGCAACAGTGATAAGTATTCATTCTGTTTCACCATTGCCCAACTTCCGCAAGGACAGCGGGATATGATGTTAAGCCAGATGACGCCCCAGGACCAAAGTGACTTTATGGAAGAGAAGAATAGCGCCAGTCTGAAGCAATACGCAGAACGGCCTGACGTTATCAGCAACCAGTATATTCACGATTTATATCGTTTCTTCAAACTCAGCCAACGTAGAAATGAGTTCCACAACATCTTTCAGGAAGAGATTGCTTTGCACCGTAATCCTGTGCTGAAAGAATTGCTGAGTGCTCCCGAACTATTGGTGGCTGTTGCCGATTTCCATTTCCGCAAAGAGCACCCTGCCGAAGCATTGGAGCTCTACCGGATATTGATAGACCGGAAACAGGCCAATGCGGATATTTTCCAGAAAACAGGCTTTTGCCTGCAAAAGGAGAAACGCTACCAGGAAGCTGTGGATGCTTATCTGAAAGCCGATATGCTGAAACCTGATCATTTGTGGACGCTCCGCCATCTGGCTACCTGTTACCGTCAGATGAAGAATTTCGATGCCGCTCTGGAATACTACCACCGCGTGGAAACAATTCAACCAGAAAACCACAATGTGTTATTCTATACCGCAAGTTGCCTGGCAGAACAGAAAAGATACGAAGATGCACTACAATACTTCTTCAAACTGGACTTTCTGGAAAACAACTGCATGAAAGCATGGCGCGGTATCGGCTGGTGCTCATTTGTCAGTGGTAAGCATGAACAGGCTATGAAGTATTATGACAAACTTCTCGCCTCCAAACCTCTTGCAACAGATTTTCTCAATGCCGGACACGTGGCATGGGTATTGGGAAATATAGAAAAAGCTGCCGGACTCTATGGTAAAGCTATGGCAGAAAGTGGTAGCAAAGATGCATTCCTGGACATATTCGACAGAGACCGGAACAGCCTGCTCAAGCAAGGTATCGCAGCCGAGGAAATTCCATTAATGCTGGATATAATTGAATAAAGGCATAAATAAATATCTGATGAAGAAATACTGCATTCTGGCTATACTCTGTTGTTTCAGCTATTTGGCAGCAGCACAGACTCCCGTGGAAAAAGGACTGGAAAGCATAAACCGGGCATCCGCCGAAGCGTATATCGGTTTTCTGGCACACGATGAATTACAGGGTAGGGAAGCCGGATACCACGGTTCCAAGGTAGCGGCGCAATATATCGCTTCATTGCTTCAGGCAATGGGAGTACAGCCATTAGGAGACAATTATTTTCAACCTTTTGAAGCCTACCGGAGAGAACGGCAGAAAAAAGGACGGTTGGAAGTACACCCCGATTCGATTGCTTTATTCAGCAAAGAAGTTCATCAGAAACTCCCAATGACTAATGTCCTGGGAATAATTCCCGGTAAAAATGTCAATGAGTATGCAATTATCGGCGCACACTTCGATCATTTAGGAATAGATCCGGCTCTGGATGGTGATCAGATTTATAACGGTGCCGATGACAATGCTTCCGGAGTATCAGCTGTCCTACAAATAGCCAAAGCATTCATTGCCAGCGGAAAACAACCGGAAAGAAATATTATTTTTGCTTTCTGGGATGGCGAAGAGAAAGGATTGCTGGGTTCAAAATTCTTTATACAAACCTGCCCGTTCATTTCACAAGTCAAGGGTTATCTGAATTTCGATATGATAGGCCGTAACAATAAACCGCAGCAACCGATGCACGTGGTTTATTTCCATACAGAAGCCAACGCGGCTTTTGGAAAGTGGCTCAAAGAAGATATAAAGAAATACAATCTCCGGTTGGAGCCCGACTATCGTCCATGGGATAACCCCATAGGCGGTAGTGATAACGGTTCCTTTGCCAAAGCGGGAGTTCCTATTATCTGGTATCATACGGATGGACATCCGGACTACCACCAGCCCTCCGATCATGCCGACAGACTGAATTGGGAAAAGATTGTGGAGATAACCAGAGCATCTTTTCTGAATGCCTGGAATCTGGCAAACGAGAAAGAGTATTAAACTATACCTTCAGTAATTCCCTGTATAGTTTTTGCACAGGAAGCCCCATGATATTATAGTAACTTCCCGAAATATTCTCCACCCCAATAAAACCGATCCACTCCTGCACTCCATAGGCTCCGGCTTTATCCATCGGTTTGAAGTTATCTACGTAATATATAATTTCATCTTCGCTCAATGTGGCGAAACGTACTTCAGTCTGTGCTGTAAAACTTCGCTGCCAATCGGTAGTGGTTATGCATACGCCGGTGAAAACTTCATGGGTACGCCCCGACATAGTCCGCAACATCTGCAAAGCATCCTCCCTATCCCGGGGTTTGCCAAGAACCTTACCATCCAGCCATACAATCGTATCCGCCGTAATTATCAGTTCATCTGGTTGCATCATAGGTATGTAGGCGTCCGCTTTTTCCTTAGCAATGTAGAGCGGTATTTCCTCCCCCTGCAAAGTATCCGGATAAGATTCATCCACATCCGGAAGAATCCGCACTTCATAATTCACGCCCAAACCTGCCATCAATTCTCTCCTGCGGGGAGATCCCGAGGCAAGAATCACCTTATATTTCTCTAAATTGTCCAACATAACGATTTAAAGTATTAATTTTTAAGCATTAAGTATAAGAGGAGATCACCAACCAAAGGCTTTATCATCCATCCAAAGTCCCTGAACTTTCAATACTTGTTCTACAACGTCCCGACCACAGCCATAGCCACCATTGGCATAGGAAATATAGCGGGAAACGGTCTTCACTTCTGCTGATGCGTCTTTAGGACAACAAGGTAATCCGCACTCACGCATTACTTCAATATCCGGAATGTCATCACCTACATAAAGAATCTCTTCGTTTTTCAAGCCATGGCGGTCACGAAAATCATGATAATCATGGATTTTTACGGAAGAAGCCATGTAAATATCCTCAGAAGGAATTCCCAAGGCCATAAAGCGTTTGCGAACAGCTTCGGAGCGTCCACCGGTAATGATTCCCAGTAACAAACTCTGTTTGCAGGCAAGGTGCAAAGCGTAACCATCTTTAATGTTCACGGTACGCATCGGTTCTCCATCCGAACTCATCGGTATGACGTTAGCACTCAAAACGCCATCAACATCAAATACAAGTGCTTTTATCTTTTTCAGATCGTAATTGATAGTACTCACTATATTCGGTTTTTAAATTAGGTTACCTTTCAAAAAAAACAATGCTTGTTTTAGGATAAAACAATGCTTGTTATGTACCAAAACATTGCTTGTTATGCATCGAAACATTACTTATTATGCAAACGATGTATATTCTCGCTCACAAGCTGATACAATTCCTGCATCTCCGGTTCATCAGCAAGCATCTCCAGATGCTTATTGATTACATTTTCATCATAACGTACAGCCGGACCTGTCTGAGCCTGCTTCGGTTCCAGTTCATGCACTTTACGGGCTGTTTCATCAATCAGGGGTAGCATCGCATCGAATGGAAGATTATATTTCTTCAATAATTCAGCCGCCAGAGCATACATGTGATTCGTAAAATTACAAGTGAACACAGCTGCCAGATGCAGGCTTCTACGCTGCTCAGAGGTAGCTTCATACACCTTTTCCGAAAGGACAGAAGCAATTGCCTTCAACAATTCCGTATCTTCGGATGAATTGCTCTCTATGAAGAAAGGAATCGTACGGAAATCCACCTCGCGCTGTTTGCTGAAAGTCTGCATAGGATAAAACACACCGTAACGCGAAGTTTTTCCTTCCCAAATGCTCATCGGAATGCTCCCGGCTGTATGTACCAGCAAAGCATCTTCCTTCCCGGCAACAATCTCGGGTAATAATTCCACGAAAGCAGCATCCTTCAAAGAGACAATATAGAGCCGGGCATCCCTGGATACTTCCGAAAGTTCAGTCGTATATTCCGCCTCTATCGCTTGAGCCAAGGCGCATGCTGCCTCTTTTGTACGGCTGTAGACCTGTACTATACGAAAACCATTTTGATATAAAGCCTTGGCCAGGTTCGTTGCGAGGTTTCCGGCACCGATAAAGACTACCGGCGTATCTTGTACACTCCTTTTCATCTTGTAGCCAGCCAATATAGAATAATTCCGAGAACCAGCAAAGTCACAGGCAGCAGATAGGCAGACATCGTGCCGAGCAATGCCGTTATCAATCCGAAATTCAGTATCAGCCACAGACCAATCAACACCAGTCCCACCGATTTATCACGCTTGAAGATGAGAAATATCACCGCCGTATAAAGCAGAAAATTATCCTTATTCATCACCCACGGCAGACCAATACTTGAGAAATGTATCAATTTGTCCACCAGATAAAGTATACCGAAAACAATCAATGTAACCGCTGTGGCCCTGTAAGTATCGCGGTTATTGTTTGCTTTTGCTGCACCCACCGTTACTTTCCTCCGTATTTATTGATATGAACTTTTTCCCATTGCAGATGTTCTTCACTGAAAGGCTTACGTTCCATGCCTTTGTGTCCGATAGCAACGACACTGAGCACTTGCAGTTGTAAGGGAATATCGAGCACTTCGCGCACATATTCATCGGACGGCATACCGGAAGCGGTGAAACGTTCGCGCACCTGCACCCAGCAACTGCCTAAGCCCATATCTTCTGCCTGTAATTGTATAATAATCGAAGCAATGGAAGCATCTTCAATCCACACATCCCTCACTAACGGATCAGCCGTTACTACAATTGCCAACGGTGCATCAGCAATAAATTGCGACGCTTGCGCCTTGCAATGTGATAGTTTTTCAAGCAACTCCTTATCGTCTACCATAATAAACTGCCATGCATTTGTCCGCTTGGAAGTGGGTGACATCAGCGCAGCCTTCATCAGAGTAACCACCTCTTCCTGCGTCAACTCTTCATCCGTAAATTTCCGCATACTGCGGCGCACTTTTAGCAATTCACTGAAATTTTCCATATATCATATTTTATTAGTAACTTATTTAGCGCATTGCGCTAAATAACCATTTAGGAACGCAAAGATACAAGATTATTTTCTAAATTTGCAGTCAATGCCTTTGAAACTGACGACATATTACCACGGGAGTGACATCCCGGAACTGCCGGGCAATAATACATTTCACTCCATCGAGTTGTTTCATATCTACGAAGCAACCCCGGGTTATACGCCCCTTCTCATCGTTGCATCAGAAGCCGAAAAGCCTGTCGCCAAGCTATTGGCAGCAGTACGAAAGAGTGCCCGTCTGTTCCCGCCCGCCATTATCAAACGATGTGAGGTTTATGGAACAGGAGAGTATTTTGATGAAACTATCGACAAAGAATTTGTCTTTGGTGAGATGTTGCAACGGTTAACGGCTGAAGCGTTACGGGAGGCATTCCTTATTGAATTCCGTAACCTGGAAAACTCCCTGTTCGGTTATAAATCTTTCCGCAAAAACCATTACTTCGCCATAAACTGGCTACGGGTACGTAATTCACTACATAGCATTGAGCATGTAGAAAGCCGCTTCAGTCCCTCGCGCATCCGACAAATCAAAAAAGGATTAAAAAATGGTGCAGAAGTAAAGGAAGCTCATACTCCGGAGGAAGTGCATGCATTCTCCCAGATGCTGCACCATGTCTATTCTTCTAAAATACGCCGTCATTTCCCCAGCAGAGTGTTCTTCTTACGCATGGAAGAAGAAATGATGAAAGGGGAACAAAGCAAAATATTCATTGTCACTTACAAAGATAAAATAATAGGCGGCAGTGCCTGCATCTATTCCGAAGACAGTGCTTACCTTTGGTTCTCTGGTGGTATGCGCAAGACGTATGCCCTTCAATACCCGGGTATACTTGCCGTATGGTATGCTCTGTTCGATGCCAAGCAGCGGGGATACCGTCACCTTGAATTTATGGATGTCGGTCTCCCCTTCCGCAAGCACGGTTACCGCGAATTTGTCTTACGCTTCGGCGGTAAACAAAGCAGTACCCGCCGCTGGTTTCTTTTCCGCTGGGAGTGGCTGAATAAATTGCTGAATAAGATTTACGAATAGAATTATTCCACACTCTGATACGTCAATGGCGGATCAAAGTAACGGGACATACTCTTCATATTTTCTCTGTAAGAAGGCTTTGCAAAATGAGTATTCATAAAATAATCATCTTGTTGTTTCTTCTGTTCCTGCTTGAGTGCATCCCGTTCTGCTACGTAATTGGCTGTCTTCTTACCGGAGGCATCAGAGACATCCACTGTCATACGTGCTCCCTCTGTCCTGATACTTACCGAGTGATCTGTTGAAACCGGAACATCTAATGTCTGATAAGAATCGATATCCAGTTTGAGAGTTACGGGTGTACCGGTCCATTCATAGCGGTAAGTTCCGCTCGCATCATTTTTAGCAATAATCATACGTAATGTACCATCTCCTATATTTACCCGACTATCCACTACCTTCAATTCAGAAGGAAGCTGCGGATCAATGGTTATGGAATGATTGAGCATATCAGGACGAATTCCCAGGAAGTATTGATTCCACACGCGGATATGCTCGCTATTACTCCACGCCTGCAGGAAAGTTCCACTTCGACGCACCCATGTCTGCCCGGCACGTGGCCATGCATCCGCATTCTCTGATAAACTGCCGACAGCACCTTCCGCAAGTGCCTGGCGGTTCATGTTCCTGAACAAAGTATACGCGATGTCAGCTTGTCCGTTTTCTATCATCCGCTGCATGGCCATACCATTATTCCAAAGCCATATCGTACCATTATGATAAGCATCATCTTTATGATAACGATACCATTGCTCATGATAAGGATGGAACTGTTCGTCGGACTGATCGAGTGAAGACACTCCCCACGGATATACCAGACGTTCCCAAACTTCTTTTGTCTCATGCATCTTCAAGTCAGGATCAGAAACCAGATCCAACGCATAGATAGCATTGGGGCGGAATTGCGCATCCCCACTTCCATCTGTATTCAGATGATCATAGATTGACTGGGAGGCTGTGTCTACAAAATCCTGTTCAAAATTTGAGCGGAGACGCTCCGCGGCAAGATTCCAACGCTGAGCATCTTCTTCACGGTTCATGTAGCGGGCAAGATCCGAGGCATTCGTCAATTGGGTATACCACAATGCCTGCACATCCACAGCACGATTGCCACGTGGTGAACAGGGATACTTGCTTTGACGTTTGGCATCCATCCAAGTGTCCGCATCCGCATGGGTAAGATACCCTTTTTCGTCCGTATACAGGCGGAGAGAAGCATCCGTGGCAATCTTCACTGAAGGATAAATTTCTTTCACGAAGGCGGTGTCACCCGTATGGGTAAATATT
>OGZC01000957.1_pt1 | contig 15975 bp, 20 predicted proteins | sample 1576751 | NCBI WGS metagenome assembly OGZC01 (sample SAMEA3541486, study PRJEB24748) | human gut metagenome | biome: human gut; feature: human-associated habitat; material: faeces | place: China | collected 2012
GGGAAAACTCAGCATTCCTTCAAAGCTACCAGTAGCGACTCGCCCAATCTCCGCAGAGATCTGACTCAGTCGCTCCTCAAGAGCGGCTTTTTCTGCTATCAGACGGTTGAAGTGGGCAAGATAGATTTTCTGTTGCCCAAGCCAGTCTTCTAGCTGTTGAGTGGTCATGCCCGGGTTAAAAAAATATGGTTGCTGCATAGCTTCCCCTAGATAAGTTACGCATTGTGATCGGGATTCGCTTCAGACGCTGGCCCCTCTGCCGTTCTGGTGCTGGTTGACGGAATCGAACCGCCGACATCCTGCTTACAAGGCAGGCGCTCTACCTTCTGAGCTAAACCAGCAATCTGGTTCAGGGCTCTGCGCAGAGGGCTTTAACGTATCGTGCAGCACGTCTCTACCCAAGAGCCCTGACCAGAGTGCAGAAATGACAAAGCCCAAGGGGGTTAGCCTTGGGCCTTTAATTTATTTCATGCTGCTCAGTTCGCTTTAACGTCCCGAGCCTATCACAATTCAAGCAGTTTCTGGCTCACTTTGCAAGTAAAATCTGTCGCCATTTGTGCCGAATGCGTCACACATTGGTGCGTACAGCATCGATTCTGCCAAACTTAGCCACGTATCAACTCTGCGTCTACAGGTCATAAAGCACCAGTCGGGATGCTTTTCATAGAGCTCTTCCGCTATGCGGCGTTTGCTCTTCCGTAACCGGTAATGCTCCACCAGCAGGTGATACAGCTCTTTGTGACCACCCGTAATGAGGACTGCCCCCAGTACCTTATCAATCAGCAGTCCCTCATCGTCTGTGCAGAAAGCCAGGCCGCTTTTGTTTTTCCCCGCGAGTATTTCACGAAAGAACGCCTCCAGTTCTGGCTTCGAGATGCCAGACTTCTTCATCCTGCGTAATGCTTCGTTGATGGCTGTTTTAGTGACTTTCCCGGAAGCCAGTAACTGGTTAAACATATTGCCGCCACTACCGCCGCCGATGTAGGACCAACGGCCCCACATGCGCAGCTTCCCCTGAATCCAGATGGCCTCCAGCGTTTTCAGCCTGACCATTTCACCAGCTTTTCCAACCTCGGACGGGTTAATCATTATGCGTTCTCCACTATGCCAGCACGCCAATTGCCAGCGAACGATCCAGAAATCGAAACAGCAGCTCCAGCTGTGAGCCGTGCTTCTCCTCAAATACCACGGTGTCAGCGTGTAACTCGTCGTGATGCGCTCTGCAAAGCGGCAACACAAACAAATCGTGCGCTTTTGTTCCCATTCCACCTTGTCCGTGGCCTATCAGGTGATGGGGATCATCTGCTGGTTTGTTACAGCAGACACACTGCTGGGACTTAACCCAGCGCGTCCAGCTCTCGTTTACCCAGCGGCGGCGCTTTGGTCGCAGCATGAATGATTCCGGCGTTTCAGGATCTACGCGAAGACCGAGAATCTTTTTCTGCACCACTTCGCTCGCCGCTGGCTCCGGCACAATATCGCTCTCCTTCATCACCGGTTGATGCTTTATTTCCGGCAATCTCAAGGCTTTCCGGGCCAGCGATTCAGGGATGACGTGCGCCAGATTGTTTATCACCAGCCACCAGCACAACTCGGGGATCGTCAGTTGATGGTCTTCGTTGAACCCCAGCTGTGAGCGGATGACCGTTATCAACCAGGATACCAGGTTCTCACGCGCAATGCCTGCCAGCGTCTCTGTGTACTGATCACGCAGCAGGTTATCGCAGGCCCAGCAAAGGCGGATGCTGCCAGGCTCATGCCGGAACAGCGTAAAATTTTCGCTGTGCCATGAGCCGTGGGGATACTGGCATTCAAAACGACGCTCCAGCTCGGCCTCCAGCGAGCTAATACCACCCGCGCGCAGAATGACGTCTTTGTTTTCGAATACTGGCTTCAAAACCGGATCTCCTGCCAGTGACTGCGTGGCGGGAGGGATAGCGCCAGTTGCGTAGTCGCTGTATTTTTCCGGTGCAGGCTCAATCAATACCCGCCCTCTCCTGAACATCGGCATGAGATCAGCACCTGGGCGAAGAAGAACAACGCCCATGCGTGGGGCAATCTCAGGGGTTAGTAGTGCTCTCATATCATCTCCACGTCAGGCAGCTGCACGAAAACGTCGGATGGTGATTTCTACTTTCCCTTTTTTCACGATGTTTCCCCACTCCACCAGCATGCGCTTAACCTGACTGTCGTCTTCCCAGACGCCTGTTAGAGTCAGGGCATCGAACAGCGCTTTGTTGTAGTTATCGATATCCCGACGGCGCTGATCAGGCGGATACAACACTATGTGAACCTCAGCCAGATCAGAGGATGGCCGGGGAACGGCTCGCAGTTGCTCAATAATCGCCGCTCTCGCTGCCTGCTGGAACTTGCGCCCTGTCTCGCTTACCAGATGCCTGCCTTTCAGCGGTCCCTTGCTCGGGGCGCGCCAGTAACTATTTACGCTCGGTGGAAATGGTAAAGTCAGTTTCATTTAGCCCCCTTAAAGGATCGCTACAACGTCTTTTGCGACTTCCCGCGTACTGCTTTTGCAGGAGATCGAACGGCGCGCGTTGATGAATTGCAGGTTAAAACCATGCTCCCGGTACAGGTCGAGAACCTTCGGTGCAGATGAGTTAGAAATCACTACCCGAGCCCCACGGTGAAAGGCTGAGACGCATTGCTTCGCCAGGTCTACCTGGTTCTCCCAGTTAAAACCACCAGCGGCGTAGGCGGTGAATCCGGTTGTTCCCGGCATCGGTTCGTAAGGCGGATCGCAGTAAACCACATCCCCTTTCCCGGCCAGGCTGATAGTTCGGCGGTAGTCAGCGGTCATGAATACGCAGTTATGCGCCATATCCGCGAAGGCTTTCATCTCATCCATCGGGTAATACGGAGCCTTGTAGCCTCCCCAGCCCACATTGAACTTGTTCGCCTGGTTGTAGCGCATCAGGCCATTGAAGCAATGCCGGTTGAGATACAGGAATGCAGCTGCGCGCTCAGTAGCATCCAGCGTCTGTGCGTTGAACTCGGAACGGATCAGCTCATAGCCATCTGGTGACCGCATGTGCTCAAACATCCAGCGGGCCTTTAATTCCACTTCATCCGGCACTACCGCTAACATCTGATACAGATTAATCAGGTCCGGGTTAACGTCCGCCAGCAGGTAATCTGCGTGCTTTTCGCTGTTCAAGAATACCGACCCACCGCCAACGAATGGCTCTATCAGGCGTTTCCCTGCCGGGATATGCACGAACAGGTCAGCCAGCTGGGTATACTTTCCACCAGCCCATTTCAGAAATGGCTTGCTCATGTGCGGAACCCCGAGTTTTCTGGCAATGAGTAATCAACCCCATCGAAGCTGGCTCGCGAAATGGACGACTCCTGGCGGGAGCTATTGAGTGGAGCAGATAGTTTTAACGACAGCTCATCCCATTTTTCCCGAAGCTTCGACGGGCTGAGTACGTTTTTACACCAGAACGAATCTTTGTTGGCGCGCTTGAACAGTGAGCAAATTTGCTTATGGGTTCTCCCGTCCTGCATCACCATCAGGCGAACCTCATTCGCCCATGCGGTCCAGTTTGGTTCTTTAGGGCGAACTACCTCACCATCACTTTCAGCCGCCAGTTCGTACATGCTGATAATTTTTCCCCAAATGAACTCGGCGCAGGTTAAATCGTCCTGGCTGCCCCACTGCCGCTTTGCCGCGCTGTACACCACCGCGTCAGGATGTCGTGACAGAAATTCATCAGCAGAGCCCTGTTCGTCCGGTTGCGAAGCGTCCGGACAAGAAGGATTTATATCTGATGGATCAGTAGTTGATTTTACTGACGGATCCCCACCAGATTCTGACGGGTCAAAACTGGTTTTTTTGATGGATTCCGACGCCTCAAATTTTGAGGGGTCAATTTTTGACGCATCAGATTTTGACGCATCAGATTTTGACGCATCAGATTTTGACGTGTCAGATTTTGATGTGTCAGAAACTGACAGGTGAGAAAATGCCGCTTTCTGTAGTTTGGAAACGTTGAGCTGGTAGACGTTCGATGCATTACGGTTGCCGTTGCGGCGCTGTGTGCGAGTGAGCCACCCCTCTTTCTCAAGTGCAGCTATCGCCGTTCTGACAGTACTTTCACCAGCGCCAATCTGACGGGATATGGTCGCAATAGAAGGCCAGCAAACACCCTCATCGTTGCTGAAGTCAGCCAGGCGCGCCATGATTGCCACGCTGGATAGCTTCATCCCCGAAGATGCACAAGCGTCCCAGACGTATCCTGTTAATTTAGTGCTCATGATCGTCCTTTATTTCTCTGAATTTACGTCTGAATTGCTCGAGGGGGCTAAAGCATTCATGCTCGTACCCTTCACGCAGGTATATAACGCGCTGTGTTTGGAGCTCCCAGCGTATGACCCTGACCGGGACACCGTAGTGATCTCTGAACCATCGGTTGAGCTCTCGCATACTTTCTCCGCCTGGCCGTTAAAGTCCCCTACCACCCACTGAGCAAACTGGTAGCAGACAGGTTCGAATCCGCCAGGTACTCTTACCCCATACACGAACTGCACCGGTCCTGCTCCACCAGGAACTGGCCGCGCTACAAGTTGCGACCTGCGGTATTGTGTTGATAAACTGTTCATGCGTTAGTAATCTCCACTGATAACGACACGCCACGACGCCAGGAGCTGCAACTCGCTGGCGTCACTTCTTTTTGCGTGAAAAAAGCGTGATGATTGCGGCAATCTCTTCTTCACGAGCTGCCAGGTGGCGGCGGTGATGCACCATGATTTCTTCGGCCTCATGCCTTTCAATAACGCCATCTTCAAGTGCCTGTTCGATAATCTGATCAACCTGCCCTCTGGCGGCAGAGGTACGCATTGCCCGGCTAAACAAGTCCACGCGATCCAGCTCTTCCAAGTGCGGAACATCCACCAGCAAAGCACCACGACGGCGGGCGAAGTAGTCTGCCAGTAGTGACGTGTTGGAAATGTCTTCCATCGCTTCCAGCTCCGATACTTCAAAAAATCGACAGCCGTTTTTCTCGTAGAGGTTGTTGTTGAACTGCGTCACGGTCATTCCCAGTGCGCCAGCCATTGCTTCGCGCCCACCTGGATATGCTTTGCACATCGCTTTGACGGCTTCTTTGAGGTTTGGCTCTACCATATTGATTTTCCTTTTGTAGTTACTTTCAAGCAGCTGAATCTGTAGCCTTTTGGTAAAGTTCAGGTCGAAAAACAAGCTGCCCATTAGTACGATATGCAGCTTCTGCAGCACGACCTTTTGGGATCAGACTGCCCGGTCGTTTTCGCCATTGATAAAAAGCCTCAGGAGAAACACCGAAGAAGTCAGCTGCCTTGTTGGGGGTTCCGAAGAACGTTTCTAACTCTGTTGTTGTCATACACCATCCTAAATTTATTTAGATATTAAGACCAAAGCAAATTTAGGTCAATTAAAGCTAAGATAATTTAGTTTTCATAACATGGCGAACCACAGTGAGCACATTTGGAAGTCGTTTAAAATCATTAAGAAAGGATCGTAAGCTTACCCAGAAGCAACTGGGTAAAGTTGTTGGAGTGACAGATGTCACCATTGGATACTGGGAGAAAGACCAAAACATACCCGGAGGAGTCTCGCTGACAAAATTAGCTCGGTATTTTGGTGTTTCTGAGGACTTTCTCCTCACCGGTAAAGAGGAACTCTCCAATGTAGCGCCTGGCAACTTAGGCGCTATGCAGATCCCTATCATAAGTTGGGTTCAAGCAGGAACTTGGACATCTGAAAGTGATGCTCGTAATTTAGAGGGTGCCGTGGATTACATTTTAACAAACGGCGCTCATTCGTTTGGTACCTTCGCTCTTAAGGTACGTGGAAAATCTATGGAGCCAGAGTTCAAAGAGGGAGACACTATCATTGTGGATCCTGACTTGTGTCCTGGTCCTGGGGACTATGTTGTAGCCAAAAACGGTAGTGAATACGCCACTTTTAAAAAATACCGTGCAAGGGGTGTCAACGAAAATGGTGAAGAGGTTTTCGAATTGGTCCCGTTAAACCCTGATTTTGCTGCTTTAAACTCTGCTGTTGAAAAAATTTCCATCATCGGTGTCGTTGTCGAACACCGCCGCCAGATGCGCCGCTAATCCTTTCCTCTACTCTATCAATGGTGAAAACTAAGAATATTTAGTTTATTCACCTTGACCAAAAAACTAAATTATTTTAGATTTCTTTCAGCGGTCGCGAAAACGTGTGATGCACGGAGTCGACCCAGCCCAGACGATATCTGAGTGGCTTTAAAAACAGATGGGAGCCGGTGGAAGCCCGGCACACAACAGGAAAAAGCACTGTTTTAGTCAAGTGAGTTTCCAGTGCTTCAGTGCTCTTTCCGTTGTGTGGAGATAACTAACTAATCCTTTGCAGAGGAAACAGAAATGAAATTATCAAAGTTACGTAACGCCATTGTCTATCGGGCTACTTTGCCCAGTATTGAAGCGGTTGAAGGGCACCTGCAGGAATTGCCATACTCTGAACTTACAGAAACGGAGTTCGCGCGGGCTTCCTTCGTCCCTAACCCGATTACCGGTGAGCTGGTTACGCCAATTACTGGCGGTTATGCAATCGTGGTTCGCCGCGATGAAAAAATAATCCCCCAGCACGTCGTGATGAAAGAAGCAAATGAGCGTATCCAGCGCATCGAAAATGCGTGTGGTCAAAAATTAAAGCGCGCTGACCGTAACAACATTATCCAGGATGCTAAGGTTCAGCTCTGCAAACAGGCATTCATCAAGTCGTCTCTGATCCTGGCCCTGTATAACACTGAAGAAAATCTGCTGATCATTAATTCCGCCAATAAAAATATTGCCAATTTAGTCGGGGCGATGCTGGTTAAAGTGATTGGCTCAGTAAAAACAGTCACGATCAACATCAGTGATATCAAAAACGGCCTGACAACGCGCCTTAAAAACCATCTGGACGGCGAAGAATCAGCCTTTGCCGGGTTTGAGGTCGGTGATTATGTCCAGCTATCCCGCCTGGCGGAACAGAAAGAAGTCATTCGCTACTCTGCGGAACACACTTCCGTTACCAGTGAAATTCTGGAGAGCCTGAACACAGGTTTTATCGTCGATAACATGGAATTAAGAGGCTGCGGCGTCTCTTTTCTGCTTACAGATAAGTTCCATTTCCGGCGGATCGATACCAAGGATAATGATTATTCTGATGATGACGACAAAGCCTACCGCTGGCGTCACCGGGCAGGTACGGACATGTTCCAGTTCTGTAAAGTAATTAACCAGCTTTGTGATCTGCTCGCCTACAAAGAGCCCGAAGAACAAAAACCAGCAGCCTGATTAGAACAGCAGCAATTACCCCATTCTCATGGGTTGGGTTGCTGCACCCTAAATTTACTCGTTGCAGCGCGTCAGATGGAGAACAAAAGATGGCTAAGACAGCAAATCAACTGATCAAACAGGCGTACGAAATAGCCAAAACTATGCCACCAGCACAGGCAGCAATCATCAAGGAACTGGCTACCGTCCTCGATGTTTCGAATGTAGCTCTGCGCCAGACGCGCACCGAACGTGACGCCCTTCTCGCAGAGGTCAAATCCTGGGCGAAGGAGTGTGATCGTATTACAGAGCGATATACCAAGAAGCGAATAAATCTGCATGTCCTCGAAGCAATGCGCGATTTGAAAGCAATTTGCCCCACCAGCTTCCGTAACGTGGAGGCTCTCTGATGGCTAAAGACTCAAAGCTGGTATATGGCGCGAGTGGCAAAACGAACGTTTTGACGTTCGAACCTGAAAACCTGCACCTGGTTACCGACAAAACGCACCCGCTTTACGATGAGCGCATCCACCTGCCTATTAGCGAGGCAATGGTGCTGAACATCATGGACCAGGGCGTTCTTGAGCCGATTATCGTCTGGAAAGACCCGGAAACAGGGCTGTCTTGTGTGGTCGATGGTCGCCAGCGTGTGCGCCATACACTGGAAGCCAACAAGCGACTGTTGAAAGAGGGTAAAGAACCGTTACTGGTTCCAGCAGTCGCTAAACGTGGCTCTGCCGTTCGCATGGCGCAGGCAATGGTAAGTGCTAACGAAATCCGCCAGGCAGATACGCCACTGGGCCGAGCAAAGAAAATGGCTGATGCGCTGGAACGCGGGCACGACGAGGACGATTTAGCGCTGATGTTTGGCGTGAGTGTCCAAACCGTACGCGCAACTCTGTCACTGCTGGATGCCACCCAGGCTGTTCGCGATGCAGTGGAGTCCGGAACGGTCACCGTTACCCAGGCGCGTCAACTGGCATCGCTTAAACCAGAAGAGCAGCGGGAGAAGGTCTCTGAAATCGAAGCGGCAACTGCTGGCACAACCGGCCATGAAAAAGCCCGGCGTCAGCGTCAGATCCTCGGTGATGCAAAGCCGCGCCTGAAAACCCGCAAAGAAATCACCAAAGCCCTGGAATCAGCCGAGGGTGAGTATGCAAGCGCACTTCGTTGGGTGCTTGGGGAGGCGGTATGAATATTGATCCTGAGAATTACAGCAAATATACCCTACGTCGGTTCCCCGCCTTGTTCGATGTGATCTGCTGGGTGCTGATTGCCGTAGTAACCGTTGGTATCTGCATGTTTATTGAATGGGTGACAGCATGAGTAAATCACTGAACGCACGTTGCATCCGCCGATGGGAAGTTGAGTTTAAACCTCTCTGCGACTCAAAGGTGAATCCGTATTGGCGTAAACGTGATCTACGTGGATTTATCCGCGAGGCAGCGCTCACCACAGCTTACAGCATGGTCGAGAACATGGCTGAACGCAACGCCAAAGTTGACTTTGACGGCTCCCTACAGGGCTGGACTCCTGAGTTCTCAGAATGGTACCGGAAGCGTCGCGAAGTGTATCTCAAAGAAGCCCGCGACCACCTGAATGAAGAAGCTACCAACGACGAGATCGACGAAGAAATAGAGAACGAGCTGGAGGCCTGGAATGACTGATATCGCCACCTTCACTAATGAGCAATTAATCGCCGTGTGCCGTGCTGACGTGGCGGAAATGTCGAAGTTTTTAAAAGAGGGTGAATTCAGCAATCCGTCCCGCGCAGCCATGTATATGCGTATTACTGAAATCGCATTGGCTGCGCTGATGGGGGAGTTCTCATTTGCTCGCAACCAGGTACGCCGCGAGCACGCAGAGTGGTCACAGGCAACATTCGGTAATGTCGGCCCGGTTGGCCCGCTGAAGCACCTCAGCAAAGAAGCACTGGAAGCCGCTGAACAGCCCGGCGACCTGTCAGAATGGGCTGATATGCAGTTCCTGCTGTGGGACGCTCAGCGCCGGGCTGGCATCACTGATGATCAGATTACCCAGGCGATGATCGATAAGCTGGCGGTAAACAAGCAGCGCGAATGGCCGGAGCCAAAAGACAGGGAACCAAGGCTGCACATCAAAGAACAACCTCGTAAAAAAGTAGACCGCTGTGATGTTTGTACTGAAGGGGCTCGCGGTGGGTGTGGAACATGTATTTTTAACGGTAATTTTGAATGAGGTGCTTATGACTTCTACAGACTTTATGGAAGAGAAAGAAGTATTCGAATTACTAGGAAAGAAAAAAACAGCTGTCTGGCGTTTACGCAAAGATCATGGTTTTCCGAACCCAGTTCTAACATACCCTACTCGCTACAGTAGAAAGGCAGTTACCCGCTGGATAGATGAAGGTGGGATAAATAAAAATCAGTAGTAAACTGAGTGCAACGCTTAACAGTGTTGCACTCATCTTCTCACTGATGCCAACCAGGCAAATCGTTATTAAATGCAGCGGCTTCAGGAAATATTCGAACAGCTGGAATAATATCATGAATAATCTTGTCGTTATAAAAATATTCAAGAGTTTCATCAACCATCCAAGAATAATTTTCATCTATGCGTGGGACAAGGTAATGAATATTAAACCTAACAAGCTTTGACTCAAGCTTGAATGATTTCGTGGCTTCAAGATTTTTCTCACGCCGCTTGTCTGCAACATCCCTTTGTACATCAACATCCATTGCAATATGACCAACACCAACTCCATAATTGGAAATCTGCTTTTCAATTTCTGACAAGTTGTTTGTGATATGTCGAGAGCGTTTCTCAAAAGAAACCTCATTTATACACCTCCATGTTAACAAAGAGGCATATTTTATTTTTGATATAAACCGAGGATCCCGCTCATCAGGCTGACCAAAAGCAAAAACATTAAAAAAATCATCGCTAAGAGCAGAGCCTTTGAGTAATCTTGCTAATTTAGTATGAAATGAGAGTGACCCATTGGCTTCAACTTCATTTCTAGCAGATTGTAACTTTGATGCTTTTACAAATCCAGTACCATAATCATCATCCCAGTGATAATCTTTCCCATAATAATTACTTAAATGATTTACAAGATAATTCTCTGGAGTGCTAATTACTTCAGATTTATATGTCACATCCATCCAAACGCTCATCCTTTTAGAATGGACGCGACCCTCTACTAGTTTAGCTCTGATGAAATGCGCATTTTCCTCTTGAACTGAATACGGCCCTTTCTGAAGCCTTTTACATTCAACAAAAAATTCACCACCGCCATCTAGACTACATTTGAAATCCGGTGTTTTTGCAATACCCTTACGCTCAGGAATAAATTCGACCTCGTAGCCTATTGCTGCATAGTTTCCTGCAAGAATCAATTCAAACATTGCAGTATCAGGATAAACGGTATTACTCTCAAGCATTCTTCGAGCACGCTCAGCAGCGCCAGACACGTTATCCAGGAAATCAACACACTGACCGAGTTGGTACATCCAAGGAATTATATGCGATGCCATGGATATTTCAAATGCTCGTCTATTATCGATTAAAGACTTTGCTTGTGAGAAAAAACCAGCAACAACATCATCTCCATACCAACCTTTATCAAACTGAGCACCAAAATTAGTCTTCTTTGATGTTTCGTTAATATAATTAGTCTGAGCTTGCTCCAGGCGCTTAGAAAATTCGCGGGGATCAGTAGTAGTTTTGGCAAGCCATGTAATCGCTTTTATAACACTAACATTCCACTCAACACCAACATTCATATAATTCCCTCATATAAATTACGAAATAAAATGTACAATAAAACAAAAAACTAAGATTTATAATTTTTAACGTGCCATAAAATCTTTTCCGCATATAATTCATACGCTTCTTTCTGTTCAACCAGCCAATCGTGTTTGTTATACACCGCCATCACTCCTCCCAACTCATGCCCCAGCATCTTTTCGGTGACGTGAGGCATAACCCCTTCCCCTGATAAATTCGTCACCAGCGAGCGCCTGAAGTCATGTGTTCGCCACTCTGGTATATCAATTTTATCCCTTAATTTTTTCATATAGAGATTTGCTGACGAGCGATCTATAGGCTTGTCCAGTTCCTGGCCAGGAAACAGAACATCATTTCCAGCATTGAGGAGCCTTTCAACAAAAGGTTTCACCTGGTCAAACACCGGGCGACGGATAACGTTACCCATCTTTGAATGTTCTGCTGGAGTCGTCCAGATAAGATCATCCATATTGAACTCACTGGCAGTAGCAAGGCGCAGCTCTGATAGCCTGGCTCCCCAAAGCAAAAGCAGCTGATGAAGCACCTTGTTGGAGGTAACGATCTTGTTGTTTTCAAGAGCTAACCAAATCTTAGCCAGCTCGGTATACGTCAGAACCCGGCTCCCCACATCAGGTTTTTTACCAATGGTCTTAACGCTAAGCTTCAGGACTTCGCACGATGGGATCAACTGGCGGCTGATACACCAGTTCATGACAGAACGTAGCTGTAGAAGAAGCACCCTGGCCTTTTTGCTGTTCTTCTTTTCCTGCTTATCAAAGAAACGCACCCATGCAGAAACAGGAATGTTAACTACCGGAGCGTCCGGGAATTCTGTGTACATCGTGTTGTACACAACTGACTTGTACAGCGTCTGAGTGTTCGGCTTCAGCGTTTCAACATACTTGCTCCACCACTGATCCAGGCATTCTTTGAGAGTCAGCTCGCCATCTTGTTTGGCGAAATAATTTTTCGGGTTAAGCCCCTTGAGGTACAATTCGCGCATCTCGCCGACGACAACGCGCGCCTCCTTGAGAGACATAGCGGGATAGCGGCCAATGGAGAGGCGAACGGGCTTACCATTCCAGCGATAACGAAACTGAAATGTGATCGTGCCTGTGGGAGTTATGCGTACACTCAGCCCGTCACCATCTGTGACCTCAGCTGCGCCGCTGTATGGCTTAGCATTGATGCTACGGAGTTTGGTATCACTAAGGGCCACGGCTCTGTATCCTGTACACATTGAAATTCTGCATTCTGTACTCAATGTGTACGCAATGGCAAGTGAACGAAGTGATTTTCTAAGCGAATCGATGCGAACGGAAAGGAAATAAAAGGAATGAAATGCTTGATGGTACGGGGAATGATAGGATAACATGCAACACAAGCTGAACGCTTAAAAATCAGTAAGTTCTATGTCCCCTTAGTTAAATGGATATAACGAGCCCCTCCTAAGGGCTAGTTGCAGGTTCGATTCCTGCAGGGGACACCATATAAAAGTTGCCCGCCATTCACCACGATGACCTAAACGCCAGCCAGAACGTATTCTTCTCGTAATCATAATTAGCCAACGATTTCAGTATGGTTAGTCCTGCCAGAAAGGAACGTGTCTTTGTCAATCACGCACACAATAAACCGACAGCAACGCGCATTTCTGCGTACAATACCTTCTGACTTTTTCAGTCACTAGCCGCGACCTTTTACAACCTTCTCTGGACGATACAGGAGCCAGGCGTTGATATGAAACAGATCACCCTCAGCGATATGCAGCAGCAGAGCGAAGCGGCAACCAGTGCTCCGCGCCTGCGTGCCCATCGCAATTTTCATCCTGAACTGAGCGACCCGATACAGCGTCTGGCCATCGCCATGGAACCCGGCACCTATATCCGCCCGCACCGGCACAGACATACCTTCGAACTTTTACTGCCGCTGAAAGGCCGTTTTGTGGTGCTGAATTTTGATGACCACGGCGTGGTCACCAACCGGGTGGTGCTGGGTGAAACCTGTACGGCGCTGGAAATGGAGGCTGGCACCTGGCATACGGTGCTCTCGCTCGACGCAGGCGGCATGGTATTTGAAGTCAAACAAGGCGCTTATCAACCGCTTGCCGAAATGGACACTATGGCCTGGGCGCCAGCTGAAGGCCAGCCGGGCACTGCCGAAATGATGGCCTGGTATGCCATCGCGCAACCGGGTGACCGCTTCCTGTCTATGCCGCAATAACTACAGGTAGGTTCGACAGGCGCCGCAGGCGTCTGTTTGATACTTCCTGCCGACCACAAAGTTTGCCAAATTGACCGTCCCTTTTTTCGTGCTCCGCTCATACTCACCTTAAATATTGCTGCTAAACAGGAATAAACGCTTATATTCAGCAAACTATTTTTCTCTACGAATAAGAGATGATAAGATAACGGGAAAGAGTAAATATGCGGCAGCAAAACAATAAAAACAGCCAATTTATCGATATATTATTCTCAATGTGAATGGATTTTGTTAATCAGGTAAAGGAAGTCAGCAGAAAAAATAAATGATTGTCATTGATGCTTTGCTCACCATGGCGATTTATTTTTTCATCGACATACAATTCTTATGAATATTACAGAACGGAATATCTGGAAGCTAAATAATTTACCGCCAATGGAGTATTGCTCTCTGGCGCGGGCGCAAAAATTATTAAACTGCGAACTGGAAGACATTCTTCACTGGCATGATATTGGCGCAATCAATCTATGTCTTAAGCTTAACCCAACGCCGGGAATATTAAAAATCGCCGTTCTCTCCCATCAGGAAAAAGAGGTAACCAGCGCGTTTAATCCATTTACCTCAGTCGAGGCAGGAGAAACAGTCTGGTCGCAACACTCCCATATCCGCAGCATTCTGCGGCTTGAAGGCGATATTCCGACGATGGAAACCCTGCGCGGAAATACGGTAACCCAGTTCAACGTAAAGGTATTTGCTTCAGGGCTCTGGCATCCACACTGTCGGAACCTAATGGCGCTGCTGGAGGCGCCAGATGATATTCTTTTCGAAAACCGCCTCAGCATGATGCTGCCGGATAAACCATTTGTTTATTGTCATTTCATTCCAGAGGAAGACGAACGCCCCTCGATATCATTGAACCGCATCTATATCACCAGCCAGGCCATTGAGAAAATATACGCCCACAGTATTAGCGCCCGGCCTATGGACGTGACGAAAAATCCGCTACTGGATCAAACCCGTTACATCCAGCAGGAATTAACCGTCCTGCCGCAAAGTGAGGTATTGCTGGAATTTATCCATTATCTTGTTCAGTCCCATACTGTATTTAATGAGAAGTTGCAGAGTATGGCTGAGCCAGACAAGACTCAGCTCTTTCATCACGTGCTGGAAAGGCTTAAGGAAGAAGGCATGCTTATAGAGAATGCCCAGCCCGATGAAGGCGATATCGGCAGCGAAGCCAGCCGTGAGTCGCAGTTCGCCGGCGAGTAACGTAGTCCTTCAGGCAAGGGACTGGCGGTTTTCCTGCTCAATCGTTATCGCGTTCTCTCGGGCCAGGGTGATGAATTCGCGCGCTGCGGCGCTCTGCCAGGCGCCCTGCCGCTGCAATAAACAGGCCGTGCGCTGCAGCAGCGCAGGTCTTAGCTCAATCGCCACCACATCATCAAACTGTCCGGCGATCGCCGCCGGCAGCAGCGTTGCTAACGTTGTGCTTCGAATAACCGACAGAACGGCCCCGATGGAGTTGGCCTCCATCCGCACGTCTGGTTCGAGCCGATGAAGGCGGCAATAACGATCAATCTGCTCGCGGGTAGCAAACTCGCTGCTCAGTAAAATTAGCGGCTGGGCGTCGAGAGCCTGCAGTTGCAAGTCGCGCTCTCCTGCCAGCGGATGCGCACGGCTCACCACCAGCGCAAGCGTTTCCGTCAGCAGCGACTGAACCACAATTTCCTGTGACCGGCTGTCGTCAAAGGCAATCCCCACATCCAGTTCATCCTCCAGCAGCATCGCCTCCATCCGCTCCTGGTTCATCTCCTGGATAAGCACTTTTACTCCAGGATAGCGTCGGTAGTACGCCTCCATCAGCGGGCCCAGCATATAGGTAGTGAAAGTTGGCGTCATAGCAATGCGGAGTTTACCGTGCTGGAGATCTTCTGCGTCATGCAAGGCGCGCCGACCTTCCTCAAGCTCGCGTAACGCGCGACGGGCATACTCCAGCCAGATCTCACCGGCATCGGTCAGGCGAATACGTCGGCCAGAGCGGTCGAAAAGCTGAACCTCCAGCATCGCTTCCAGCTGGCGTATCTGCTGTGACAGCGCAGGCTGGGAGACATGCAGCGCCGCGGCGGCGCGGGAAAAGCCACAATGTTCAGCCACAGCGATAAAGTAGGAAAGTTGGCGCAGAAGCATCGGCCCACCTATAAGAAATTCCAATAGGCATTATCATAAATAAGTCTTTTAACTTATGAAACAAGAGACGTACCCTCTTCGCACGACCCTCAACATATTTCACCTTTAACATCGTTTTATGCAGGAGTGACTATGTCCGCTCACGATCGTTATCTTCAGCGCGCATTAGTGCTGGCAAAACAAAACATTGCTGACGGTGGGCGCCCCTTCGGCGCCGTGCTGGTGCGGAATGATGAGATTGTCGCTGAAAGCGTCAATACCTTTCATCTGAGCGGTGACCCAACGGCGCATGCCGAACTGAACGCCGTTCGCGATCTTGCCGCCAGACTGGGAAGCGCGGTGTTGCGTGAATGCGTCATCTATGCCAGCGGACAACCTTGCCCTATGTGCCTGAGCGCGCTCTATTTAACCGGCGTGCGGGAAGTGTTTTTCGCCAATAGCAATCAGGACGGGGAGCCTTTTCAGCTCTCGACCGCCGCGATTTATCAGCAGCTGCAGCAGCCGCTGACCCAGCAAACGCTG
>OGZC01000960.1_pt1 | contig 15963 bp, 9 predicted proteins | sample 1576751 | NCBI WGS metagenome assembly OGZC01 (sample SAMEA3541486, study PRJEB24748) | human gut metagenome | biome: human gut; feature: human-associated habitat; material: faeces | place: China | collected 2012
TATTTAAGTTTGGGTTAGTAGTTTTAGGAGGGCAATCCTCCGCAGGCAGCAGGCAATCGTGAGATTCCCTGCTGTTTTTTTATCCCCGGAGGGCATCACTAACCGAACAGGTCGTTGAGCACGGCGGCCAGACGATACGACGCCAGGATCAGCTGGCGTTCGGGCAGCAGGTAGGTGTCCGTCACGAACTGCTTGCCGTAGGTCCCGTCGGCCCGCTGCCAGTCGTAGATCACCCGGCAGGCGACGGCCGTTTCGTGCAGCCATTCGCGGGGCGTAGCATCGGCTCCCGCAACGGCGAAGACCTTCCACACGCGAACCGTGTTTCGGGAAGATCGGCCGCAAGGCATCGCTGTCCCCGCCGCTCACCCGCCGCAAAATATCTTTTTCTCCTTCCACGTTACAACGCCGAGAATTATCCTTTAAAGGCGCTATCATCAGGCATATGCCACAAATAAAACAATAAAAAGAAATAAAACCAAAATTATTCCGGTGAAAATTCCACGACAAGACCCGATAATCGGCCAAACGGTCCCCGGCGGACGGCGATTGCAGGTTCGGCACGCGCTTTGTACTTATTCCGGTCAGCTGCGGCACAGCAACCGCAGTGAGGTTTCTTCATTTATTTAAGTTTGGGTTAGTAGTTTTAGGAGGGCGACCTCCGGGGACAGCAGGCAATCGCGAGATTCCCTGCTGTTTTTGCGTCCGCATGCCGGGCGCGCCGTTCCCGCGTGCGCAGGGTACGAAAAAGCCGCCCGGTGTTCCGATCGGTTCTTTGCAACGCTCCGGCTGCCGATTTCACGGGGCGGCAATGCGCTCCGGCACGAAAACTGTGCGGCGGACGACGAGGGAAAACAGCAAAATCCAACCTACCCACCATGGCAAAACGTAAAAATATCACCACGACGCAGCTGGCGCTGATGACCGCTGCGGCCGTCATCAGCCTGCGCGGGCTCCCGATGATGGCCCAGGAGGAACTGACGATGTTCTTCTACATTTTCTTCGCGACGTTCCTCTTCCTGATTCCCGCGGCCCTCGTTGGCGCCGAACTGGGCAGCGCCTTCGCCGACCGCGGCGGCGGCGTCTACACCTGGGTCAAGGAGGCTTTCAACCGCCACCTGGGCTTCTCGGCGATCTTCCTGCAATGGATTCAGAACGTCGTCTGGTATCCCACCGTACTGGGATTCGCCGCCGCGTCGATCGCCTACATGATCGGCGTTCCGGCTCTGGCGCAGAACGGGCTGTACGTCGGGTTGTTCTCGATTGCGATGTACTGGTGCGCGACGCTGGTGACCCTGCGCGGCACGTCGGCCATCTCGGGCATCACCTCGAAGGGATTTCTGATCGGCACGGTGCTCCCGGGCGTCGTCGTGATCGTGATGGCGGTCATCTGGATGGCCGGCGGCAACGAAATCGCCCTGAAGGAGATTCCGGCCGGCGTCTCGCAGATCGTCAACGTCGACGCCGCGCAGCACGTCCACCCGCGTCTCTTCCCCCACATCACGGGCATGAGCGACATCGCGTTCCTGGCGGGCATCCTGCTGCTGTTCGCCGGCGTGGAGGTGCACGCCGTGCACGCTCCGGAACTGGCCAAACCCCAGACGCAGTTCCCACGGGCGATGTTCCTCGCGGCGCTGATCTCGTTCGGACTGTTCACGCTGGGCGCGCTGGCCGTGGCCATCATCACCCCCTACGACCAGATCAACCTCCAGTCGGGGCTGTTCACCACCTTCCAGATCGCTTTCGAACGTTACCACGTGGGATGGCTCTCGAACGTCATGGGACTGCTCGTGGCCTTCGGTGCGCTGGCGGGCGTGATGTCGTGGATTTCGGGCCCCAGCCGCGGCCTGCTGTGGACGGCCAGGGACGGTGCTCTGCCCTGCTTCCTCCAGAAGACCAACAAGAACGGCGTGCAGCTCAACATACTGATTATCCAGGGCTGCATCGTGACGCTCCTCTCGTCGCTTTACATCGTGATGGACGACGTCAGCGTGGCGTTCTTCCTGTTGAGCGCCCTGACCGTGGGACTGTATCTGATCATGTACATGATGATGTACGCCGCAGGAATCCGCCTGCGCTACACGCAGCCCAAGCTTATCCGCAGCTACCGCGTGCCGGGCGGAAACACGGGCATGTGGCTGATCGGAGGCGTGGGGTTCCTCGCCGTGCTGTTCTCGTTCATCGTCACCTTCTTCCCGCCTTCGCAGCTGCCCGTGGGCAGTCCGGCGACGTACACGTGGCTGGTGGTGACCGGCACGGCGGTCTTCCTCGCGATCCCCTTCATCATCAGTTTCTCAATGGACAAACGGAACGCCCGGCGGACGCCGGAGGCTTAAAACTCGACCGTCAGGCCCAGCGTCGGGAGCAGCGTGCCGCTCACCTGTTCGAGGTATTTCATGCGGTAACGCCGCTCCGACGCCGGAGCCGAGGGATTTTCGATCTCCCCCGTGGACATCAGCACGTCGGGCTGGCGCAAACGACCGCCCGCAACGTTTTGCAGATCGATGTAGACGCCCAGCATGCAGCGGCGGAAGTAGAACACCTTGTCGACGCGCACGTCCAGCTGGGCGAAGGCGTCGAGCCGCCCGGCGTTGTATTTCGAATAGTCGTAGTAGGGCCGTCCCTGCGCATCCCACGCCTCGACGAGCGACGAACGCTCCACGTCGTAGGGCGTGTAGGGCGCACCGCCCACGGCGCTCAGCTTCGCACCGAAGCTCCAGTGGCGCGGCAGGTCGTAGGTTCCGCTGACGTTGACCACGAAACGGTTGTCCCACGCCGAGGCGATCCACGGGGCCTGCCGGTCGTTGCGGTACTCCGAGCGGAACACGGTCACCGACCCCACGACGTTCACTCGCCCCGGAATCTGCCAGCGGGCCATCGCCTCGACGCCGTAGGCGCGCCCCTGCGCCGAGGAGACCAGCTTCTCGTTGCCCACCACGCCGTAATCGTTGCCCTTGCACGAGAGCGGAATCCCGTCCGCCACCGACAGCGGCACATCACCGTAGCGTTTGTAAAATCCCTCGACCGAGACGATCAGCCGGTCGCGCAGCCGCCAGTCGACACCCGCGCTGAAGACCCCGACGCGCATGTAATCGAGCGATCGGTTGACCAGCGCGTCCTCCTCCTTGAATCCCAACGCCGTGTAGGGCGGCAGCTGGCAGTAAAGTCCCGCGCTGCCGCTCACCGACCAGCCGGGACCTACCGCATAGGAGACCGAGGCCCGGGGCGACAGCTGACGCCACACCCGCGCCATACGTCCCGAGTAATCGCACCCGTCGGCGCGCAGGCCCGCCGAGGCGGTGAACCGCTTGTCGGCCGAGGCGTATTCGGCCCCGGCGAACAGCCCCCAGCCGACGATTCCCAGCCGGGTCCGGTAGTCCGACAGCTGCGTCCTGTCGGTATAGAGCCGTTGCAGCGTGCGGTTCGTGTAGTCGGAATAATTCACCTCGACGCCCTCGCGGACGGTCCAGCGGCCCAGATAGGTGCGGTTCTCGGCCCGGAGCGTGGTCTTCTGCTCCACGGAGCGCAGCCGGAGCGTCAGGTTGTCCTCCGACGAATCATCGTTGCGCAGGTATTTCAGGTTGCGGTTGTTCAGGTAGTTGTGGCTCAAGGTCACGGTCTGCACGTGGCGGCCCGCATAGTGACGCCACGAAGCCCCCACCGTGAAGGTCTCCTGCCGGATGCGGGGCAGGTAGCTCAACAGGTATTCGGCGTCCTCCCCCTTCTCGTCGACGTTGAGACGCATGTTGTCGAATCCCGCAAGGGCCAGCACCGTCAGCTCGTCGCGCTCCGAAAGGCGTGTCTTGACTTTCGCCTGCCCGTCGATGTAGTTGGGCAGGAAGGGCAGCCCCAGCAGTTTGAACAGCAGTTGCAGGTAGGACTGGCGGATGGAAAACAGATAAGTCGTCTTGCCGCCGATGTGCCCGCTGCCGCTCAACCCCACTTCCGAGGCGCCCAACGTCGCTTTGAAGGTCTGCTTTTCGGCATTGCCGTCGCGGAGCCTGAAGTCCAGCACGGAACTCAACGCCCCGGCCCGGTCGGCGGGAAAAGCGCCCGTATAAAAACTGATTTCGCGCACGAGGTCGGCGTTGACGATGCTCACCGGACCGCCCGTCGCCCCCTGCGTGGCGAAATGGTTGATGTTCGGGATTTCGATCCCGTCCATGTAGAACTTGTTCTCCGCAGGCCCGCCGCCGCGCACGATCAAATCGTTGCGATACCCCACGGGCGAGAAGGCCACGCCGGGATACGAGCGCACGATGCGCGACACGTCGCGGTTCGAGCCGGGGCTTTTCTCGATCTCCCGCAGGCCGATCACCTTCAAACTTACGGGACTCTCCGCCGTGACGCGGAACGGCGACGGACGGACCGTCACGGCCTCCAGCTGCGCGGCATCCTCCTCCAGCTCGACTTCGATAAAGGGCGTGGCGGCCGAGACCATGTATTCGGGCGTCGTGAGGCTCTTGTAGCCCACCGACGAGACCGCCAGCCGCCAGATGCCCGGCTTCACGCGCTCGATGCGAAACCTCCCCAGCGAGTCGGTCGAGGCTCCCTTCTGCTCCTGCCCGGCCAGCACCACGGCGGCATAGGCCACGGGGCGGCGGCTCAAACGGTCGATCACCCGCCCGCTGACGGGATAGGTCCCGCCCTGCGCCCGCACGGCAAACGCCGCGGCCAGGCCGAAAAACAAAACAGCGACTTTCAGGAATTTCATACGGCAAAGATACTCGGTCAGGCGCCTTCCGACGCCGTTTCATCGGTACATTTCGGCAGCAGTTTCAGGTACGAGAGCAGAACCACGTTCATCACGAGGGCGTAGACGATGGCCGGGACGGCCATTTCACCGCTGTCGAAGATCAGCGGCGAGGTGGCGACGGCGATCGCCTGCGCAGCGTTCTGCATCCCGACCTCGATGACGATCGTGCGGCGCACCGCCCGCCGGAGCCGGAACAGGCGGGCCAGCAGCGATCCGCCCGCCATCGCCAGCAGGATCAGCGCACCCGCGGCCAGCCCCAGCACGCCGAGATTCTCCAGAATCGTCGAGGCGTACTGCACGAAGAACACCGCCGCCAGCAGCATCAGGGCCGGGAAGGCCACACGCCCCAGCAGCTCGTGCACACGCCGTGCCGCCCGGGGCCGCCAATGCCTGAAAAGCGCCCCGCAGAGCATCGGCAGGAACAGCAGGACGATGTTCTGCACCAGCAGTTTCCCGACCGGAAGTTCGATGGCCGCACCGGCATGCACCGCGACGAAACGCGCGGCGAAACCCATCACCAGCGGAATCGTGAAGAGCGTGATGAGGCTGCTCAAAGCGGTCAGCGTCACCGAAAGGGCCACGTCGCCCTTGGCCAGCATCGAAAAGACGTTCGACGAACTGCCTCCCGGACAGCAGGCGACGAGCAACAGTCCCAGAAAATAGACGGGCGGCAGGCGGAAGGCCAGCCCCACGCCGAAGGCGATGAGCGGCAGCAGCGCCAATTGGCCCAGCAGCCCCGCGACAACGGCCGCCGGACGGCGGGCCACACCGGCGAAGGCCTGCCGGTCGAGTTCGATGCCGAGCTGAAACATCAGCGCGATCAATACAGGCAGTACGATCCAGACGGTATTCATAAGCGATGTAAAACGACGATCCCGGGGCGCGGACTTCCCGGCAGCCCGGTTCCATTTTACTGCAAAGGTGGCCCTTTTTTCGGGAATCCGGCCCGTTTTCCGGAAAAAATTGTAATTTTAGCCTCCCGAATTACGCGAGATACGACGGTTTATGTCCCTGAACACCAAATACGACATCCTCGACAACCGACTGGTCATCCAACGGCTCAACGCCGGGGACCGGCAGTGTTTCGAAGCGTGCTACCGATTCTATTACAAGGGATTGTGCAGCTTCGCCTCGCGCTGGGTATCCCTCCCCGTGGCGGAGGACATCGTACAGGACACGATGCTGTACATTTGGGAAAACCGGGACCGCCTGATGGAGGAACTTTCGCTGAAAGGACTTCTGTTTATGATCGTCCGCAACAAGTCGCTGGACCGCATCTCCAGCCAGAAGGTCCATTCACGCGTCCACCAGCAGTTGGAAAAGAGATTCGCCGACCAGTTCGACTCCCCGGACTTCTACCTCGGCACGGAACTCGCACGGCTCTACCGCGAGGCGCTCGCCCAACTCCCCGAGCAGACCCGGCGCATCTTCGAGATGAGCCGCTTCCAGGGCATGACCCACCAGCAGATCGCCGCCGAGATGGAGGTGTCGCCCCAGACCGTCAACTACCATATCGGCCAGGCGCTCAAAGTCCTCGGCGTCGCGCTGAAGGACTACCTGCCGCTGATCGCGCTGTTTTTCGAAATGCCCGGGAACAACTGAAACCCCTGCCCCTGCAACCGACCATATGCAATAAAAACGAAAGCCCGAAAAAAATCGGGTTTTCGTTTAGTAACTATTTCCCCAAAACCGTATTACTGTTAGAAACCGAACTTATGAAAGAGATCGACGACAACCTGCTGACCGAATTTCTCGAAGGAAAACTCGACGAACCCGCCAACCGCGAGATCGAAAACTGGTACGACGCCTCGGAGGAGAACCGCCGCCGGCTCGAAGCGCTCTACTTCGTGCTCTTCGCCGGAGACCGGCTCCGTGCCGCCGCATCGGTCAACACCGACCAGGCCTTCAGATCGTTGCAGCGGCGCATCGAACTGCGCCGCACGAAAACAAGGCCCCAATGGCGGCAGATCGCGGCGCGCTACGCCGCCATCCTCGTCGCGGGCGTGATCGTCGCAGGCATGTATCTCTACCAGAACCGGCCGGACGACCGCATCTGCACGGTCAGCGCCGAGCGCAGCGACTGCTCGGTGACGCTGCCCGACGGCTCCGTCATCCGGCTCACCCGCAGTTCGCAGCTCAACTATCCGGCCTCGTTCGACGACGGGAACCGCACGGTGCACCTCACCGGCGAAGCCTTTTTCGAAGTCAGCAAGCGCAACGGCGCGCCGTTCACCGTCACCACGGTCCACGACGCCGAAGTCGTGGTCCGCGGAACCAAATTCAACCTGAAAGCCTACGACGACAGCTCCGACGTCGAAACCGTACTGGTCGAGGGAGCCGTCGATTTCCGCGCCGCGGACCACGTCGTGGCCCTGCACCCGGGGCAGAAAGTCTCCTACAACCCCACGGACAACGACCTGACGCTGCAAACGGTCAACGTGGAGGCGGAGCTGGCCGCGCGGCTGCGCACGTTCCGCCACGTCGACCTGGCGCAGATCGCCGGGGTGATCGAGGATTTCTACGGCATCGGCGTCGCCTTCCGCAGCGAGGCGCTCAAAAACATCCAGTTCACCGGAACGCTCGACTTCAACATGCCGATCGACCATATCCTCGAAGTGCTGACGCTTTCGACGAACACCCGTTTCAACCGCAACGGCGAAAAAATCACCATTCACAAATAATCCAATCTTAACCAAACCTCTATGAAACAAAAGTTACTCCGTATGCGGCATGCCTGGTATCTACTGGCAGCATGCCTGACACTCCTTATTCCGTGGGGGGGGGAAATGCAGGCGGCGCCGTCGCCCCAGCAGACTTCGGTCCGCGTTGAAAACGTAACCAGCCTAAAAGGGCTGATTCAGGAGATCGAATCGCAGACCTCCTACCGGATCTCCTACCAGGGCAACCTGGCGGACAACGTCCCCGTAAAAATCGCCAAATCGACGAAATCGGTTTCCCAGCTGCTCGACGAAGCCCTGCGCGGAACCGGCATCACCTACATCATCCGTCAGAACAACATCATCCTGACCCGTGCGGAGGCACAAAGCCCCGCATCCGCAGCCCCGGCTCCGGCCGCGCCGCGAAAACAGCACATCGCGGGCCAGGTGCTCGACGCCGCGACCCGGCAGCCGATCATCGGCGCCACGATCTGGATCAAGGATTCGGCGCTCGGCACGAGCACCGCATCGGACGGTTCGTTCGACTATTCGTTCTCCGGCAACTTCGGCTTCGTGACCGTCTCCTACGTCGGTTACCAGACGCAGGAGTTCCCGATCGACCGCATTCCGAAAGTGATCTCCCTTTCGCCGGACAACAACCTCGAAGAGGTCGTCGTCGTCGGCTACGGCGCCCAGAAAAAGGCCAGCATCATCGGCTCGATAGCCTCCGTTCCGGTCAACGACATCAAGATGCCCACGGGCAAGATTTCGAACAACCTGGCCGGACAGCTCGCGGGCGTCATCTCCGTACAGCGTTCGGGCGAACCGGGCGCCTCGTCGACCTTCTGGATCCGCGGCATCAGCACCTTCGGCTCGAACAAGTCGCCGCTGGTGCTGGTCGACGGCATCGAGCGCGACCTCGACCTGGTGGACATCGAGGACATCAAGGAGTTCTCGATCCTCAAGGACGCCGCGGCGACCGCCGTCTACGGCGTACGCGGCGCCAACGGCGTCGTGCTGGTCACCACCCGCGGAGGTATCGTAGGCAAGCCGCAGATCAACATCAAGTTCGAGGCCGGCATGGTGCAGCCGACCAAGATTCCCGACATGATCGACGCCGTCCAGTTCGCCGAGATGTACAATGCGGCGGCCGGATACGACTTCTACTCGAAGAAGGACATCCAGATGTTCCGCGACGGTTCGGACCCCGACCTGCGCCCCAACATCGACTGGGTGGATCGGCTCTACAAGGACTACTCGTTCAACCAGCGCGTCAACGTCAACATCTCGGGCGGCGGCTCGACGGCCAAATACTACATCTCGGGCGGCTTCTACAACGAGGACGGCCTGTTCAAGGCCGACAACATGAAGGAGTACAACACGTCGGTCTTCTACCGTCGGTTCAACTTCCGGTCGAACGTCGAGGTCCAGCTCCACAAATACACCAAGCTCAACATCAACCTGGCCACCACGTTCGAACGCAAGAACGAACCGGGTTCGAGCGCCACCGGCGCCAACGGCATCTGGGGCTATGCGCTCAAGACCGCAGCCAACGCCTTCCCGGACGTCTATTCGAACGGCTACCTGGCCGGCCCGGCGTCGGGACAGGGCGAGAACCCCTATGCGCTGCTGACGCAGACCGGTTACCGCGAAATCTTCTACAACACGGCGCAGTCGCTGTTCGTGCTGACGCAGGACCTGGGCGACTGGGTGACCAAGGGCCTTACCGTTTCGATCAAGGGTTCGTTCGACGCCAAGAACGAGAACAACCTGAGCCGCACGAAAACCTCGCCCCAATGGCTGGCCACCGGCCGCAACGAAGCGGGCGAACTCGAATTCAACCAGACGAAGATCGGCGAGGAGAACCTCACCTACAAGCAGACCAACAAGGGCTACCGTTCGGTCTACTTCGAAGCCGTGGCCAACTGGGCACGCACCTTCGGCAAGCACGACCTATCGGCCATGTTCCTCTTCCAGCAGTCGCAGAAGAACTACGCGGGCGAAAGCGCCAACAACTCGGAAAAAGCGCTTCCCTACCGCCATCAGGGCATTGCGGGCCGTATCACCTACAACTACGACAACCGCTACTTCGTCGAGGGTAACTTCGGCTACAACGGCTCGGAGAACTTCTCGCCCAACCACCGCTTCGGTTTCTTCCCGTCGATCGCCGTGGGGTACGTCGTCTCGAACGAAAAATTCTTCGCACCGATCCGCGACGTGGTCAGCATGGTCAAACTCAAAGCCTCCTACGGTCTGGTGGGCAACGACCAGATCGGCGGCGACCGCCGTTTCATCTACAACGAAACCGTGATCGGCGGCGGCAAATACTATTTCGGCACGACGCCCAGCCAGTACACCTCGGTCCGCCTCGGCGAATTCCCGAACCCCAACGTAGGCTGGGAAAAGGCCAAGAAGCTCAATCTCGGCGCCGACCTCTCGTTCTTCAACCAGTTGAACATATCGGTGGATTATTTCAAGGAAAACCGCGAGGGCATCTTCCTCCAGCGCAAATCCATCCCCATGTACGTGGGTCTGAGCACCAAACCCTGGGTGAACATCGGCAAGATGCGCAACAGCGGCATCGACGCCTCGCTCGAATACCACCAACCGCTCGGCAAGGACCTCCACCTCACCGTGCGCGGCAATTTCACCTACGCACGCAACCGGATCATGGACCAGGACGAGCCTGATTACGCCTATACCTACATGAACCACAGCGGCCAGATGCAGTGGCAGAAATTCGGTCTGGTGGCCGCCGGACTCTTCCAGGATCAGGAAGACATCGACTCGTGGGCCAAACAGAGTTTCGGCGAGGTGAAACCGGGCGACATCAAATACCTCGACCTCAACGGCGACGGCATCGTCGACAACTACGACACGAAGCCCATCGGCTACTCGGACATCCCCGAGATCGTTTACGGATTCGGCTTCTCGCTGCAATGGAAGGCATTCGACCTGTCGGCATTCTTCCAGGGCGTGGCGCATGTCAGCTTCTCGACCCTCACCGACCAGACGCAGGCGTTCGTCGGCCGCAACCTCAAGGAGTCGAGCGTATTCGCCGACCTCTACGGCAACACCTGGACTCCGGAGAACCCCGGCGCCAAATACCCGCGCATGACGACCGGCGCCATCGACAACAACAACCAGCTGTCGACCTTCTGGATGGCCAACGGACGTTACCTGCGCCTGAAGAACCTCGAGCTCGGCTACACGCTGCCCAAACGCATCGCCAACAAAATCGCCATGCAGAGCCTGCGCGTCTACCTCTCGGGTGTGAACCTATTCACGTTCAGCCCCTTCAAGCTGTGGGACCCCGACCTGCAAACCGGAGCCACCAACTCCCCGAACAACCGGATCATCAACCTCGGTCTCACGATCGGTTTCTAACCCCTAACCGGCAACAACCATGAAAAACACGATTAAAACATTCGCCCTGTTCCTGACAGCCGGAGCCATGCTCGCTTCCTGCGACTCATACCTCGACCGCCAGCCCGACGAGCCGCTGACTTCGGACAACATATTCAAAAAGCAGAAGACCACGCTCCAATACCTGACCAACATCTACTCCTACCAGCCGGATTACGAAGCTCCCGCCTGCGTGTCGAACAGCAACGACATCCCCTGGGAGGCCTGCTCGGACGAGACCTCGTTCTCCTATCTGGACCGGTCCTACACCCAGATCAACTACAACTCGTGGAACCCATCGCTGCCCATCTACCGCGACGACACCTACAACACGCCCTATAAGGGCATCCGCGAAGCCAACTACTTCATGCAGAACGTCCACAAGTGCCCTCCGGAGGAACTGAACGATGTCGACAAGGGCTACTACTACAACGAGGCCCGCTTCCTGCGCGCGCATTTCTACGCCATGATGCTGCCCGTCTACGGTCCCGTCTTCCTCATCGGCGACGATCCGGTGGACTTCACGCAGAGCGGACTCGACCAGCGCGAGCGCAACACCTGGGACGAGTGCGTCAACTACGTCGCGAACGAGCTTTGGGAAGCCGCCAAGGGGCTGCCCGACAGCTGGCCCGACATCTACTACGGCCGTGCCACGAAAGGCGCCGCCCTGGCAGCACGCGCCCGCCTGCTGCTCTACTCGGCCCGCAAGCTCTTCAACGGCAACGAACTCTACAAGGGTATCGTCAACAAAAACGGCGACCACCTGTTCCCGACCCAGTACGACGAAAAGAAATGGGAGCTGGCAGCCCAGGCCGCCAAAGACGTTATGAACCTGAACCTCTACTCGCTGGTCGGCGCCGACGGCACGGACCCCTACGCCAGCTTCAACACGCTCTTCACGTCGGTAGGTTCCGGGACCGGCGGCGCTACGGAGAAGATCTACACGCGCATCGCCAGCGGCTACCAGTGGCGCGTGGTCACCACGCCCCCGAGTGTCGGCGGAACGGCCTACGGCGGCTACGGCGTAGCCCAGAAACAGGTCGACGCGTTCGCCATGGCCAACGGCCGCTACCCCATCACGGGCTACACCGACGGCGACCAGGCGCGGCCGATCATCGACCCCGACGCAGGTTACAGCGAAAGCGGATTCTCGAAGTTCAAGCACCCGATCTACGGCGACGAACTGGAGACGTTCAAAATGTACCAGAACCGCGAACCGCGCTTCTACGTCAACGTGTTCTGGAGCGGCATGACCTGGCACGGAGCCAACAAGAAAACAGCCAACGTCCAGTTCTATTTCAACGGCAATTCGGGTCCGGGAAAATCGCACAACTATCCGCCGACGGGTTATCTGGCGCATAAGTTCACCAACCCGTCGATCGACACCTCCACCGGCAACTATGGCTACCTGGATTTCCCCGTATTCCGCTATGCGGAGATCCTGCTCAACTACGTCGAGGCGCTTAACGAGTACGATCCGTCGAACGCGGACATCACGCTCTACCTGAACATGATCCGCAAACGCGCCGGCGTTCCCGACATCGAGGAGGTCTATCCCGACGCCGCCGGCGACCAGGCCAAGATGCGCGAACTGATCCGCCGCGAACGCCAGGTCGAGCTGTGCTTCGAAAACCTGCGCTATTTCGACACGCGGACCTGGATGACGGCCGAGACGGACAACAACATGCCGGTCTACGGCATGAACATCTCGGCCAAAGACCACAAGGCGAACGGCGAATTCTGGCAGCGCGTCATCTGCAAATACGACGGCGGCCGCGACGGCAACCGCGTCTTCACCAAGCGCTGCTACCTCTTCCCGATTTCCCAGGAAGAACTCGACCGTGTGAAATGCACGCAGAACTACGGCTGGTAAACCCCTCTAATCCGGATAATTATGAAACTGAAAAACATATTGATACCCTTCGCAGGCGTGCTGCTGCTGACCGCCTGCGAAAAAGACCACCGCAACGACAACCTGACCGACCCGCGCGTCTACATCGTCAACAACGGCGTGCAGAACGCAATCTATTACGACGTGGAGGAGACGATCGACTACAACATTTACGCTTACAGCAGCGGCTACTTCGGACAGCCGTCGGAGGTGAAGGTCGTACCCGATCCCGATGCCGTCGAGGCTCTCAACGCCGCGAACGGCTCCTCCTACACGCTGCTCGGCGAGGAGTACTACCAGATCGTCAAGGACACCGGTTCGATCACGGCCGAAGGCCGCCGCGCCACCCTCACCGTCCGCCTCGACTGCAAGGGGATCATGGCGCTGCCCGACATGAACGACTACGTCCTTCCGCTGCGGCTCACGGCCACGGGAACCGAGGTCAACGAGAAGCTGAACACCATTCTGATCAATCCCCGGATGCAGGAGACCGAGGTGCTGGCCGAGAACGCCGGTGTCGTGGAAATCGACTTGAGCGCCACCGACGCCAATACGCTCGAATTCACAGCCTACACCGAGTTCAACAACAAGTGGGATTCCGAGATGGAATACGAACACGGCGATGCAGTGCTCGCGGCCTATAACGCCGAGCACGGCACGCAATACATCCCGCTGCCCGAAAGCGCCTACACCTTCACGGGAGCCGACCTGAAAGCCGGCTCGAACAAAGCGGTTTCGACCATCGACATCGACAAATCGAATCTGACGGCAGACCGTTACTACACGCTGGCCGTAAGGCTCAAGGGCAATTCGAAGTTCAAGATCGGCGAGAAGAACACGGTGCTTTACCACATCTCGCTGCTCCCGATCTACGACAGCCGCAGCAAGTGGAATCTCGTTTCGTGCAGCTCCTACTACACCGGCCGCGGCCCCGAGCTGATGATCGACGGCGATCTGGTCACCCGCTGGGAGAGCCGCTACAACAACACCGGAGAGGGCGACATCAACCCCAACGAAGCATCGACCGTATGGGATATGGGCAAGACGTACTACTGGTGCGGCATGACGCTCGTCCGCCGCAGCGACTCCTACGTGACCGACCTCCGCGCCGGCTACATCGAGCTTTCGGACGACGGCAAGAACTGGACGAAGGCCCAGGACTTCGACTTCGGCGACAAGACCAACACGTCGACGACCGGAACCTACGCCGTCGAGCAGTGGACCGTTTCGGGCCGCTACGTACGACTGGCCGTAAATGCCAGCAACCGCAACAAACTGTACTCCGTGTCGGAATTCGTTCCGGTGCTGGCGGAAAAGACGAAATGAACCCGAAATCCAAGATTCCCGAACCGATGAAAAACCCGATTCTGCTTTACCTGACGACCCTCGTCCTGACCGCACTCTGCGGCGGGGCGGCGGCCGGGCAGGCTGCGGCGCAAAGCGCGCCCGACATGTCGAAATACATCCTGACCCCGAAACCCGCCGACACCCCGCGCATCAACGGCGCCCGCGTCTTCGGCGTCCGCCCGGGTTCGGAATTCCTCTACACGATCGCCGCGACGGGCGTCCGTCCGATGACTTTCTCGGCCGAGGGGCTTCCCAAAGGGCTGAAACTCGACCCCGAAACCGGACGGATCACGGGACGCGTAACCGCTCCGGGCGAATATACCGTGCACCTGAAAGCCGCAAATGCGTCGGGCAGCTGCGAGCGTAATCTGAAGATCGTCGTGGGCGACGAAATCGCACTCACTCCGCCGATGGGCTGGAACAGCTGGAACTGCTGGGCGCGCGACGTCACGCAGGAGCAGGTGCTCTCGTCGGCGCGCGCGATGGTCGAAAGCGGACTCGCCGACCACGGCTGGTCCTACATCAACATCGACGACGGATGGCAGGGCAAACGCGGCGGCAAACACAACGCGATCCAGCCGAACACGAAATTCCCCGACATGAAGGGCCTTGTACGCGAGATTCACGACATGGGCCTGCGGGTGGGCATCTACTCCACGCCGTGGATCGGGACCTATGCCGCGCATATCGGCAGCTACTCGGACAACCCCGACGGCGTCAACGAGTGGATCAAAAAAGGCCGGCACAACGAGCATTACCGTTATCAGAAAGAGGGCGGCAACTACTGGAAGGACCGGACCGAAGTCTGGCACCTCGGCCCTTACTCCTTCGTGGAGGCCGACGTGAAGCAATGGGGCGAATGGGGTATCGACTACCTCAAGTACGACTGGAATCCGCTCGACTATTACCACGTCAAGGAGATGCACGACGCCCTTCGGACGCTCGACCGCGACGTCGTTTACAGCCTCTCGAACAGCGCACCCTACGGCGACGCCCCGCAGTGGATGCGGTACTCCAACTGCTGGCGCACGACGGGCGACATCCGCGACACGTGGGAGAGCATCAGCAGCATCGGGTTCAGCCAGGACCGCTGGCTGCCCTTCAACCGCCCGGGTCACTGGGCCGACCCCGACATGCTGGTCATAGGCATGGTGGGCTGGGGCCCGAAACTCCACTACACGCAGCTCACGGCCGACGAGCAGTATACGCACATCAGCCTCTGGTCGCTGCTGGCCGCGCCGCTGCTGATCGGCTGCGACATGGCGCAGATGGACGACTTCACACGGAGCCTGCTGACCAACGACGAAGTGATCGACGTCAACCAGGACCCGCTGGGCCTGCAGGCCGTCCCCGTCTGGCAGCAGGGCGACCAGGTGATCTACGCCAAGCACCTCGAAGACGGCTCGATGGCCGTCGGGCTTTTCAACCGGGGCTGGCAGACCGTGAAGATGAACTTCACGCTCCGCATGCTGGGTCTGCGCGGCAGGCAGACCGTGCGCGACCTGTGGCGGCAGAAGGACCTCACGGAGTGCACCGACAAGTTCGAAACGGCCGTTGCGCCTCACGGCGTCGTTCTGGTGAGAGTCTACCCCGGCAACAGCCGCGAACAAGCGACCGGCAAATAGCACAGCCTGTTTCATAATAAAAGACGGATACGCAGGTATCCGTCTTTTTCTTGAGTGGCATTGCCGCAATGTCGACAGAAAAGCCTTCCGAAACGAATCCGAAAGGCTTTTCTGCTTGTGGGAACAAGCGGATTTGAACCGCTGACCTCCTGCTTGTCGAGCAGGCGCTCTAAACCAACTGAGCTATGCTCCCGGCATAAAAAACCATCCTGTTTTGGATGGTCTCTGTCGTGGGAGCTGAGGGATTCGAACCCCCGACCCTCTGCTTGTAAGGCAGACGCTCTG
>OGZC01000962.1_pt1 | contig 15938 bp, 10 predicted proteins | sample 1576751 | NCBI WGS metagenome assembly OGZC01 (sample SAMEA3541486, study PRJEB24748) | human gut metagenome | biome: human gut; feature: human-associated habitat; material: faeces | place: China | collected 2012
GGCACCCCGGCCTTTTTCGTCCATCCGGCGGAAGCCCTGCACGGCGATCTCGGCACTTAATAGTTCTTCCTGATTTGTCTCTTTTGTATTAACAATTCCAGAAAGATATCCATTTGACATAACGCCAATGCGATTTGTAATTCCCAGAATTTCAGGCATTTCAGACGAGACAACAATGATCGTCCTGCCCTGCTTTGCCATGTTGATAATCAGTTCATATATCTCATATTTTGCGCCGACATCAATTCCTCTTGTCGGTTCATCCATCATAAATACCTGCGGTTCTCTTTCCAGCCATTTTCCAAAAATAACTTTTTGCTGGTTTCCTCCGGAAAGATTTGAAATCATATCATTTGGTCCCATACATTTTGTCCGCATAGTCTTGATTTCTTCCGCAGTCGCTTTTTCCATTTTCGAATCAGAAAGAGCGATCCCTGATTTATACTGTTTCAAGTTTGCTATCGTTGTATTAAACGTAAGATCTCCCTTCAAAAATAATCCGTTTGCCTTACGTTCCTCCGTGATCATAGCAAAGCCATGTTCCATCGCATCTTTCGCACTTTCAAAGTTCATAAGATGATTATTAAAGTATACTCGTCCTGCCGCCCTGGTGCGCACTCCGAAAATCGTCTCCATAAGCTCTGTTCGTCCGGCTCCTACCAGACCATACAATCCGAAGATTTCTCCTTTTCTCACATCAAAAGACACATCTTTAAGATAAGGCTCGAATTTTGTAGATAAATGCTGCACGGACAAAACCACATCTCCCGGCGTATTATCCACTTCCGGAAAACGGTTTTCAAGAGAACGTCCTACCATTGCCGTAATCAGTTCATTCATATCTGTATCTTCCGTGCTCTTTGTCATAACCAGATTTCCGTCTCGAAGCACCGATATTTCATCACAAATTTCAAAAATTTCATCCATTTTATGAGAAATATAAATCAAAGCAATTCCCTGCTCTTTCAGCATTCTCATCATTTCAAAAAGTTTTTCTACTTCCTGCACCGTCAATGAAGAGGTAGGCTCATCCAAAACGATCACCTTGGAATTATAAGAGATTGCTTTTGCAATCTCGCACATCTGCCGCTGAGAAACCGACATATTACGCATCGGCTGAGACAAGTTGACTGTCATTCCCAATTTTCTGAAAAGTTCAGACGCCTCTTTTTTCATCCGGCCTTCATCTATTACACCGACCGCATTCACCGGATACCGTCCAAGAAACAAATTGTCAACTACATTTCTCTCCAGACACTGATTCAATTCCTGGTGAACCATAGCGATACCGTTTTCCAACGCCTCCCTCGGTCCGGAAAAACTTACCTCTTTCCCATCCAGGAAGATATTTCCTTCGTCTTTTTGATAGGTACCGAAAAGACACTTCATCATCGTTGATTTTCCAGCGCCGTTTTCCCCCATAAGCCCTATAACTGTTCCCGCTTTCACATCCAGATTGATGCGAGTGAGAACTCTGTTTCTTCCAAAGGACTTACTCATATCCCGTATCGATAAGACGATATTATCTTTCTTATCTGCCATGCTTTTTACTCCTATTATACTTTAGAATTTTTCTATCTTTACCCAAACGGTTGCAGTCCTTTTCCCACAGACAACTTTCTCTGACTGCCTGATCTCAATTACCGAAATCACCAAAAGGTACTCTCCGAGATCGCAGGCAGCCGCCATAGTCTCAGGCAAACCCGGACTTTAGCTTATCGCCGCCGCAAAAATATTAGGGAGAATTCCTTCTCCCTAATAGACCTGCTTATCCTCATTATTACTGAAGTAATGATGTATAGGAAGCCGCATTATCTGTTTTTACCATGTTAATCGCAAACGCATCATACTGGCTAGGATTTCCAAGACGGTTTGTAATATTGGACTCTGTCTGTCCGTCACCGCCGATATACTCAACGTCTAAATTAAGAAGATCATCATAGTTCTTAAGAAGCGGCTGGTATGTAGAACTTAAGAAGTTATCGGAAGCATTGTAAATGTTCAGCCATACTTTCTTTTTCGCATGTTCTTTCTCATCCAGCTGTTTGGATACCGGCTCATATACTTTTGTAGAATCTGTAAATTCCTGATAGTTATCAGCTGTAACCGCTACATTCAACGCATAGTAAGAACGCTGCTCTTCATTGTATGTATATACATCTTCAGACAAAACATTGCCTGCTTCATCTTCTACTGCACTGTAGGTAAAGCTGGAGTAACTATAATCTGTTGCATTGTTTTCCAGAACTCTTAATATAATCCTGTTTTCCGGGAGTTTCTGTTTATGAGCAACAACTTCCAGTAATGCCATGAATTTATTTCTGTCATCGGGATGGATGCTCTCATATATGGATTGCAATGATCTTTTTTCAATATTCTCGATATGAACATCGAATTTGCAAAACAGACCTTCTTTTATATTGTAGTTCCATGAGGATAGCTTCCCAGCATTCAAGGCTAGTGATAATTCCTTTTGTGTTGCTTTTATTTTCTTGTAGCTTTCAATAATTTCCCGCTCTTGTGCTTTCTTTACGGTGATATCTTCACAGGCTAATAAATAGCCTTGACGATTTCCTTCGGGATCGCGCATGATAGTTACTTTGGTAACAAAGTATTTTTTGATTCCTTTGATGGGTGTTTCATAGAAGTTTTCACAAAGATCGAAATCATAATCGGTTTCAAAAGAGACGTTCAACCCCTGCTTTAGGAGAGTTTTATCTTCTGCCGTGATGTTAGGGTCATCGAAGATATTAATATTATAAATATCCTTCATAGTTACACCGAACATTTTTAGTGTAGTGTCATTGGCGTATTTCAGATATCCATCTTTATCATATACGCCGAGCCCTAAAGGTATATATTCAGGAATGAGCGACAGAAGTTCATTTTCCATGTTTATTATTGCACCTATGATGTTTTTATAAGTGTGGTGCAAATGTATGCAAATTCCCGGAACTTTATGATTATCGTGGTTAATATTTGTTGGGGGCTGGTCGGAATAGTAAACTTTAACATAGAGGATAGTAAAGTGTTATGAACAAAAATCCTGTAAGTCATAAACTTACAGGATTTCTTTGGGTGACTGATGGGACTCGAACCCACGACATTCAGAACCACAATCTGACGCTCTAACCAACTGAACTACAGTCACCATGTTTGCGTCATTTCTCAAACGCGGTGCAAAGATAGGTATTATCTTTGATACTGCAAATATTTGGCGAAATATTTTATTGAAATCTGCATTATTTTTTATTCTCTTTAATTCCTATATTGTGTTGGTGGAGGAGCTTCCGGGAGTTTTTGACGAAGATATTCAGATGGTTACGTGCAGCTTCCGGGAGCTTTGAAATAGATGTGGAATCTGTGGGATAAAGCACATAGTTTTTTTCTTTGGTGAAATTGGGACGTGCTGTCCATACGAAATTATATCCGCAACGTTGTACTCGAACTTGTGGGGAGGTAGATGTTGTGGTGTCTTTTTCTAATTCTAATGTGAATATAAGTCCTCCGTCAGTATTTACTTTACTCATGTTGGAGATGAAATTCCCTAAAGAATATACTACAGCGTGTTGTGCTCCGGTAATGCTATCGGTACGTAGTTCCATCGGTTGTATAACATGAGGATGGCTACCGATGATATGGGTAACGCCCTGTTCCAATAACCAATCAGCCAACTGTCGTTGTTCGCGACTAGGTAGCGATTGGTATTCGTTTCCCCAATGCATACAGGCAATGATAACATCAGGTTGCCATGTTCGTGCTGTATCGATATCCTGTAACATGATTTTCTTATCAATATAGTTCACTATGTTGGGAGAGGATGGCTTAACTCCATTGGTATCATAGGTATAGTTAAGAAGGGCAATTCGAAAACCGTTTTTGTGAATGAGTAATGGGTATCGTTGACGGCGTTCTTCTTCATTTCTATAAGTTCCGGTGTAGGGGATACGTAAGGAATCTAACATTAGGATTGTACGTTCCAAACCTTTTTTACCGCGGTCGAGACAGTGATTGTTAGCAGTTAATAGAACATTGAAACCGGCCTCTTTAATGGCATATAAATATTCATCAGGTGCACAGAAAGCCGGATAACCACTATAAGGTTTTCCACCGATAGGTACTTCTAAATTGCCGATAGCGATGTCCGCTCCACTGATTTGCTCTTTTACTAGAGAGAAGCAGGGAGAGTAGTCATAGGTCCCTTTATCTGTACGCGCGGCGTCAAGCTGGGCTTGGTGTTGCATCAGATCACCTACAAATAATAGAGTGATTTTTGCAGGGGGGATTGTATCAGTGGATTCCGGTACTACTTGTTCCTGTGCTGTGCTACAACACGATATAAAGAAGAAAAGTAATGCAAGAGGGATTGTCTGTCTCATGACTTTGAGCGGATTAAGGTTCCACTGGATAAAATAAATACCGAAAGGAGTCAAGTTGTCACAAGAGGTTCCTTCCGGTATTCGGTATTTTTATTATTGATATATTGCTTTCTTGCCAGCCAGCAATGTATTCTTCATCAAAGAAACGATGGTCATCGGTCCTACACCACCCGGCACAGGAGTGATAAATGAACATTTCGGAGCAACCTCGTCAAATTTAACATCTCCAGTCAGTTTGAAGCCTGATTTTTTTGTAGAATCCGGTACACGTGTAGTACCTACATCAATAACTACGGCACCTTCTTTTACCATTTCAGCTTTCACAAAGTTGGGTTGTCCCAATGCAGCGATGATGATATCGGCTTCCTGGCATTCTTTTACAAGATCTTTGCTCCGGCTATGGCATACGGTTACAGTAGCATCTCCTGGATAGGCTTTCTGCATCATCAGTGCAGCCATTGGTTTACCGACGATATTACTACGTCCCAATACTACACACTTCTTACCCGAAGTTTCTATTTGATAGCGTTTCAGTAGTTCAAGAATACCGTTAGGGGTTGCTGATACATAGCAAGGCAATCCTATGGACATGCGACCTACATTGATGGGATGAAATCCGTCTACATCTTTACGATAATCGATAGTTTCAATCACTTTTTGCTCAGAGATATGCTTGGGTAATGGGAGTTGTACGATAAATCCGTCAACATCTGCATCTTCATTTAATTCACGTACTTTAGCAAGGAGCTCTTCTTCCGTAACATCCGCTTCATAACGGATGAGGCTGGATTTGAATCCACAAACTTCGCATGCTTTCACTTTGGCAGCAACATACGTTTCGCTGCCACCATCGTGGCCTACAAGAATTGCAGCAAGGTGAGGGCATTTGCCACCTTTTGCTACAATTTCTGCTACTTCTGCAGCAATCTCCTGTTTTACTTGTTCAGAGATTGCTTTTCCATCAATTAATGTCATATAAATATTTTTGTTTTGATTATAATTTATCTTGTATTAGGGGTCTAAAAGAGTATCGCAAATATAGAGCAAATAACCGAATATAACAACAATCCCGCTAATTTCATATTTTAAATGAAGTCAGCGGGATTGGTATGCTTGCAGTTTATCTTTATTATTTCATCTTCGGCATCATTTTGCCCATCTTGCTACCCGTTACCATTTTCATCATCTTGCGGGTTTGGTCAAATTGTTTCAACAGACGGTTTACTTCTTGAATATTCGTACCACTACCTTTGGCAATGCGTTGACGACGCGAACCGTTCAGAAGAGCCGGATTACTGCGTTCTGCCGGAGTCATCGAATAGATGATAGCCTCAATACTTTTAAATGCATTATCATCAATATCAATGTCCTTAATAGCTTTACCTACACCCGGTATCATAGAAGCCAAGTCTTTCAGGTTGCCCATCTTTTTGATCTGTGCAATCTGACTCAAGAAATCGTTGAAATCGAATTGATTCTTGGCAATCTTCTTTTGCAGGCGTTTTGCTTCTTCTTCATCGTACTGCTCCTGGGCACGTTCCACCAATGAAACGATGTCACCCATACCAAGGATACGGTCTGACATACGTGAGGGATGGAATTGATCAATAGCATCCAGTTTTTCACCTGTACCCACAAACTTGATCGGCTTGTTCACCACCGAACGAATGGAAAGAGCGGCACCACCACGGGTGTCACCATCTAATTTAGTTAGTACAACACCGTTGAAGTCAAGTCGTTCGTTAAACTCTTTTGCTGTGTTTACAGCGTCTTGGCCGGTCATGGAGTCTACTACGAATAGGATTTCGTTTGGATTGATTGCTTTTTTAATAGCGGCAATCTCGTTCATCATCTCTTCGTCTACTGCCAGACGTCCGGCTGTATCGACAATAACTACATCGTATCCTTTGGCTTTAGCCTCTTGAATGGCGTTTTCAGCAATTTTCACCGGATTCTTGCTGTCAGGTTCAGAGTATATTGGAACTCCAATTTGTTCAGCTAGTACGCGCAACTGTTCAATAGCGGCAGGGCGGTATACATCACAAGCCACCAACAATGGCTTCTTGTTCTTTTTCGTTTTCAGCATTCGTGCCAGCTTACCTGAGAAAGTTGTCTTACCGGAACCTTGCAGACCGGACATCAAAATAACTGTCGGCTTTCCTTCCAAATCAATCTCTGCTGTTTCGCCACCCATCAATTGAGTCAGTTCATCGTGCACGATTTTTACCATCAACTGACTGGGCTTTACAGCTGTCAGCACGTTTTGTCCTAATGCTTTTTCCTTAACAGTATCAGTGAAAGTTTTGGCTACTTTGTAGTTTACGTCAGCGTCCAACAGTGCTTTACGCACATCTTTCAGGGTTTCCGCAACATTGATTTCGGTGATCTTTCCTTCACCTTTCAGAATTTTAAACGACCTTTCCAGTCTTTCGCTTAAATTATCGAACATGATGATATAATTCTATTTATAAATTACAAATTACTCTTATTGAGGCGCAAAAGTACAAAAAATCCACGTATCTACCTTCATTTAAGGCAATAATATTATTCAACCGAGGTAGCGGGATAAGTGAAAAGAATAGTTGGACCTTCTTTGCTATCGGGGATTACTTGATATGTACCGCCAAAGTGTTTTATAAACAGACGGTTGACATCATTACGCAAAGCAGAGTCTTGATTGGCATATTTGAGGTCTGCGAGGGGGCAGTTGGTGATTTTAAAACGTAATATTTCTCCGTTCTTGTTCAGAGTGAAGTTGAGATCGCGTTCTTCTTTGAAAGAAGCGAATGGACAAGTTAGAATACTGACAACGAATTGCATGAACCGGTTTGTGTCTGTATGGATGATATATTCGTCAATGTTACTGATGAAATGAGTATGCAAGGTAGAATTCTGCATATGTGCCATTCCTACAGCATCGTTGCAGAGCTGTACGATGTCATAATTACTCATTTGGAATTTCATCATACCAGCTTCCAGGCGCGACAAATCAAGGACATTATTGACTAAACGCATTAGCTGATCCGTATTTTGCTGAATAATTTCCGCATATTCTTTACGGGTTTGATCGTCTATTTCCGCTTCGTTTGCTATAATTTGTGAGAACCCCAATACTCCGTTTAGGGGAACACGGATGGCGTGACTCATATTGGAGAGGAAACGATTCTTCATTTCATTGGCTTCTTCTGTCTGTCGTGTGGCTTTATGAGTTTCTTTTTCTGATATCTTTAGTGCTTTTCGTATCAGATTGATGCGGAACATATAGCCGATACATAAGATCAAAATGATTCCGAGACTCAAAAGAATACTGGTTTGTACACGATTTCTTAGTTTTCCACGCTCCCATACCAATTGGTTCAGATGATGTATTTCTTTGATTTCCTCCAGTTGTTTAGCTGATATGGCGGCAGTCAGTGAATCCTGAATATGATTGGAACTTTCGTACAGTGGCAGGGCTTCTGCATATTTACCCATTTCTTGCAGAATGTCAGCTTTCCGCGATAATTGTTTGGCATACTCCATTTGGGCAGATTCAAATTGTTTCATCTTTATCAGAGCAGAATCTATATAGAGAAGTGCAGCCTGATAATCTTTTGTATGCCGGTAATACTCCGCACTTGCATCATAATACAGGGCCATATAGGGAATATAACTCTGCGGAGTTATGAAGTCTTGAGCTTCTTCTATATGATATTTAGCCGAGTCTATCTTTCCTATCCCTGTATAATAGTAAGTTTGAAAAATTTCTGAGAATAGATAAAGATTGAAATATGATTCATACATATCCGGATCTAAACTAAGCATTTTTTGCAATAGCTGTTTGTTTTCTTTCAGATACGTCTTCAGGCTTGAATAGTCTTTCTGGTCTTTACTGAATACAATTAATTGATTCAGAACATTAAACTGTGTACTGCTGGTTGTTTGTTCCGAAACATATTTGTGAGCTTTTCGAAGCGCTTCTCCTTCTTCTTTTGTACGGTTGGTTTCATGGTATGCACTTGCCAGACATGAATAAGCAGCTATACGGCTGTCTGTGTTATTCAGTTCTTCTGCTTTCTCAAGCATTTTTAATGATTCGTTGATGGCATATTCATATTTCTCCTTATATGTATAAGTATAAATAAGCAATTTTTGTGCATTGAAGTACAACCTGAAAAACTCCATGCGTTCAGCAATGGGTTTCACGTAGTTCACCAGTTTATTGACACTATCGACTTCATTCTTATTATAATAGTACAATATTTTGAAATATGTACTGCTGCATATATATTTAGGATTCTTTTGGTACTGTGCTTCGTTGAACATTTCTTCAGCATATTCTATATAATGCGGAGAGTTTTGTTCGGTAAGCACGAGTTTCTCAAGTAATTTTAATCTTGTGGTGTCATGCGGAAGTGCACGCAGTTTGATTAACAGACTGTCTGCCACAGATGATTTTTCTGTTATATTTTCTGCAAATGCGAGGAAACTTTGTAGGAAAAGAGCGAGTATTAACAAGGTTTGTTTCATTGCGCTGCCTCCTTTCTGTTGGTAGAGTGAATTGGATGAGTAAACAAGAAGCGGGAACCATCCTTATATTCAGGATCTATCCATATTCTTCCGCCGAAACGTTCTACAATTAATTGACAGATAGAGAGTCCCAATCCGCTGCCTTGGGCATTTTCATTCAGCTTTTCAAAACGGTTAAATATCTGTCCCTGTTTTTCCGGGGCGATCCCACAACCGGTATCTGTAACCGAAAACACAGTCATTTCTTCTGATTCTTTCTCCAATAATAAGGTTATGCTACCTTCTGTGGTAAATTTGGTTGCATTAATCAACAGATTGATAAGTAACTGCTGGAGGCGTGCCTCATCCGTATAGATTTCCATTTTTTCCTGAGACGTTTGGAATAGGACTGTGGCGGATGTTTGCTTTATCTTCTCTACCGTATCCACTACATTGCGACAAATAGCTACTGCATCGCTGTTTCCAAACTGGAATTGCATTTTCCCGATTTCCAAACTGGAAAGGTCAACAACATCGTCTATCAGCTTCAAAAGTAAGTCTGAATTTTGCTGAATGATTTCATTGCATTGTTGTCGGGTTCCGATGTCAATATTAGCATCGGTCAGAATAGATGAGAAACCGGACAAGGCATTTAGTGGAGTACGTATTTCATGACTCATATTCGACAGAAAAAGACTTTTGGTACGAATGGAGTTCTCAGCACTTTGCCGGGCTTTTTCCAATTTATGTTGAGATGCAATCAAGCGTGCATTGATTTTACGAATATAAAGTACGGATACAATAGATATGCCTAGAATGAGGATACAACCTATAATTGAATAAAAAAGCAGACGGCTTCGCTCGCTTTGATTATCCATCTCGAGACGGTCCACCTGATATATGGTTCGCAACAGATTTATCTGGGTGGAATAGTTACGGGCATTGATAGAATCTCGTGCAATATTGATGTCTTGAAAAATGGCACATGCCTCTCTAGGCCTGCTTTGTTTGGTATACAGTTGTGCCAGTGAATTCTTCATTTTTAGATATCTGTTATAGACATTGGCACTGCTGGTATTTATAGTCAGTTCATTATATAATTTGATAGCTAGTTCGTCATCTCCAATTCTTTTGGCATATTCAGCTTGTATATATTTCAAGATAGAACTATGAAAATAAAACGGATAGTATTCATACCATTCTTCTGCTTCCTGAATATATTTCCGGACTTTATCCATATCATTATTATGGAGGTAATAATATGCTTGGAAGATATTTTCTATGAAACGGCTGTGCTGATAATCATTCATTTGTTCCATTTGATCCAAATAGGCTTTAGCTTTATTCATCCTCCCCATTCTGATGAGGGTTGGAATTAGTTGAATCAAGACTTTTTCCTGTAATTTTTCGGAGTCGGATACTTTATGCAATTTCTGCATGGCTATTTCGTATTCTTCGATAGCCTCATTATTCATGTTGGCATTAAGATAAGTATCTCCTATTGCATAATGGGCTATGGCTATGCCGATATCGTATTTCATTTGAGTGGCCTGTTTCAGCATAACATTTGCTTTTTCCAACGCTTCGTTGATGTGGCCGTCTGAAACGAGGGCATATACAGCCATCTGCTGCATAAGGAACATGTATTTATAGTCCTTTCGGCTACGGAATACTTCTACAAGTTCATTTTCCCATTGGGCGATATCTCTTAATCTGACTTCCTGAGAATAACCTAAGTTATTATCCATCAGGTATTCCATAAGATGTATACGCTCATCTTCCGAATCCTTGCTTGCAGACAGGATATAGGAAGTACCGTAAAATAACATCAACAATAATAGTATGATCGTTTTACTGAGCTTCACCTTATTAACTAATACGTTTATACAATGATATGTGATTAATTGCGACAAAAATAACTAAAAAGGACGAGATATCCGAAAATGTCTCGTCCTTTTTGTATATTTAATCCTATTTCTTGTTGATTATATCCTTTGGCTTCAGTTTTAGCTGTTCATACTCATTAGGAATTCGTCGTTGTCTTTGGTTTTTTCCATACGATCTTTTACGAAATCCATAGCTTCTATCGGGTTCATATCAGCCAGATATTTGCGGAGTATCCACATGCGATCCAATGTTTGCTTATCCTGCAACAGATCATCACGACGAGTGCTGGAAGCAACAATGTTGACTGCAGGGAAAATACGTTTGTTGGACAGGTTGCGGTCGAGTTGCAACTCCATGTTACCTGTACCTTTGAATTCTTCGAAGATAACTTCGTCCATTTTAGAACCGGTATCAATCAATGCAGTAGCCAGGATAGTGAGTGAACCACCATTTTCAATATTACGGGCGGCACCGAAGAAACGTTTGGGCTTGTGTAGTGCATTGGCGTCCACACCACCTGAAAGGACTTTGCCGGAAGCCGGGGATACCGTATTGTAAGCACGTGCCAGACGAGTGATAGAATCCAGGAAGATAACGACATCATGGCCACATTCTACAAGTCTCTTTGCTTTCTCCAGTACGATACCTGCAATCTTTACGTGACGTTCGGCTGGTTCATCGAAAGTTGAAGCAATCACTTCGGCATTTACGGTACGAGCCATGTCGGTTACTTCTTCGGGGCGTTCGTCGATAAGCAACATGATCATGTAAACTTCCGGATGATTTGCTGCAATTGCATTGGCTATATCTTTCATCAGGATGGTCTTACCGGTTTTAGGCTGTGCCACGATCAATGCACGCTGACCTTTACCGATAGGAGCAAAGAGATCTACTACACGGGCAGACATGGAGTCGGAGTAGCCACCTTTGCATAATCTGAATTTTTCATCGGGGAATAACGGAGTAAGATGCTCAAATGGCACACGATCACGTACGAAAGCCGGATCACGTCCATTGATTTTTCCTACCTTTACCAATGGGAAATATTTTTCTCCTTCTTTTGGCGGACGAATTACACCTTCCACAACGTCACCTGTTTTCAGTCCGAACAATTTAATTTGGGATTGTGATACGTAAATATCATCCGGTGAAGAAAGATAATTGTAATCGGAAGAACGAAGGAATCCGTAACCATCCTGCATAATTTCCAGTACACCGGTACCGGTCAAGATATCATCGAATTCGTATACTTTTTCGCGCTCAATTACCGGTCTGCGTTCTTGCACAGGAGCATAGTTATCACCAGCATTTTGCTGCGCGGGACGTTGTTGCTGAACAGGACGCGGGTTGTTATTACGATTATTATTGTTGTTATTATTATAAGGAGTATTATTATTGTCGCGAGGACGAAGGCGTGGGCGTTGTGCGGTTGCAGGCGTGGGTTCTGCTACGGGTGCTATAGGAGTCTCGGCTTTGGTAGCTTCGAATTTGCCCAGCAGTTCTGAAGGGAGCTCTATTTTCTCAGTCGGGAGATCTTCGATGGGAATGAAGTCATCTTCGGGTTCTGATAAGATAGGACTGTCCTCTATTACGACTTTCTTAACTACTTTAGGTGCTTCGGTTTCAAAGTTCAATTCAGGTTCAGCTTTTTTAGGCTCTTCCTTCTTTGCAACAGGCATAGGTGCGGGTATGGGAGCTTTTTCTTCCGTCTTGGTTTTGCGCGGACGCCCCGGTTTACGTTTTGGAGTAGCGTCTTCGGCTTTTTCGGGAGCGGATGCAGTGGTTACAACTGCTTCAGGAGCTTTCTCAGCTACCGGTGCTTTTGTTGCCTCAGCTACTGGTTGTACCTTGGCAGTTGCAACTGTGGTTTCAGCTTTTGCCTTAGTGAGGTCGCCATTTTTGTTGGCGGTGAAGACTTTGTCAGTACTCTCTTTTTTTACGGTTACGCGGGTACGTTTTTGTTGTCTATCCACTTTACGCTCTTCTTTCAGCTTTTCAGCAGCAACCTTTTTGGTAGCACCTGCGATGGCTTGTTCATCAAGTATCTTGTAAACAAGTTCTTCTTTTTTTAGTGAGTCTGTCTTTTTAATACCCAGTTCTTGGGCAATAGATTGAAGTTCCGACAAATTTTTGTCGTTCAATTGAATGATATTATACATACAGTATATATGTGAATGGTTTAAAATTTCTTTTGTTATTGGACAGATATGTTCACACGGCTGCGGTTGTCGTCACAAGCAACGTGGCAAATATACCTTTATTTAATATAATGATTATGGGATATTTATTATTGAACCGGAAAACTGTTAGCTACCCGCACTTAGGAGTTTACAGAATGTTTCAACGGTGCAAAGGTAATAAATATTTTTGGTTTCATAAACAATTCGTCTTTTTTTTAATTTTAAAACTTTATCTTTGCTTGATAAACCAAGAAAAAGCGCATATATTTATGGATATAAACGAAGTTCATTTCATCTATTTTTCGCCTACTCGTACATCTAAACAAGTTGGCGAGGCAATTGTTCGCGGAACAGGATTAACAAATGTTGTTACTACGAATTTAACACTGCATACTGCTGAGGTAGATATTCCGGAGAATACACTGACTGTTATTGCTGTGCCAGTGTATGGTGGCAAGGTAGCTCCTTTGGCTATGGAACGTTTGCAGGGTATTCGTGCGTCAGGATCTCCAGTTGTGTTGGTAGTAGTCTATGGTAACCGCGCGTATGAAAAGGCTTTGATAGAATTGGACGCATTTGCTTCTGCCCAGGGTTTCAAAGTTATTGCCGGGGCTACTTTTGTGGGAGAACATTCGTATAGTACGGAACAAAATCCAATAGCCCCAGGGCGTCCGGATGCAAATGATTTGCAATATGCGGAGGAATTTGGTGCAAAGATACGGACGAAAATAAATGCCGCCATTGATATGGAACACTTGTATCCGGTGGATGTGAACCGTATTCAGCGTCCGCGCCAGCCTTTTCTGCCTTTGTTCAAGTTTCTGCGCCGGGTGATAAAGTTGCGTAAAAGTGGTGTTCCTTTGCCGCGTGTACCGGAAGTGAATGCGGAACTTTGCACGCATTGTGGCGTTTGCGCTGTACATTGTCCTTCGGGAGCTATCCTGAAAGGTGACGAATGTAATACGATTGCCGAAAAGTGCATAAAGTGTTGTGCATGTGTCAAAGGATGTTCGTTCAAGGCGCGGACGTATGATACTCCGTTTGCTTCATTGCTTTCAGACTGCTTTGTGCGACAGAAAGAGGACCGGATTATTTTATAGCTTTAATCCTACATGCAATAAACTCCTTTCATTCAGAATTTCTACAGAATTCTCCGATACATTTGTGTCTGTATTTAAAATTAGGAACTATGAAATTATTGATAGTAGAGGATGAACGTGAATTGTCCGACAGCATTGTGAGCTTTCTGTGTCGGGAAGATTATCTGTGCGAACAAGCCTTTTCCTTTGCTGAGGCTGCCATGAAGGTAGAACTCTACGAATATGACTGTATCTTGCTGGATTTAATGCTTCCCGGAGGAAATGGATTGGATGTGCTGCGAAAAATAAAAAGTACATCGCCTCAGACGGGAGTTATCATCGTGTCGGCAAAGGATTCTTTAGACGATAAAGTGGCGGGACTGAAGATCGGTGCGGACGATTATTTAGCCAAGCCTTTTCATCTGCCGGAATTGAGTATGCGTATTTTTGCTTTGTTGAGGAGGAAATGTTTTACGAACAGCAACACTTTACAGAATGGTCCGATAAGTATTGATTTGCTTGGTAAGGTGGTTAGTGTCGGAACTGTCACGCTTGATTTGACCAAAACAGAATATGAACTTCTGTTATTCCTCATTGAAAACCGTCGTCGTGTTGTTTCTAAGAGTGCATTGGCCGAACATCTTAGCGGGGACATGGCGGATATGATGAATGACTTTAACTTCGTCTATGCCCACATCAAAAACTTAAAAGCGAAAATGGCGGATGTGGGTATGGCAGATTGCATTAAGACATATTATGGAACCGGATATAAATGGGCTATAGAATCATGAAAAGTCTTTTGCATAAAACACTCTCGCAGTTCCTTGTCTGTACGGTGGCAATCTTTATACTGACCACTCCCTTGTTTTTCCTGCTCACCAAGTATTTCTATGCGGAGGATATGATAGACATTATCGAGGCGGTGCAATTGGGGACGTCTATTCCACACATTGACTTAGAACGGGATATTATGGTGGGAATGATGCTTCAGTTCCTGCTTATTTTTCTGGTTCTCAGCCTTGCTTTGTTTATTATGATGCGTTTCATTACACATCGCCTGTGGTTGCCGTTTGATGACACGTTGCAGAAGACAGAACAGTTCAACTTGGCGCAAAGTGTAGTGCCTCAGTTTCAGAAAACCGAAATAAAAGAATTTGCCCGGCTCAACAATTCGTTGGCAAAGCTGATGCAGAAAGATAAGGAGATTTATCGTATACAGAAAGAGTTTACCGAGAATGCTTCGCATGAACTCCAAACACCTATTTCTATTATTCGCAGTAAACTGGACTTGTTGATGCAGGAAGAACTGGACGAGCGGTCAATGAATCTTGTTTCCGATCTTTACGACCTCAATACCCGGATGGAACATTTGAATCGCAATTTACTACTCTTGGCAAAAATAGAGAATTCACAGTACACAGAGATGGAGGAGGTCGACTTAGGCAGCTTTATTCGTGAGTCAATGCCTACTTACAATGTACTGCACAGTGATTTGAACATTTCATTCCTTGACCAGCGTACGTGCCATGTTGTGCACAATGTGAACACAATTCTGTTAAGTTGCCTGCTGAATAACCTTGTTGTCAATGCCATTCGCCATACTGCTGCAATGAATGGAGAGATTAGACTTTTGCTTTGCAATAGCTATTTTACGGTCAGTAATCCGGCGGATGGAGTATCTCTTAATGCCCGTACACTTTTCCAGCGTTTCAGTTCTGATGATACAAAGACGTCCGGGAATGGACTTGGACTTTCTATTGCGAAAGCTATTTGCGACTATCATGGTTGGAGGTTGCAGTACGTTTTCGAAGAGAATCACCATGTATTTTCAGTGCATTTTAGGTGATTTGTTGGTGAAATTATTTCAAAGCTTTTCGGTTATGAATTAATTCACCACAGATTACACAGATTGACACAGATTCTAT
>OGZC01000964.1_pt1 | contig 15911 bp, 13 predicted proteins | sample 1576751 | NCBI WGS metagenome assembly OGZC01 (sample SAMEA3541486, study PRJEB24748) | human gut metagenome | biome: human gut; feature: human-associated habitat; material: faeces | place: China | collected 2012
TTTTGCAAGGTAGCGGCACTTATTGTGTCGTCGGGAACCGAACCCGTTATCAATCAGGAGCGTATGTCAGTACGTGAGAAAGTGGACATTTGTCAATTTGAGTGGTACCGCGATAATGAATTTGTATTTATTACCGTCTCAAGCATATAGCTTGGGGCGGTTTTTTTATACGATCATTGCAGAGCATCCACCCTGTATCCACATGATCGGCTCCTTTGCTTTTGGAATATAGTAATAGAAAAGGAGAACCAAATTATGAAAAAGAGAGTATTCGCAGTTATTTTAGGAAGTGTAATGGCAGTCAGCCTGATGGCATGTGGAACAAAGGAAAATGAGACAAAAGATGGTACCAAAACATATACAGTAGGGATTTCCCAGTTTGCAGAGCATGCCTCTTTGGACAACTGCAGAGAGGGATTTATTGAAGGACTCAAAGAAGCCGGATTTGAGGAAGGAAAGAATCTTACGATCAAAGAGGAGAATGCGGCGGCCGATCAGGGAACAGCAAAGCAGATCAGTGATGGATTTGTTTCAGACGATGTGGATCTGATCTGTGGAATCGCCACTCCAAGCGCGCAGGCGGCATACAATTCAGCAATGAATACAGAGATTCCGGTAATCTATACAGCAGTGACAGATCCAAAAGCAGCAAAGCTTGCAAATGACGATGGAGCTCCGGTGGGAGAGGTCACAGGAACCAGTGATGAGCTTCCGATCAAAGAGCAGCTGGAGATGATCCGCGAGATGCTGCCGGATGCGGAGAAGATCGGGATCCTCTATACAACAAGTGAAGTGAACTCTGTATCAGCAATTGAGAAATATGAAGAGCTGGCAGGAGATTACGGATTTACGATTGTGAAAAAAGGTGTGACGCAGACAGCAGATATTTCGCTGGCAACAGAAGAGATTTTATCCGAGGTGGACTGTCTGACAAATCTGACGGACAATACGGTTGTAAATTCTCTGGCAACGATTCTTGACAAAGCCAATGAAAAGAAAATCCCGGTGTTTGGAAGCGAGATTGAACAGGTGAAACTGGGATGTCTGGCAGCAGAGGGGTTGGATTATGTGGCGCTTGGAAAACAGACCGGAAAGATGGCAGCAGAGATTTTAAAAGGAGAGAAGACGGCGTCTGAGATGAACTATGAGACGATTTCTGAACCTGGACTTTATATCAATACAAAGGCAGCAGAAGAACTGGGAGTTACGGTAGACGAGACACTGCTTGAAGGTGCAGCGGAAACGTTTGACAGTATTTCAAAGTAAAAAGTAGAAACGGAGAGGAATTGAGATGGACATTTTTGTAACGATTTTGGAACAGGGACTGATTTACGGAATCCTTGCTCTTGGAGTTTATATCACATATAAAATTCTGGATTTTCCGGATCTGACAGTGGATGGAAGTTTTCCGCTGGGGGCTGCAGTGACGGCGACAATGATCACACAGGGAGTGAATCCGTACCTGACCATACCGGTCTCTTTTCTGGCAGGAGCAGCAGCCGGAATCTGTACAGGATTGATCCATGTCAAAGGAAAGGTCAGGGATCTCCTCTCCGGTATCATTATGATGACTGCGCTGTGGACGATCAATCTCAGGATTGCAGGGAAAGCAAATGTTCCGATTTTTGGGGAAGAGAATATTTTCGACAATGAGGCAATGAATGGGATTTTCTCAGGCGGGGCAGCAAAATATAAAGTTCTTGCAGTAGTACTTATTCTTGCAGTGATCGTGAAAATAATTCTGGATCTGTATCTGCAGACAAAATCCGGATTTCTTCTGAGGGCTGTGGGAGATAATGCAAATCTTGTGACTTCCCTTGCAAAGGATCAGGGAAATGTAAAGATTTTAGGACTGGCGATCGCCAACGGAATGGTTGCTATGGCAGGCGGAATTTTCTGTCAGGAGCAGAGAGTATTTGAGATTTCCAGCGGTACAGGAGCTATCGTGATCGGGCTGGCAAGCGTGATCATCGGAACCAGCCTGTTTAAGAATCTGACATTTTTGAAAGCAACCACAGCAGTTCTGATCGGTTCTGTCGTTTACAAAGCCTGCGTGGCAGTTGCTTTGAAGTTTTTTGAACCACAGGATATGAAGCTGATCACAGCGGTATTATTCCTCGCGATCTTACTCATTGGAATGGAACGGAAAAAGAAGGTGAAGACAAATGCTTGAGTTAAAACATATTCATAAATATTATAATCCAGGAACAGTCAATGAAATGTGTCTGTTTGAAGATTTTAATCTGACAGTAGAACAGGGAGATTTTGTTTCTGTGGTAGGAAGCAACGGCTCCGGAAAGACTTCCATGCTTAATATCCTGTGCGGCAGTATTCCGGTAGAAGCAGGACAGATTCTGATGCATGGGGAAGATATTTCCCGCATGAAAGAGTATAAAAGAAACCGGAAGATCGGAAGAGTGTATCAGAATCCGGCGCTTGGAACCTGTCCTTCCATGACAATTCTGGAAAATATGTCTCTTGCAGACAACAAAGGCAGTTTTTACGGATTGAGAAAAGGAATTAATAAAAACAGAAAGTCTCATTATCAGGAGCTATTAAGCCAGTTGAATCTGGGACTGGAAAATAAGCTGAATGTAAAAGTCGGTTCTCTCTCCGGCGGGCAGCGTCAGGCAATGGCACTTCTGATGTCAACCATGACACCGATCGATTTTCTGATCCTGGATGAGCACACAGCGGCGCTGGATCCAAAGACGGCAGATCTGATCATGGAACTGACAGATAAGATCGTGAAACAGAAAAACCTGACAACGATCATGGTGACACATAATCTCCGCTATGCAGTAGAATATGGAAACAGACTGTTGATGATGCATCAGGGGGAAGCAGTGATGGATCTGTCAGCAAAAGAAAAACAGGAATTGAAAGTAGAAGATATTTTGGAAAAATTCAATGCAATCAGTATTGAATGTGGAAATTAAGAGAAAGATAGCAAGTACAGATGTGATGTTACTGTTCAGAGGCTAACTTGAATCAAGAAAACCGATGGCATAGACTATAACCAGTCGAAGCTATCGGTTTCCTTATTTAAAGAATTCTTCTTCCTCTTTTTGAATAAACGTGCTATAATACAAGAAAGCATTATTTCTGGTTTTCTAAGCGGAACGATTCCGCATCTTTTGTTCTAAAGTCATATCGGAAAATCTCTATGCTTTGATATCAACTAAAACAGCAGAGAGGTTTTTAGAAGAGAAGATGTCGGATTGGAAGGCCTCCTGCAACAATTCAATTGAAGGAGGAAGCTTTATGAAACAAACCACAGAACCCCCGGTAAACAGAATGTACAAGTCGCGAATTTTTGCCATGCTCTACCAGGAGAAGAAAGAACTGCTTGATCTGTACAATGCGATCAGCGGAAAGCATTACGAGGATCCGGAGCTTTTGGAGATCAACACGTTGGAAAATGCCATCTACATGACGATGAAAAATGATCTGTCATTTCTTATCGATTTTCGTCTTTCCCTGTACGAGCATCAGTCTACCTACAGTCCAAACCTGCCCTTGCGTAATCTTTTTTATATTTCAGACCTGTATTCGGGCATGACAAAGAACTCAAATCTGTATGGAACAAAGCTGGTGGAGATTCCGGCGCCGCAGTTCGTCATTTTTTATAACGGCATCAAGGAAATGCCGGATCGAACCGTATTAAGATTGTCGGATGCATACAGCGTAAAGGACGAGCATCCCGCATTGGAGCTGGCGGCAGTGATGCTGAACATTAACCGGGGACATAACGAAAAATTAAAGGAACTGTGCAAATCTCTGAAAGACTATTCCGAATATACTGCAAGAGTACGGGAATATGCCAACATAATGCCGATTAGTGAAGCTGTAGAGCAGGCAATATGTGAATGCATTCAAGAAGGAATTCTGGCAGAGTTTTTGACGCAAAACCGAGCGGAGGCGAAGCAAGTGAGTATTTATGAATATGATGAAGAGAAGCATATGAGACAGGAGCGGGAAGCGTCCTGGGAAGAGGGATGGACAACTGGCAGAATGGAACTCCTAAAGGAACTAATTCAAAAGAAATTGTCAAAAGGAATGTCGGTTTCTGAGATTGCAATAGAACTGGAAGAGGAAGAAGCTTTAATTTCTGAATTGATACAGGAGTTGGAAAAATAGAGTTAGTGTTTGATCCAAATGAAATAAGTCAAGGAGCTGCATTGTGTCAGTCCCTTGACTTTTAAATTTTTTGCTATTCTACAGATTTTAATGCGCTGAGCATATCTAAGTATTTGAGTTTTCGATTCATTATGTATCCTAGAATAAATGTAATGACTGCAATCAAAATGGCAGGAATCACAAATGCTTTTGCACAAAGAGCGAGGTTAAACATCACTTCATCCGGTGGAACAACTGCCAGTATGTACTGGTAAAGCAGATCACCGACTCCAAATCCTGCTAAAATACCGAGCAGGGAAAGGAGTATTGTTTCCCGGTAAATATAGAGTGTTACTTCTTTGTCGTAGAATCCGAGAACCTTAATGGTTGAGAGTTCACGGATACGCTCTGCCACATTGATGTTGGTAAGGTTATAAAGGACTTAAAAAGATTCTTTTATACAGAGGCAATTGCGGAGACATTACTGGAATGGATCGTGAACAAAGAAAAGTATGACAGGCAGCAGACGATCGATTATATTTCTGTTATTTTCCGTACCGGGCTGCCTGCTGCCATCAGGCAATATTCAGACGTGGCAAAATAAGTTTTATGATTTCAATAATCTGAAAAAACTTCTTGACAATAAAAAATATCCTCCGTATAATGGTTAAAAGTTAGGGAACTAACTATATAAAGAGAGAGGGATGGAATTATGCAGGATATAGAAGATAAGGAAAGGTACATCAATACCGGCAGGCTGATTCACATTCTTTCCAATCAGATGAAGCGCAGAAATGCGTCTGAAGCAGTGGGAGATGATGGCCTGACCACCATGCAGAAGCATGTGTTAAAGCATATTCTTTTGGAAACGATGCACAGGGAAGTATATCAGAAAGATATAGAAGAAGAGTTTCAAATCCGGAAGTCCACAGCCACAGGGATTTTGCAGCTCATGGAAAAAAATGGATTTATTTCCCGGGAGAGTTCGAAAAAGGATGCCAGATTAAAACGTATTGTACCGACCCCAAAAGCAGAAGCACTCAGACCTGAGATTCTGGAGCACATCAGAGATACGGAAAAGCGGCTGATACAAGGGATAGATCAGGAAGATGTAAAGATTTGCAGAAAGGTGCTTGTGCAGATGATTCAAAATCTTGCAGAAAACAAAAAAGAAAATAAGGAGGAAGACGAGAACGATGAATAAAACACTTTTAAAATCAGTCCGGGAATACAAAAAGCAGTCTGTGTTGGCTCCATTTTTCGTAATCCTGGAAGTTTTAATGGAAGTTCTGATTCCGATGGAGATGGCGAAGATCATTGATGTTGGAATCATGCAGGGAAATTTGAGCTATATCATACGGCGGGGATTGATTCTGGTCATTATGGCTATGCTGGCTCTGTATTTCGGTATTATAGCAGGAAAAATGGCAGCAACAGCAGGTGCAGGATATGCCAAAAACCTGAGACATGATATTTTTTATAAAGTACAGGAATTTTCATTCAAAAATATTGACCGGTTTTCCACATCCGGTCTTGTAACACGTATGACAACAGATATTACCAACGTACAGATGGCATATATGATGAGCATTCGTCTGTTGGCGAGAGCTCCGATCATGATTGTTTTATCCTGGATCATGACACTTTTGATCAATAAGAAAATTGCTTTGCTGTTCCTGATCATCATACCGCTGCTTGGAGGAACACTGATCTTTATTGCAAAGAAAGCGCATCCGCATTTTATCAAAGTATTTGATGAGTATGATATTCTGAATAATTCCGTACAGGAAAATGTCAATGCATCCCGCGTGGTAAAAGCCTTTGTACGGGAAGATCATGAAATTGAAAAATTCCATGGAATTTCAAAATATGTCTATACATTATTTACAAAAGCAGAAAAGATCGTGGCATGGAACTCACCGGTTATGCAGTTTACGATCTATACGGCGATGCTTCTGATGGTAGCGATCGGAGGAAGAGAAATTGTATTCGGTGCGATGGAAATCGGAGAAATGACCAGTGTGATCGTGTATGCGTTCCAGATCATGATGGCTCTGATGATGGTTACATTTGTATTTGTTATGATCATGATCGCAGAAGCGTCTACAGACCGTATTACGGAAGTTCTGACGGAAGTTCCGGAGATGCAGGACAAAAAGAATGCGGTTACAGAAGTGGCAGACGGAGAGATCCGGTTTGAGCATGTAGATTTCAGTTATGCGGGAGAAGGCGGAAATCTTTCGTTAAAAGATGTCAATCTTCATATTAAATCCGGACAGACGATCGGGATCATCGGAGGAACCGGAAGTGCGAAATCAACATTGGTACAGCTGATCCCGAGACTTTATGACGTGACAAAAGGAACTGTAAAAGTCGGCGGACTGGATGTCAGAGAGTATAATCTGGAGGCACTGCGCGATCAGGTATCTATGGTATTGCAGAAAAACGTTCTCTTTACAGGAACGATTTACGATAATATCCGCTGGGGAAATGAACATGCCAGCGAGGAAGAGGTTCAGAGAGTCTGCAAACTTGCACAGGCAGATGGATTCGTAAAAGAATTTCCGGCAGGTTATCATACGATGATCGTGCAGGGCGGAAACAATGTTTCCGGCGGACAGAAGCAGCGTCTGTGTATTGCACGGGCACTTCTGAAAAAACCGAAGATTCTGATTCTGGATGACTCCACAAGTGCGGTAGATACAAAGACAGATGCGCTGATTCGAAAAGCATTCCGGGAAGAAATTCCGGATACTACAAAGATCATCATTGCGCAGCGAGTTTCTTCTATAGAAAATGCAGACCAGATCATTGTACTGGATGAAGGAAAGATCATGGGAGTCGGCACATCCGAAGAATTGCTTGCGACAAATGAAATCTACAGAGAAGTATATGAATCTCAGGTAAAGGGAGGTGAGGACGATGAATAGAAAACCAAAGGTTTCAAAAGAAAATTTACAGACCGCAAAGCGGCTTTTAAAATATGTGACCGGAACGTACAAGGTTCGGTTTGTGATCGTATTTATCTGTATTTTGTTAAGTTCGATCGCATCAATTTCGGTATCATTGTCCCTCAAGTTTTTAATCGATGATTTTATCAGTCCTCTGATCGGACAGAAAGATCCGAATTTTGCAGAACTATATCGGGCACTTGCGGTGCTTGGAAGCATTTTCCTGATGGGAGTCATTGCTACATTTACTTATACACGACTGATGGTCTACATTGGTCAGGGTGTTCTTAAAAAAGTAAGGGATGATATGTTTGAACATATGCAGACTCTTCCAATCCGTTATTTTGACCAGAATACGAATGGTTCTATCATGAGTCTTTACACGAATGATACAGATACGCTCAGACAGATGATCAGTCAGTCGATCCCACAGGCACTGATGTCCTTTTTTACGATTATCGTAACCTTTATTTCAATGCTGATCTTAAGTCCGCTGCTTACAATTTTAGCAGTTCTGATCATTGGTCTTATGATCTTCGTAACAAAAAAGATCGGTGGAAACAGTGGAAAATATTTTGTTCGTCAGCAGAAATCTCTGGCAGATGTGACTGGATTTGTGGAAGAGAGAATGAACGGACAGCGCGTAGTAAAAGTGTTCAACCACGAAAGAAAGTCAGAAGAAGAATTTGACAAACTCAACGAGGCGCTCTTTGAAAGTGCTGCACAGGCGAATACCTTTGCAAATATGATGGGACCGGTAATCGGAAACATCGGAAACCTGCAGTTTGTACTGGTCTCTGTACTTGGAGGATTCCTTTCTATTATGGGAATCGGAGGGATCACTCTGGGAGTTATGGCATCTTATCTGCAGTTTACAAAGAGCTTTACACAGCCGTTTATGCAGGTGGCGCAGCAGTTTAACTCCATTGTTATGGCACTTGCCGGAGCAGAGCGTATTTTTGCTCTGATCGATGAAGAATCGGAAAAAGACGAGGGATACGTAACACTGGTCAATGCGAAAAAAGACGAGAACGGCAATATTATCGAATGCAAAGAAAGAACCGGAATGTGGGCCTGGAAGCATCCACATTCGGCAGACGGAAGTGAGTCTTATACAGAACTGACCGGAGATGTGCGTTTTGAAGATGTGACATTTGGATACAACGAAGATAAAGTGATCTTAAAAGATATCAGTCTGTTTGCAAAACCGGGACAGAAGCTGGCATTTGTCGGTTCTACCGGAGCAGGAAAAACAACCATCACGAACCTGATCAATCGCTTTTACGATATTCAGGAAGGAAAGATCCGGTATGACGGAATCAATATTACAAAGATTAAAAAGGATGATCTGAGACGTTCCCTCGGAATTGTACTGCAGGATACCCATTTGTTTACAGGAACCATTATGGATAATATCCGTTATGGAAAACTGGATGCTACTGATGAGGAAGTATACGAGGCTGCAAAACTGGCTCATGCAGATCAGTTTATCAAAATGCTTCCGAAGGGATACGACACTATGTTAAGCGGTGATGGAGAAGAGCTTTCACAGGGACAGAGACAGCTTCTTTCCATTGCGAGAGCAGCAGTTGCAAATCCGCCGGTACTGATTCTGGATGAAGCAACTTCCAGCATTGATACCCGTACGGAGAGTATTGTGCAGAAGGGTATGGATAACCTGATGAAAGGACGTACAGTATTTGTTATCGCGCACAGACTTTCTACGATTCGCAACAGTGATGCGATTATTGTTCTGGAACACGGAAAGATCATCGAGCGTGGAGATCATGCGGATCTGATCAAAATGAAAGGAACGTATTACCAGTTATATACCGGAAAACTGGAGCTTTCATAAAAATTTACTGTGAATGGCAGACCATAAAGCGGATGGAGTTTTCTTACAGAAAGTGTAAGTGTTTTTCATCCACGATACGGCTTATAATATTCTTATCACGAAAGGGAGGGATATTATGAGCCGTATTATTTTGGAAATAGAATCGTTGTACAAAACATATGGGGAAAAGGAGAATGCAGCAGAGGCACTCAGAGGAATCTCGTTTCAAGTATATCAGGGAGAATTCCTCGGAATTATGGGAAGCAGCGGTTCGGGAAAAACGACGCTGTTAAATTGTATTGCTTCGGTTTTAAGACCTACACGAGGTAGGATTCTTCTGAAAGGACAGGATATCGGAATGTATACGGATGCTCAGCTGGCAGCGTATCGGGGAAGACAGATCGGGTATCTGTTTCAGCAGTTTGAATTGCTGGGTAATCTGACGGGTGGAGAAAATATTCTTTTGCCGGCACAGATTCACAAAATGCCGGAAAAGGAAAGCAGAAAAAGGATGCAGAAGCTGGCGGAATATTTTGAGATCGAGGAGGTGCTGGAAAAGTTTTCGAATCAGATGTCCGGAGGACAGAAGCAGAGGGTAGCCGCATTAAGAGCGCTTCTTTTGCATCCGCAGATCGTACTGGCAGATGAGCCGACCGGTGCGCTTGACAGCCGAAGTGCACGAAGTCTGATGGAGCAACTCTCCGGAGTGAATCGAGAGGATGAGGCTGCGGTTCTGATGGTGACACATGACGCACAGGCTGCGAGTTTTTGTTCCAGAATTTTGTTTATTCAGGATGGAAAAGTATTTCATGAATTACGGAAGCGAGTCGGGGAGGAGACAAACCGGGAATTTTATGAGCGCATTTTGTCCGTGATGGCGCAGTTGGGAGGAGGAAGCAATTATGTTCTCTGAACTGATCAGACGAAACAGTAAACGAAACCGGCAGGAAAACACGCTGTATTTTGTTACGATGATTCTCACGGTGGCGGCATTTTATATTATCCTTGCGCTGGATCATCAGGATGTGATGATCTTTCTGAAAGAGATGGAGAGAGATGCTGTAAACAAGCTGCTGATGCTGATTCCGATTTTATATGTGGTATCTCTGTGCCTGCTTTATTTCCTGGTATATTTTACGGATAAGTATCAGATGGAACGGCGAAGTCATGAGTTTGGAACCTATTTGATGCTTGGCATGAAGAAAAGAAGTCTGTTTCAAATGCTTTTTCTGGAAGATCTGCGAAATATTGTGTATGCTCTTGTGATCGGGATCCCGGGGGCTCTGCTGATCTCGGAACTTACAAGCCTGATTACGGCGAAGCTTGCAGGATTTGGAATTCTGCGTCATCAGTTTACATTTTCCGGTTTGGCTGCATTGTGGACGGTCATTGGGATTTGCGGAATTAAAATGCTTGCCCGGTTTGTGCTTTGCATCAAGCTTTGGAAAAAAGAGGTTTATGAATTGTTATCCCGTGAACAGAAGGAAAAACAGCGTGCATTTTCGCCCATAAAAACGTGTGTGAAGCTGATGATGGGAATCATTCTTCTGGCAGTAGCCTATGGGATCGGATGCGGGATACTGAGTTCGGAACTTGGGATAAAACGAATGTTTCGTATGACTGCAATTTTATGTTTTTGTGGAGTACTCGGTACATTCTTTTTCTTTCAGGGCCTGGCATACCTATTTGATAGGATATGCAGAAAACTTCCGGGGAAAAAGCTCTGGACATTTACATGCCGTCAGCTGCAGGAAGCGGTATTTTTAAAATCATCTTCGTTGGCAATTTCTTCCCTTCTGATTCTGTTTGCGATCATATGTTGTGCCTATGGAGTCGGGATGAGCGGGCAACTGGGACAACAGGATACGGCAGGGATCGATTTTACATTTGACGAGAAAAAAGAAACGTTAGAAGAAGTGCTGTCATCTCAGAAAGTAGACCAATATTTTTCAAATCTGTTTGAAGTACGAAACGGATTACTTTGGACAGATCTGGATTTTACGGAAGGTATGGAGGAGCGAAAAGTATATGCATATGACTGTGAGGAATTATATGAGCGTCTGAAAAACAGATTGAATCCATATTCTTGGGAAGAATCCCCATTTTTGATCGCAGAATCAGGGTACAATGAGATTTTGCGTTCAAAAGGAATGGAACCTTTGAACTTAAAGGAACATCAGATGGCAATTTACGGGCACCCCACATATTTGTCGGATGAGACTGCAAAGAGCGTAGAGAAACTTCTGAAAGAGAAAGTTTTTGTGCAGATAGAAGAGACCGATTATGAAATCATTCCAAGAGTATGCAATGACAATCTGGTGGCAGACCGGATGTTGACGATTATGTATGGTTTTATTGTACCGGATGAGGTTTTTGATGTCTTTGTAGCAGACGGAAGCTATTCTTACTGGAACGGGATTCTTGATCCGGTTCTGGTAAAGGAGGAAGGATTGCTCAAAGCAGTGATGTCTGTCAATGACCGTCTAAAAACAACCGATCTGCATTATGAAAGTTATCTGGGAACAGCCGGGCGGCATATGTTTTATCAGGTGGCATTGGGATATACGACGATCTATCTGGCTGTGATTTTTTTGATTATCGCAAATACACTCATTGGAGTTCAGTTTTTAATTCAGCAGGAGAAGACCGGGGCACGCTACAGCGTTCTGCTTACACTGGGAAGTAACTACAAAGAGCTCTGTCATTGTGCGAAAGTTCAGATCTGGTGGCACTATGGACTGGTATTGAGCGTTGCATTTTTCAGTAGTGTGTTTGGGGTCTGGACATTGTTCCGGCTGATTGGACAGGTGCAGGAAGTAAAAGTTTTCTGGCAGATGGCAGGAAGTGTGTTTCTTTTCTTGTGTCTGATAGAAACAGCTTATATAATAGGAGTCATAAAGACAAGCAATCGCAGGATTTTGAAATTTATTCAGAGAAAACGGCAGGAGTAGAAGACAGGCATGCAAAAAATCATAATCGTAGAAGACGATCAATTCCTTCGGGAAGAACTGGAAAATATTTATCATAAGGCAGGCTATGAGGTGTGTTGTGTAACGGATTTTCCAGAAACGGGTGCTGTCTGTGAGGCAGAGCATCCGGATTTGTTAGTGCTGGATCTGGGACTTCCGGGCATCAGTGGATTTGCACTTTGTAAAGAAATACGAAAGAAAGGCAGCCTTCCTATTCTTGTGCTGACCTCCAGGGATAAAATGCAGGATGAGTTGAAAGCACTGGAGTTGGGAGCTGACGAATATCTGACGAAGCCATGTCATAAAGACCGTCTGCTGGCAAGGACAGAAAATCTTCTGAAACGGGCAATGGGGAATGCACATTTACTGGATGGAGACGATTTTCTTTTTGATACCAGAACCTATACGGTCTGTCAGGGGAAGGATGCCTGTCATATTCCGGAAAATCAGGGGAAGATTTTAAAAATTCTTTTGGAATATGCAGGAACAGAGGTGAAAAAAGAGTGCATTTCAAAGGTATTGTGGGGAACAACCGAATATATTGATGAAAATGCGCTTCAAGTCAATGTGACAAGGCTGAAAAAGACATTAAAGGCGCTTGGTCTGGAGAATCGGATAGAAACAATCCGTGGCAGAGGATATCGGTGGAAGAGAGAGCAGTAATATGGAATATATCAGACGAATCTGGAGCGAGATCAAAGAAGAAAAAATATGGTTTGTGATCCTTACGTGTACAGAACTGGTATCGCTATTCTTTCTGTGGCTGTCGGGGATGGAGCAGTTCAAAGTTCTGGCCGGACTGGAAGTCAGTTGTCTTGCAATCATTTTTTTGTATGCGGTAATCTGGAACGTAAGGAAAGAGCAGAAAAAGAAAGAGCGGTTTCTTACATTTCTGGCGGATCCGAGTGAAGAAAATGAGAGACTTGCGATCGGGGGAGTAGGAAATGAAGAACAGGAAATCCTGCGGGAGATCGGGGCATATCTTCGAAAAGCATACAGGCAGGCTGATGCAGGGAGGATACAGGAAGAAGAATATGAACGATATGTAGAATTATGGGCACATGAAGTGAAAATTCCATTATCTCTTTTTACACTTTTGCTTGAGAACAGAAGTGAGGAGATGTCACCGACAGTACACAAAAAAATGGAGCATGTCAGACTGCAGATGCAGTCCTATGTAGAGCAGATGTTATATTATGCCAGGGTTAAAGCAATGAATAAAGAGTATTTGTTTGAAGAGATCAGTCTGGAAGAATGCTGCCGGGAGGTGCTGGATGAATACCGTCTGTATCTGGAAGAAAAGCAGATCCTGGTGCAGTTGGATCTGAAAAAGAAAATCGTACTGTCAGACCGGAAAAGTCTGTGTTTTATGCTCAGTCAGCTGATCGCGAATTCTATCAAATACACAGGATATGAAGCCGAAAAGTGTCCGAAGCTGAAAATCAGTTCCGGAAGTGAGAACAACAGAGTCTGCCTTTCTGTCTGCGACAATGGGTGTGGCGTAAAACCATATGAACTCCGCTATCTTTTTGAAAAAGGATTTACAGGAGAGAACAGACAGAAAAAATCGACAGGGATGGGATTGTATCTGGTACGGCAGATCGGACAGGAATTAAAGATAGAAGTAGAAGCAGTGTCAGTCTACGGAAAAGGAATGGAAATCAGACTCTGGTTTCCGGTGGTGTAGGGCAGTTCCATGTGGAACTGCTCTGTTACTGTGGCTTGCAGAGTTATTGTTTACAGTAACTTTTTACAGGATATTTATGGAAATTTAATTGTATCCTGATCAAAATTCAAGTATAATAAAATCAATCTTGAAAGGAATCCCTTTCAATTTTCAAATATGGCAAAGAATTGCCATTCAAAAGTTATTCCCAGATAAAGAGTAAAGAGATGGATAAAAGAATAGAGGGAGTTTGTCTGTATTTGCGATTGTGAAACATCGCGTCAAAAGATATAATAAAATCAATGATATAGATACATACTTGCCGAAATATTCTGGTTTCCATCAGAACAAAGGAGGAGTGTGTATGAAGAAAGAAAAAACAACACAATTTTTAATGAAGCCAAAGGTAGATTTCTGTTTTAAAGAACTGATGGAAGATGAAGAGGTGCGCAATGCATTTCTGGCAGCAGTACTTGGGATCAATCTGGAAGAAATCGTTGAGAGCAGGATTTTGCCGTCCCACCTGCGTCAGAAAGACAAAGATGATAAACTGGGGATTCTGGATGTACGGGTATTGCTAAATAATAAGGAGCAGATCGATATTGAAATCCAGGTGACATCCAGTGAATACTGGGCAGAACGTACCTTGTTCTATCTGGGAAAGATGTTTGTGGATCAGCTAAAACCGGGAGAAGACTATCAAAAATTAGAAAAATGTATTCATGTCGGGATTTTAAATTTTACTTTCCATGGACTGTTTCTGGTGCGAGGTGGTTTCCGGCGAACTGGTGCTGAAAGAAGCCGAGGCTGCACGCTGGCTGACTAAAGAGGAGCTTGATTCTGTTCCGTGGCTTCCGGCGGACCGGATCCTTTTAGAAAAGCTTTGCAGCTAACATCGTTGCTATCATTGAGACGGATTTTTTGCGTTTTTTGAAAAGTACTGTTTATGGTACGCAAAAAGTCGATAATAGAATATAGCTTTTTTCAAAGCGGGGCTTGCTTCTCAAGGAATTGGTTATGATAAACAGTTTTTTGTTGAATTTCAACGCCACAAGTGATATAATTTTAACAAAATTCGTCCATCTTTTACGTTTGAATCACTACCAAAAATGAGGACTGTTTATAATGAACGAGATAAAAATCATAGGTAAGATCAATGAGCTTCTTTATACTGCCACAGATCTATGCTGTGGGTGGCTTAATAAAATGCTCCCCCGTATCTCTGATAACTGGTGGGCCAACTGTGTTCTCGACAGCCTGAGCTTCAACCAGAATCAGCTGGCTCAGGAAAAAGGATACACAGAATTAAAGCAGCTCGATCTGGCTGCGCTGCTTCGCGTCATCGACAAAAACTGGTATGCCATGAGAAATTTTGCATATCTTCCAACAAAAGACCGTGAAACAGTTCGTCGTATGATGCGCGTCCGGAATAAGACGAGGGAGGCAGGTTTTGCCTGTCGCCCTTCCTTTTTCATTTTGATGACAACTTTTGCCTACTATGACATTGATAACTTTTCTATATAGTCGTATAATTAAATTAATTGTAGATTCTGATAACATTTTTAAAGGAGGTAACTCGATGGCTTCCAGCAGTATTTTTATATATGAATTACGTTCACCAGCAGAAATCAATGTAGAATCAATATATTCACGCTTGAAAGGTTATCCAGAAGATGAAAATACCTATTTTAATTTGGAAATGATTAGTGCCAATGAACTACTGGGCGAATATGTCATTGTTCAAAATGCTCAAGAATCTTGTTATAACCCTGAGCAGAGAGTTTTTGAATATCGTATTGTTCCTAAAGCAAATGTTATTTCTTTCAGCATTACGGATGGTTTTTTGGAAATTTGGGGGAACAAAACATCGGCAAACAAATTAGTATTTGAGCTATCAAATTTGTTAGCTCCTATTTCCATTAATAGTGTTGAAGTTACGATTGACACTCTATTAGAAAAATTGAAAGGTTATAAATTAAAAGTCTCTAAAGTCTGCTTTCAAGATTTTCTCTTTACGGAGGATATTGTTGGCAACTTTACTGTGGATCTTTCATCGTATGGAGATGCTTTTTCTATCCTACAGAAATATAATGATAAAATTTCAAGTATGACTATTATTCTTTACTGTGATAATAGTTCAATTAAACTTCGGATTACAGCAAAGGGGCGAGTTACCGTTTATAAGTCTCGTTCCTCGATGGACGATGAAGAAACATTGTTTCTTCATCAAATCTTGCTAAATGGAGGTGAACATTAATGGGCGAACTTAGCCAAAGAATTGGAAATCATCTTTGGATATAATTCACTTTTAGGATTTGTAAACCGATAGAGTTTTTTATCTTGATTACATTCATAAACTGATTTATAGTGTG
>OGZC01000975.1_pt1 | contig 15832 bp, 14 predicted proteins | sample 1576751 | NCBI WGS metagenome assembly OGZC01 (sample SAMEA3541486, study PRJEB24748) | human gut metagenome | biome: human gut; feature: human-associated habitat; material: faeces | place: China | collected 2012
ACCTCCCTGTGCAAAAAACATTATATAAAGATTATACCACCTTTTCTTCTTTTTTTCCATTCGGGCGTGTAGCCGAAAACAGAAAAGGCTCCGAAAAATCATGCAATTTTTCTACAAATGAACCTTCCATACAATTACTGTTATTTTGCCATATCACTCTCACTGGTTTCTCAATCGTGTTGATTGGATGTACCGCAATGTCTATAGAGTCTGGAGTAATGACGCTTTGCTTTATTTGAAAGGATAAGGAACAATACTTATCTTTCAAAATATCGTTGGATTCCTCTATTATAAAGCCAAAATCAAGTTTATTATTTCCTATCCCATTTATTATTTCACTTACAGAACCGTAGAACAGGTTCAACTCATAGTTTGGGTATTCGCTTGAAAATTGTTCTAATAGATCTGCAATAGAATCTATGAGTGCAGGTGTTTCAAATCCAATCCTAAGCTTAGAACCTGAAATATGTTTTTGGGATTCATTTTCCTCGAGAAATTTATCCAGTTTTCCCATAAGAAAATAACCATAAATAAATGCTGCCAATACCACTATAAGTAAAACAAAGTCTTTCATATCACCAACTTCTTTCAAAAATTAAATACGAAAACACTTTTGAATATGTTTTGTATCCCCGAGAACAAGCATGGTACTATTCTTCAATAACTGCGTATCGGAACTTATTTTCAAATTCATAATATCATTTGTTTTCAGTGCCATAATATTGATGTTATATTTTTTTCGTATATCCAACTGACCGATAGTTTTTCCTATCCATTCTCCCGGTATAGATATTTCAAAGATTGCATGTTCTTCATCTAGTTCTATGTAGTCGAGAATATGATCAGCACTATAACGGATCGCAACCCAATCGGCAAGCTGCCTTTCAGGATAAACAATTTCATCTGCGCCGTTTCTTAAAAGAAATTTTGCATGAACATCACGAGAAGCACGAGACACCACCATTCTTGCACCGAGCTCCTTCAAAAGGGACGTTACTTCCAATGAATTCTGAAAATCATCTCCAATTGCCACAATACAAACATCAAAATTCCCAACACCAAGCGAACTTAAAAAATCCTCACTAGTCGCATCCCCAATCTGAGCGTTGGTTACAAAGGGAAGTACAGCATCAACTCGGGTATCTTCTTTATCTACCGCCATCACCTGATGGTGCAATTCATCTAATTTTATAGCAATATGCCGTCCGAATCTTCCCAGACCGATAAGTAATATTGATTTCATTTTTTATTCTCCTTTAACCTACTGTGATTTTTTCCTGAGGATATTTTGAACCGTTAAGCTTTTTTTCAGAAAGGGTGGCAAAAATCAAAGTCAATCCGCCCACTCTGCCCAAAAACATCAAGCAAATCAAGATTATATGAGAAACAAGCCCCAGGTCAGGAGTTATTCCCAGCGATAACCCTACCGTCCCGATTGCCGACGCCGTCTCAAACAAAGCGGTCATAAGTGGAATATCTTCTGTACTGCTAATTACCATTCCTCCGACAAGAAATAAAACGATATACATCAAAAAAATCGTAGCTGCATTTCTGATAGTACCATCCGGAATTTGTCTGCCGAAAAAATGGGTGTGTTCCTTTTTTCTAAATACAGATAATGCCGATGAAACGAGAACTGCAAGAGTTGTCGTTTTCATACCCCCTGCAGTAGAACCGGGCGAACCACCGATGAGCATCAGAATAATGATAAGCATTTGCCCAACTTCACTGAGTAAAGTCAAATCTGCCGTATTAAATCCTGCAGTTCTCGGTGTAACGGATTGAAACAAGGAAACCCATACTCTTTCTGTAAGAGGCACATTTGAAAACTCAAAATAAAAAAAGTAAAGAGCCGGTAAGAATATCAATATTCCTGTTACCATAAAAATCACCTTGCTTTGCATTCTGTATTTTTTTAAATGCCATTTATGATTCTTTATATCCTCCCAGGTAAGGAATCCAATACCCCCTACAACAATCAGCACCATAATCACAAGATTTACAATCGGCTGTACAGAATAAGAGGTCAACGAGGAAAAAGGAGTTCTTATACCGATTAGATCAAATCCTGCATTGCAAAAAGCAGAAATAGAATGGAACAACGAATACCATATTCCTTTCCAAACCCCAAAGTCCCTGCAAAAAACAGGGGCTAAAAGAGCCGCACCAATGATTTCGATAAGAATAGTAGTCCGAATAATAAATTGCGTTCTCCGCACAATACCACCCACCGTTGGAGCCGAAATTGCCTCTTGCATGGTACTTCGCTGCATCAACCCGATTTTGCGTCCAGAAACAGCAGCAATCGCAATAGCAATCGTAATAATTCCCATACCTCCGATTTGAATCAGCAATAAAATAACTCCTTGACCAAATAAAGACCAGTAGGTTGCGGTATCCTTAATAACCAGTCCCGTCACGCAAACCGCAGAAGTTGCGGTAAACAAAGCATCCAAAAAGGAGGTACACTGACCGCTTTTTGTAGCAATCGGCAGCATCAAAAGCAGACTGCCTAAGAGAATCACGGATAAAAACCCTAAACTAATCACTTGAAATGATGTCATATGCCGATGTCTTGACCTGTTTTTCTGTTGCATAACTATGTCCCCATAATTTTAATTTCTTTTTTATATTTTCTTTATTCTATCTTTATTTGTATTAAATGGACGTAAGTAAGTTTGTTTTGAAATTAAGATTGTATAAAGATGAGCAGAAGTCCGAAATCTTCTGCTCATCTTTGGAGAGCGCTAGTTACAGGATACCGTCCAACATCAAATTGACTTTCAGAACATTTACTGTTTTCTCTTCAAAAACACCTAAAAATCTACTGTCGGAACAGGTCACAAGTTCAACTGGAATGGCTGTTTCCTCCATATCGGGATTTGCCTTACGAAGCATCTGCACTCGGCTCGTGATTCTCTGATGAACACATTTCTTTCTTCTTTACTATTTTTTATTTTCTCCTTTGCCTTTGAATAAAAGAAAAGGACACTCATCTTCCAGAAGTTCTGAAAACAAGCGTCCTTTCGGTTTTTCTTGCCCTGTTTGCCTGTTGGTGTGAAACTCATATACCTCGCAAAGTGCCTGAATCTGAGAATTTCTATGAAATTCTCAGATCGCGTACATTCGTCAAATTCCGCATAAACACTGGCTTTACAGCCAGTTGTTTCTTCGGAACTCTCCTCATTGTCTTCACGGAAATTAAGGACTTCTACGAATTCACCCGATGTAGACAACACACGACTTCCACATGCACCGTCTCACAGAACTGATCCACCGCCGTCATCTTCTCCACACGATATCCCGCCAGCTGCATCATCTCCAGATCACGTGCCAGACTGGTCATCTTACAGGAAATATATACAATCTTATCCACCCCATAATTCAAGATCTTCGGGAGTGCCTTCGGATGGATTCCGTCTCTCGGCGGATCCAGTACGATCACATCCGGCTTCTCTTCAATCTCATCAAGTACCTTAAACACATCTCCGGCAATAAATCTGCAGTTGGAAAGTCCGTTTCGGACAGCATTTTCTTTTGCTGCCTCGACTGCTTCTTCAATAATCTCGACACCGATCACTTTCTTCGCAACCGGAGCAAGTACCTGACCAATTGTTCCTGTTCCGCTGAACAGATCAAATACAACCTGATTATCGATATCTCCGATATATTCTCTTACTGTTTCATAAAGTACTTCTGCCCCTTTGGAGTTCGGCTGAAAAAATGAAAATGGTGTAATCTTGAATTCCAGTCCGAGAAGCTTCTCGTAAAAGAAGTCCCGTCCATAAAGAATTCTTGTCTCATCACTCTTCACGACATCGGACAGAGAATCATTCAATATATGAAGGATTCCAACAATCTTTCCTTCTAATTCTAATGCCAGAAGTTCTTCTACTAATGGAGTTAAGTCATATTCTTCCTGTGTTGTCGTTACAAGATTCACAAGAATCTCACCTGTTGTATCACCACGTCTTAAAAGAAGATGACGGAGATAACCGACATGCTGCATTTTCTTATAATAACTTACATTTCTTTCTTTAAAATAATTCAGCACACAGAGAAGAATCTTGTCCATATCTTCATGGACAAGCTGACAGTCTCCTGCTGTCAGTACATCATAAGTACTTCCTTTTTTATGAAGACCGAGAGATAACGGACCGTCTTTGAATTCGTCTCCAAAAGAAAATTCCATCTTGTTACGGTAATGAAATTCCTTCGGGCTGTGCTTCACACCCTCGAAAAGATACTCGCCCTTTACTACCGGATCCATGATCCTGCGGATCTGCCCTTCTTTCATCTTCACCTGTTCTTCGTATGGCATTGTCTGATACATACAGCCACCACAGGCAGGAAAGATACTGCAGACCGGCTCCCTTGTCTCCAGTGGAGATTTCTCCAACACTTCAAGAAGTCTTCCTTCTGCATTTCCTCTTTTAAACTTGTTTATCATAAAACGGATCTTCTGTCCCGGAATCCCATTTTTCACAATAACATACTGTTCTTCCTCCGGAACAAATACAATCCCCTTGTTTGGGAAATCTACACGTTCAATAATCCCTTCGTAGATCTGACCTTTTTTCATCCTTTTCTCCTATCAATTCTAATCTATTTTTAACAGAAAAACAGACAGGATGGTTTCTTCTCACACCCTGTCTGCACTTTTGCAATTCACTCAAGAATTATACCTGATCATCCTCGCTGAAGTAATCATCAAAATCGTCATCAAAATCATCTTCAAAATCATCAAGATAATCCGGTGATACGAAACGATATACTGCATAAGCGATTGCAGCTACTGCTGCTACTGCTCCGATGATAGCCAGTGTCCAGATTACTGTGTTCTTCTGCTTCTCAGCCTCATTCTTATGAAGAATCTCGTTCAATCTTGTTTCTGCAATGATGTCTTCTATTCTCTTGTTCATATTAACACGTCCTTTCTTCACCTTTTGTGGTGACAGATAATCTGTGTTTATTATAACACCTGACGATTCATATTACTACTGATTTATCATTTTTTTATAACTTTCTCATACCTTTACAAGCTTGGCAAATTTTGCAAACATCTTGCGTGTTCCGACACTGTCAAATTCAATCGTAACCTCGTGATCTCGTCCGCCTTCTTTGATATCCGTTACTGTTCCTTCCCCAAACTTCACATGACGTACCCGGTCTCCGACCTCATAACCAAGTGGACCATTTCCACCTGCTGCCAGCTGACTGCCCTTCTGCAGGGATGCCAGTGCCTGACTTCCTGTAACTGTCTTACTCGTTCCCTGATTCTTCGCAGGTGCCATTCCGCCAAATGCTCCTCCGAATGCCTGTGCCCGAAATGCTTCTCTGGCACGTGCATATGTATTCTGCTGTGCTGGCATCTCCGTCTCCTGAGTAAACTTCTTGTTTCCTGTATCAAGCAGTTCCCTCGGGATCTCTTTCACAAATCTTGACATCGGATTGTACTGTGTCTCACCGTGCACCATTCTTCTGCGCGCACTTGTCAAAGTCAGTTCCTGCTCTGCCCTTGTAATTCCAACATAACAAAGCCTTCGCTCTTCTTCCAGTTCTTCTCTGTCTCCCGCATTAATACTCATACATCCTGGGAAAAGTCCATCTTCCATCCCCGCAAGATAAACACGTGGAAATTCAAGTCCCTTTGCACTATGTAAAGTCATCAGAACAACATATTCCTGGTCTTCATCCAGACTGTCAATATCCGCAACCAAAGCAACTTCTTCAAGGAATCCACTCAATGTTGCCTTTTCATCTTTGTCCTGACAACTTTCCTCATAAGTTGCCGCTTTACTGATCAGCTCATCTATATTCTCTTTTCTTGTTTTCGCCTCTTCTTTATCTTCATTTTCAAGGCTTTCTATATATCCTGTCTTCTCAATCACTTCCTGTAAAAGATCTGTGATGCTCATCTCTTCTGCCAACGTCTTAAAATACTCGATCAATGCCGCAAAAGAGTCCAGTTTTGTTGCACTTCTTCCCACTCCTGCGATCAGCCCCGGTGCCAGTAAAGCCTCATAAAAACCAATTCCACGTTCTGTCGCAGACTCCTGAATCCGGTTAATTGTTGTAAGACCGATTCCTCTCTTTGGGACATTAATGATTCTTCTAACCGCAACATCATCACGTCCATTGTCGATTGTCTTAAGATAAGCAAGAAGATCCTTAATCTCTCTTCTCGCATAGAAATTCACTCCACCGACAATCTTATAAGGAATGTTCATGGCAATAAACTTCTCTTCCAGCAGACGGGATTGTGCATTCGTACGATAAAGAACTGCACTGTCATTATAGGAACCTCCCTGTCTGACAGCACTTTTGATATCTTCGCCAATAAAATCTGCCTCATCAAACGCAGTATCGAACTGACGCAGACGAATCAGTTCGCCTTCTCCGTTCTCCGTCCAAAGTGATTTCTCCTTTCTTCCACGGTTATTCGCGATCACACTGTTCGCTGCATTCAGAATATTCCCTGTAGATCTATAGTTCTGCTCCAGTTTGATCACCTTTGCATCTGGAAATTCATGCTCAAAGTCAAGAATATTTCGGATATTCGCTCCACGGAACTTGTAGATTGACTGATCATCATCTCCAACGACGCAAAGATTCTTATATTTTCCTGCAAGAAGGCTTACCAGCTGAAACTGAACTGTATTTGTATCCTGATATTCATCTACCATAATGTAGCGGAATCTTTCCTGATAACTTTCAAGCACATCCGGCTGTGTCTGCAAAAGCTGTACTGTCTTTACAAGCAGATCATCAAAATCCAGCGCATTATTCGCCTTCATCTGCGCCTCATACTCACGGTAAACCTTAGCAATCTTCATCTTTGCAAAGTCTCCTCCGGCATTCAGTTCAAATTCATCCGGAAGGATCATCTCATTCTTGGCAGATGAAATTGCTGAAAGCAGACTTCTTTCTTTAAACACTTTCGTATCCACATCTACTTTCCGACAGACTTCCTTAATTAATGTCTTCTGATCATCTGTATCATATATCGTAAAATGATTCTCATACCCTAATCTGTCAATAAACCTTCTCAAAATACGCACGCACGCAGAGTGAAATGTACTCACCCATACACTTTCTGCTCCAAAACCGACAAGGTTATCCACACGCTGGCGCATCTCTTCTGCCGCTTTGTTCGTAAATGTGATTGCAAGAATATTCCATGGGTTCACGCCACGTTCTCCGATCAGATATGCGATCCTGTGCGTCAGAACTCTTGTTTTTCCTGAACCTGCTCCGGCAAGGATCAGAAGAGGACCGTCCGTGTGGTAAACGGCCTCTCTTTGTGGTTCATTTAATTTATCATAAATGCTCATCTTTCCACTCCTTTAAAGTTATAAAGATATCTGTAAATGTATTCCCATTATCAAACACACGTTCCTGTTTGTCAACTACATTTTCCGGCCTTCTTATCTTTTGCTTGCTATCTAGTTTTAAATACTATATAATAAATGTATTGAGGTGATAACATGAATATAGATACAAGTAATCTGTTAAACAGCATTTTAGAAGAACTTTCTTCTTTAAGTTATGTGCATCCCGGCGATGTTCCGAATATTGATCTTTACATGGATCAAGTAACTACTTTTATGGATGAACAGTTGGCTTCGACCAAACGTTACCCGGATGATAAGATCCTGACAAAGACTATGATCAATAATTATACGAAGAACAATCTTCTTCCACCCCCTGTGAAGAAGAAGTATTCCAGAGAGCACCTGCTCCTTCTGGTCTTCATTTATTATTTTAAGAATATCCTTTCAATTAAAGATATTGAGACAGTTCTTGCACCACTCACAGAGAGATATTTTCCGGATGGAAGCTCTTTTGAATTAGCAGATATTTACAAAGAAGTCTGCAAGATTGAAAAAGATCAACTAGATTCCATCAAAGAGAATGTAACTGCTACTTATGAGAAATCTGCTGAAACTTTCCTTCATCTTGCAGAAGGAGAAGATAAGGAGATTTTACAGCAGTTCGCATTTATATGCAGTTTAAGTTTTGATGTATATATCAAGAAAATGATCATTGAGCAGATCATTGATGACCTCTCTTCCAAGTCTTCAAAAAAAGAAGAGAAAAAGAAAGGAAAATAAACAATTCTGTTTAAAACAAGATACAGCCTGCGAAAGACTTTTTCAGGATCTTTCACAGGCTGTATCTTTTGATTGATAAAAGGTATTTTATTGTAAGCTTAATTCTTAAGTGTTATTCTTCCGTTCCATTCTCTTCCTCAGCAAGCCCTACACGTTTGAAAACCATATCATATCCGTCATTCCCGTAATTAAGAGAACGGTTCACACGACTGATTGTCGCAGTGGATGCTCCTGTCTTCTCCGCAATCTCCAGATATGTCTTCTGTTCACGGAGCATTCTTGCCACTTCAAATCTCTGTGACAATGAAAGCAGCTCATTGATCGTACAGATGTCTTCAAAAAATGTATAACACTCTTCTTTATTCTCAAGGCTTAAGATTGCCTGAAACAGATAATCTACTGCCTCGGTTCTGATCTTCTTACTCATACGAAACAATCTCCTTCTCAACCGGCTAATTATACGATGGCTTACGGTATACCATAAACCATAGCAATACCTTTTGCCTTTTCAGTCCGCTTTTTGATTTTATCACATTAAATTTTTAAAGTCTACCATTTCTTATGAATTTAAACTAAATTCTTGCACAATTTTTATTTTTTTCTAAAACATTTTATGTAAAACACACTTTTTTCGTTGTTCTTCCTCTTTTAAGATGCTATAATAAATCTGTTATAAATATTTTGATACAAAAGAGAGGAGTACATGATTAATATGAAGTGCCCAATATGTGGAAAAGACCTGGATTTGCAGAATAAGCAGATTGGCACCAGCGAAAACGGGGATCCAATCTTTAATGAATACGCAATCTGCCATAGCTGTAAAAAGCAATGGAACCTTGATAAACAACGTGCAAAGAAGATCGCTGCCAAGAAAGCTGCAGAAGAGAAAGCAAAAGCTGAAGCCGAGGCTCGTGCTGCTGAAGAGAAGGCAAAAGCTGAAGCTGCTGCCCGCGCTGCTGAAGAGAAGGCAAAAGCTGAAGCTGCCGCCCGCGCTGCTGAAGAAAAAGCGAAAGCTGAAGCTGCTGCCCGCGCTGCTGAGGAGAAAGCGAAAGCTGATGCCGCCGCCCGTGCCGCTGAAGAGAAACGAGCTGCCCGCAGAGAAGCAAAAGCCCGCGCCCGCAAAGAAGCGATTGCCCGCCTTGCTGCTGATAAAGGGATTTCAGAAGAGGAAGCTGAGCGTATCCTTAAAGAAAGAGCCAGAGCACGCAAAGCCGCTGCACAGAAAGCTGCCACTGCTTCCACTGATGCTACTGATGATTCCGAAGAGCAGAAATATGGGAATATTCCAGCTGAAGAGATCCGTGATAAGCGTGAAAAAGCAGTTCGCAAGGGATACGAAGATATGCTTGCAACTGACCCTGACAGTAAAGCTGCCAAGAAGAAAAAGAAAGAAGAAGCCGAAACTGCGAAAGCAAAAGAAGATGTAAAATCCAGGAAAATGGATAACTATAATGATGAGAAATCCTCTGATGATGAAGATGAAAATGATGATGAATACGAATACGTAGACGAATATCCACGCTTCAGACCTGGACGCATTATCCTTGGAATCATTTCCCTGCTTGCATTTGGTTTTTGTATTTATAAAGGTTTCGTAACAGGACTCAGCACATCAGGAGCTGACGTAACTTCTGCCCCTGGCATGAATTATGTCATTGTTGCTCTTTGCATGCTTGTCACTGCACTGTTATACTTCATCATGAATAACCGTGATACACTTTTTGCTTTCCTTATCCCGATGATTCTCTATATCGGCGGTGCTGTTTTTGCTTTCCTGAAACATGGGGATGAATTCGAGCTTCTGGTTTTAGCCGGTGTAAGTGGTGTACTTGCTGTTATTTCACTGATTCTCGCAATTGCTTCCCGCGGTGGAGATGATTACGATGATGAAGATGATTACGACGATCCATTTGAAGAAGAACACGATAATTAAAATCGCGTTGTAAATCTTTTTGGTTTCTGAGAACAATTTATATAAGATAATTACAAAGGAGTATCATTTTGTGATACTCCCCTTTTTTGTCCTGGTATGCATTTTTTATGTCATATATCTAAAATATTTTTAGGTGTCAAAAAACTTTTTTAGAATAGTTGTTGCTTTTTGTTGAATATGTGATAAAATGTACCTATAGGTATCTTTATATAATTAAAAATACACAACAAACACATACTCCTCAAAGATTTTTCTTTGGGGATTTTGTCACAAAGAAAGGAGTAACTGACATGGCATCATTTATAGTAAATGGTCAGGAAGTCTCACCTTCAAAGAATCAGAAACTGTTACGGTTCCTGCGTGATGAGCTGCACATTACCTCTGCAAAGGATGGCTGCAGCGAAGGCGCTTGTGGAGCCTGTACTGTTATCATTGATGGACAGACTTGCAAATCCTGCGTACCTGACACAGATTCATTGGCCGGAAAGAATGTCATCACAGTCGAGGGACTTTCTGATTGGGAACAGAAAGTTTACACTTATGCTTACGGGAAGGCAGGCGCGGTACAATGCGGATTCTGTATTCCTGGTATGGTTATGTGCACAAAAGCACTTTTGGATGTAAATCCGGAACCAACCGATGATGAGATTCGCTATGCGCTACGCAACAACTATTGCCGCTGTACAGGATATGTTAAGATCATGAACGCGGTACGTCTGGCAGCTAAGATTCTGAAAGAAGGGGTTTTACCAAATGATGGAGATTCTAGCTGGACTCTTGGTTCCCGTGTTTCTCGTATAGATGTTGAAGAAAAAGTGCTTGGAACAGGTAAATATCCGGATGACTATTATCCGGAAGGAATGCTCTATGGCGCTGCTCTTCGTAGTAAATATCCACGAGCTCGCGTACTTTCTATTGATACCTCTGCTGCCGAGGCTCTGCCTGGCGTAGAAGCAGTTGTAACAGCCGATGATATTCCTGGGGAGAATAAGATCGGACACTTAAAACATGATCAGTATTCACTGATTCCGGTTGGTGGACTGACTCATTATCTCGGAGATGCAATTGCCCTTATAGCTGCAACTGACATGGCAACTGTAGAAAAAGCAAAGAAACTTATTAAAATTGAATATGAAGTACTTCCTCATGTGCATACAGTGGAAGAAGCTGCTGCTCCGGATGCACCTCTTGTTTATGATGAAGAAGAGACTAACGTATGTGCTTATAAGCACATCAGCCGCGGAAATGCGGAAGAAGCAATCAAGAATTCCAAGTACGTGATCTCACATCACTTTGAGACACCTTGGACTGAGCATGCTTTCCTTGAACCGGAATGTGCTGTTTCTTTCTATGATGAAGACGGTGACATTTTCGTATATTCAACAGACCAGTCTGCTCACCAGACACTACACGAAGTTACACTTATGCTTGGAACGGATAAAGTAAAGGTTCAGAACGCATTAGTCGGCGGTGGTTTCGGTGGCAAAGAGGACATGACTGTTCAGCATTTAGGTGCATTGCTTACTTATGTAACAAAGAAACCGATCAAGATGAAATTATCCAGAGCAGAATCCTTGCTTGTTCATCCGAAACGTCACCCATTCTACATGGATATGACAATGGGATGCGATGAGAACGGAGTGATCCAGGGTGTAAAAGCGATTGTTAAATCTGACACAGGTGCATTCGCTTCTCTTGGTGGCCCGGTTCTTGAACGTGCATGTACACATGCAGCAGGACCTTACCATTATGAAAACTTTGAGATTGAAGGAACTGCTTACTATACAAATAACCCACCAGCCGGAGCATTCCGCGGATTTGGTGTTACACAGACTTGTTTCGCAACAGAGACACTTCTGAACATGATGGCCGACAAGGTTGGTATCACACCTTGGGAAATCCATTACCGTAATGCGATCCGTCCAGGCGAAGTACTTCCGAACGGACAGATTGTAGATAACTCTACAGGTCTTGTAGAGACACTGGAGGCTGTCAAAGAAGAGTATGATGCTGCGCTTGCGGCCGGTAAGGCTGTTGGCCTTGGTTGTGCTATGAAGAATGCCGGCGTTGGTGTTGGTATCCCGGATACAGGACGTGTGAAATTAATTGTTGAAGAAGATGAAAAACTTCACATCTTCACTGGTGCTTCCTGTATCGGTCAGGGACTTGGTACTGTACTTGTACAGATGATCGTTACAAATACAGATCTTTCCCGTGATGATATCGTCTATGAGCGAAGCAACACATGGATTTCACCTGATTCCGGTACAACTTCCGGTTCTCGTCAGACACTTGTAACTGGTGAAGCGTGCCGCAGAGCATGTGAAAAATTCATGGAAGCGAAAAACAGCGGTAAATCCATGAAAGATATGATTGGAGAAACTTTCTACGGAGAGTATCTTGCTAAGACTCATCCACTTGGTGCAGATGTGCCTAATCCGATATCTCATGTTGCTTATGGATACGCAACTCAGGTTTGTATCATTGATCCTAAGACAGGTAAGATTGAGAAGATGATTGCCGCACACGATGTTGGTAAAGCTGTCAACCCGCTCTCCTGCGAAGGTCAGATTGAAGGCGGTGTTGTAATGTCTATGGGATTTGCACTCAGAGAGCAGTATCCAATCGATGAAAATTGTAAACCAATTGACAAATATGGTTCCTTAGGGCTTTTCCGTTCTCACGAAATTCCTGAGATTGAAGCAATCGTTGTTGATAAACCTGGTCTGGATGTTGCCTGTGGAGCAATCGGTATCGGAGAGATCACATCCATCCCTACTGCTCCTGCAATCGCAGATGCATATTGCAGATTTGACGGAGAAAGACGCTACAGCCTTCCTCTTTCTAACACACCATATGAAAGGAAGAAATAATCATGGCAATTAAAAAGAGATTTCCTTACCGGGCAGCTCTGGTTGCCTGTAACGGTGGCTGCCGCGCAGCCGGCTCTGAAGACGGTGGATGCAAAGATGGCTGCATCGGATGTGGAGCCTGTATAGAAAAATGTAAATTCGGCGCGATTTCCATGAATGAATATGGCGTTGCCGAAGTAGACGAAGAAAAATGTATTGCCTGTGGACAGTGTGCAAAAGTCTGTCCGCAGAACTTGATCAAAATCCACGATTGTGCAAACTACATTGTAGTTAAATGCTCTAACAAAGAAAAAGGAGCTGTAGCACGTAAGCAGTGTGAAGTCAGCTGTATTGGATGCGGTATCTGTGAGAAAACATGTACCGCTGGTGCAATTCATGTAGAAGATAATTGTGCAGTAATCCAGGAAGACATCTGCTTAAGCTGTGGAATGTGTTCTGTTAAATGCCCAAGACATGTAATCCATGATCTCCGCGGAGTATTTACAGCAGTAAGATAATACAAAAGCTATCGACTACGATAACAACACAGGTATGTGTTAAGTTATTGTAATCGATAGCTTTTTTATCTACTCATCTTCATCCAGAAACTCGATATCATCATCGTCATCAAGATAATCTAAATCATCCAGATCACCCAAATCATCTAAGTCATCCAGATTTTCCAGATCATTCAAGTCATCTAAGTCATCCGGATCTTCATCAAAATCATAATCCTCTGTCGCATCTGCCTCACCAGCAGTTACTTCAATTTCGACGTCTTCCTCGTCTACATCAAACTTCTCTTCTTTAAAGTTCTCCACTTCATCTTCTTCCAGATCATCTTCAAGATCATCAAATTCATCCATGCTGACAACTGTTGTGCCCTTGTCTTCTTTCCGGACATTTTCCGGAAGACTCTCGATAATCTCATCCAGCTCGTCAAAATCATCCAGATTCTCAACCAGTGCCCGTGCCTTCTCGACTTCATTTTCTGTAGAATGTTCTTCACGGATCTCTGCGGCTTTAAGTAAATTCTTTTTCTTACGTTTTCCGGATTCCAAAAGAAGCTGGATCCAGATACTAAGTGCACCAATTGCAACACAAAGTGCCACATGAATCATTCCGTTTTTATATGGCTGCAGATAAAAGATACTGCTGCCCGCTGCCATTGCTCCAAACACAGAAGAAGAAGCAATCAACATAAAGTTATGAAACTTAATAGAAAGCAACGCACACACAAGACCAATACCCGCACAGATTCCATACATAATAAGATCCTGTGGTTTCATCAGATGTACACTGACAACAAAGACAAGTACCGCTACTGTCACAAATCCACCAATCTGCTTCTTCCATGCACCAAGCACCGCCAATACAAGTCCCACACCCGCACCTGCTGCCAATGCAATTGTCTGATCCAAACCTGCAATCGCTCCGACCGCAATTCCGGCTGCGCATCCTGCTGACAATCCTGCGATCACAGACCAGAAACGTACTAACTTCAGCCCCGTCAGACATAACAGTACTGCTCCGACCGTTATAACGATCAGAGAAATAAATTCCATCTGACTCAAATGATGACTGCTTTCATTAAGTCCAGCCAGAACAACATCCAGGTCAAAATTCAGAATTGTATCAATCATATCATTTACATTCATTATTTACACCTTCGTCCCTTACTATTTATTACTCACTACTGCTCATTTTAGCAATTTTTTTTACTGATTACAAGTGTTCATTTCACCTTTCCATTGACTTCTTATTCTTCTCCACTTAAAATAGAAGAGAAATGCTATTGCTGACCGCATAATACTGTGAACAGCAATAAAATGCTAACATAAAGGAGTTTATTATGGAACAGTTAAGAATACCTGCTGGCTATCATTCGCCTCTTACAATTCGTGAGACAGAAGTAGCCATCAAAGAAGTGAAAGACCACTTCGAGCGTGCTCTTGCAAAGAATCTCCACCTGACACGAGTGTCAGCACCACTGTTTGTCCGTCCGGAATCCGGTCTGAATGATAACTTAAACGGTGTGGAACGTCCGGTTTCCTTTGACATCAAAGAACAGGATGGTTCTGTTGCAGAGATCGTTCATTCTCTTGCAAAATGGAAGAGATATGCATTGAAGAATTATAATTTTCATTCCGGCGAAGGACTTTACACAGATATGAGTGCGATACGTCGTGATGAAGATACAGACAACATCCACTCTCTGTATGTTGACCAGTGGGACTGGGAAAAAGTAATTTCTAAGGAAGAACGTAACACAGAGACACTTCAGTATACTGTCCGCAAAGTCTACCGGGCTCTGAAAGATACAGAAGAATACATTTCCAGACGTTACAACTATATCGATCCTCTTCTTCCTGATGATATCTTTTTCATCACTACACAGGAATTGGAAGACCTTTATCCGGATCTTACTACCAAAGAACGTGAAAAAGCGATTGCGAAGGAAAAAGGCGCAGTGTTTATCTCCAAGATTGGTGGCGTACTTGCTTCCGGCGAAAGACATGATGGTCGTGCTCCGGACTATGATGACTGGAAATTAAACGGCGATATTCTGGTATATTATCCAGTTCTGGATATCGGACTGGAGCTTTCTTCCATGGGTATCCGTGTTGATGAGGATTCCCTGAAAGAGCAGCTGGTAAAGGCGGGATGTGAGGAACGCGCGGAGCTGCCATTCCAGAAAGCAGTTCTGGAGGGAGAGCTTCCGTATACAGTCGGCGGCGGTATCGGTCAGTCCCGTATCTGTATGTTCTTCCTGCGGAAAGCACATATCGGAGAGGTGCAGGCGTCGATCTGGCCGGACGGTGTGCGCGCAGAGGCAGAGGCTCACAACATTCATCTGCTGTAAAAATAAAATTGATGAAAAGCTGCCCGGGAAAGTGATTTTCTGCGGCAGTTTTTTGTGTAATAAGAAATTC
>OGZC01000991.1_pt1 | contig 15717 bp, 8 predicted proteins | sample 1576751 | NCBI WGS metagenome assembly OGZC01 (sample SAMEA3541486, study PRJEB24748) | human gut metagenome | biome: human gut; feature: human-associated habitat; material: faeces | place: China | collected 2012
GAATACGTTTGCCATCCTCTTCGCTATATCCTCCTTTATAATAGAGGTGAATATTCCGAAAAGTTACGTCCTCAATACATGCACCCGGCACTCCGTTGATGATAGAAGCATACCGGCTGTCGGCATTCCATACATTGATATCGCTGATAAGAATACGTTTCATGGTGCCTACAGGAGTACCTTCAGGACTGCGCATACGTGCGCCCAACCGAAGGAAAATAGGCGCGTTGACTATATTTCTCATTGTAATATTACTGATTACAATATCTTCCAGATGTCCTCCGTCTACCGTTTCCAATGCCAATCCACGGCAATGTTCAAAGATACAGTTCGTAATCGCAATATTGCGGAAACCTCCACTACTTTCTGTGCCGAGTTTGATGCGTCCCGTACGGAAACCATGATCGGGAGCCTGCGGTTCGTCCAACTGCCAAGTGCCGTCCATTACACTGCCTTTGTCAAAGCCGCTGACATAACAATCACTGATCGTCACATTTTCCGTATCTTGGAAGCGTCCTAATCCATAAGAGGCTTTCAATACAATGGCATCATCCCAGGGGGAGTTCACCGTGCATTGGCTGATACGTACGTTCCGGCAGCAATCAATATCAAAGCCATCCCGGTTGGTGTCTACTTTCAGATTCATAATCGTCAGATGATCCACTCCGGTAGCCAACAGGGCGAAATGCCCGCAATGCAGCATGGATAAATCTTTCAGGGTCACATTTCTGCAATCTTTCAGGCTGATAGCCTTATTGCCTACCCCCGGTAGGCGACTCTCTTCACGGGTCAAGCCTTTGCCATAGATTAAGCCGGGACCACTGATCGTAATATTCTCCAGTCCGATTCCCCAAATTAAAGAGTTTTTCCAATGGCTGTGACCGAAATCCTGATACTTATTATGTTCATTCGGTTCGGCGGTATCATATCCTTCCTCTTTTCCGGGAAAGGCGGCAATGATACGGGTGCCCTGTTCCAAATAGATATGAATGTTGCTTTTTAACCGGATGGAATAACACGCATATTCTCCCGCAGGTAGATATACTGTGCCTCCTCCGGCCTGTGCGGCCGCTTCAATTGCACGATTGATGGCAGGCGAATCAATCGTTTTCCCATCCGCTTTGGCTCCGAAGTCCATTACATTATAAATGGCTGCATGTAGATAGATGCAACCTATTAACAGACTGAATAATAAATAGATCCTTTTCATTTTTTGTCGATTTTGGCAAAAATATCCGGTAACATATAGTAGTTGTAATCCGCTTTTTCATTCTGTTCGTAGAAACAGAAGTAAAGCCGGAAAGGCTTGCTTCCTTCGTTTCGCGAAGAAGCCGGGGAGAGACTGCAACGTCCGGCCAGTACAGGGCGGTCGGTTCGTTTGCCTGATTCGTAAAGCATCAGGGGAGTTGCATCCTTATGTCCGTCACTCAAGCGAATATCATCGGTAGGAGTGACAGCCTGCAGCGTCCGTAATTGCATACTTTCTCCGTAGTAGCAAGTGAAGGCTTGTCCCTCCACGCTGAATACATTGATGTCCGAATCCGGTTGGCAATCGCCGAAACTCCAAAATAGGGCATCGGCTTCCGGAGCAGAGGCGACTTCTACTTCCAGAATAAATCCACGACTATCGGGCAGTGCTTTCCATTGGAAGGATACTCCCTGTATCTTTTCTTTAGGTTTTAGCCAGTGGCTTTCATTTCCTTTTGATATGCCCAACCGGAAAGTGCCGGCAGGTGGCGTCAGTGCTTGTGCTTGCGCATCAATGAGCAAGATTCCCAGCAGTACGATGGTCAGGAGATGTCTTAACATAGTTGAAGTTGATATTACTTTGTTCGTTCTCTTTTAGTTCAATGACATTCTTTTCTTCTGTCTTTAATGTAATTTCAGACAAGTTGAAATTCTTCGTATAGCAGATTTTGCCCGGTTTGTCGGTCTGCGCTTCGATGGCATAAAGATAGAAATTTTCCAGACGTAACGAGTCATTCCATCCCGAAGCGGAGATAAATTCGTCCACATTTTCCGCTTTTACCTTTGATACGTAGACATTGCGGAAACGCGGATAACCTTTTTCGGGAGGCGTTACCGGAGTCAGCATGATTCTCCAGTGTTCCGGGATTTCTTTCCCTTCATACTCTTTGGGTAAAGTGCTGTAACTGTAACTGGGGTTCCAGTTCAAGTCTGCCGCCAGCACGTGACGGACGTTTTCCGCTTTTACTTCGGTCATATAAATGTTTTCGATTGTCCCTCCACGGTTCATGGCGCTTTTCAACCGCAGCACGGCGGAGGTGCCGATTGCTTCCAGATTATATCCCAATACATTCCGTATGCTACCGGAAGTTTCGCTTCCGCAGGTGATAAGTCCGGCACCTTTGCGGGCGATGCAATTGCGTATGACCACATTTTCCGTAGGAAGGTTCACCCGCAGTCCGTCTGCATCCCGTCCCGATTTGATACAGATATTATCATCGTTACAGTCTACATCGCAGTTTTCGACCAAGATATTGCAGGAAGAATCAATGTCGATACCGTCCGTGCTCGGACCGTGTCCACCTATATTGTTGTTGATGGTCAATCCGTCTATCGTGCAATAATCGGAGTAAAGAATCTGACATCCCCAAAAACCGGTACGCATCAGGGTAAATCCTTTCAATGTAATGTCCGAGCTACGTTCTATGAGGATGCCCCGTACCCGTTTGCAGTCATAATCCACAATCCAGCGCAATCCTTTTGCTTCGTATTCTTTCCGCATTTCCCAATATTTATCCCAAAATACTTTTCCCCGGCAGTCCAGCGTTCCTTCTCCGCTGACGGAAGCGTTCTTTTCATTGACAATGTTGATAACTGCCGCGGGCCATGTCATCTCGATTCCTGCAATCCGTGAGCGGAATTCGGGATAATGATGAATGTAAGGGCTGGCCAGTAAAGTCACCCCTTTGTCCAGTTGCAGGTTGACACCGCTTTTTATGAACAGTGCGCCAGTCTGATAATATCCCGGCTGAAAAACTACCGTTCCTCCACCGATGACGGCACAACTGTCAATTGCTTTCTGGATAGCTTCCGTGCTAAGCACCGTGCTGTCTGCTACTGCGCCAAAAGAATTAGCGGATAAAATTACATGGTTTCCGGGCATTTGCCGGCTGCCTACACTATCGGCCCATGACAAATCCGGTTGTTGCGGTACTTGCCCCCATTCGAAGCTGTTGTTTCCTGCCTGTTTAGCCGTTGGGGTGGCGCAAGCTGCTGTCAAAAGTGTGCCTGCCAATAGGAACAGGGGAAAGATGCTTTTGGTTTTCATATTTATCTAATGCCTGATTCTTAATACTTAATACCTACTACTTATCTCTTAATTTCCGTCCGGTTTTTCAATTTCCGTGAATGGTGATTCGTTCCAGTGGAAACCATTTACATCGTCCGGCTGTGCCGGATTATAGGACGGGTCTATTTTCAGGTGTTTAGCCAGTTCCGGTACGGCTTTCTTCATTCCTTCAATCACACATTGGGCTATTTGATAGGCTCCGTATGGATTGAAGTGGGTGTTATCCTCAAAAGCTTTGGTCTGTCCCGGATAAGTGCCTGCCGGATAGTGTACGAAAGCACGTTTCGACGTTTCTGTTCCCAAAGCTTCATAAAGCGTACGGGTCATCTCGTTGAGGTCGATCAACGGAACATTTTCTTTAGCTGCCAGCCAGCGCATGGCTTCCGGATAATCTTCGTGTGTGTCACGGATATGTCCGGTTGCGTCGAAACTCCGGCGTTGGGTGGGAGTGACCAGTACGGGGTATGCTCCCCGTGCACGAGCTTCATCAATAAATGTTTTCAGGCTGGTCATAAAAGAGTAATAAGCTCCTTTGCCCGGTCCTTTTTGCTTTTGGTCGTTATGCCCGAATTCCATGAAAAGATAATCTCCTTTCTTTATCTGGCTCAATGCTTTTTTCAAACGTCCTGCGGCAATAAACGTATTGGCTGATTCGCCCGATTCCGCATAATTGGCGATACAAACGTCCGTACCGAAAAAATGAGGTATCATTTGTCCCCAGCTTGCCCATGGCTCGTTGTCCTGGTCGACTACGGTACTGTTACCGCATAGAAAAACGGTAATCACCGACGGATCGGCAGGCTCGATGCTGATACTCTGGCATACGGGTGCATCGCCGTTAAATTCCAGCGTCAGTTTATCGTCCCAGTTCAGTTTGGCTTTTTCGCGGGGTTTGATACGTACGGATTCTTTTTCGGAAATGCGGGGGTTGCGTTTGTTGATGATAAATGTTTCATCTACGAATTGTCCCTTTTTAGTAGCGAGGTTATCAATGAACAGTCGGCGTGATTCGCCTCTTACTGTTGTCACCCCTGCCTGTTTCTTGCTTCCCAGGCGAACGGTTACTTGATAGTTACCGTCCGGCACGCGGACAGAAAAGAAGAAGGGTGCCTTGCTGCCTTTTTCGGGAGTAGCGACGAGATCATATCCATATCCCGTCTCCTCACTGTAGCGGGGAGCATCTGCCAACTGGTATGTTTGGGCTTTCTCCTGTGCATTGACACTTGCCGTAGCTAAGAGTAGCAAGCCTATGATCGTAGTTTTCATGTAAAATGATATTTAATGTATATTGTTTATGGAATTTAGGCACGGATTACACGGATTTCACGGTTTTTAGAATTACGCTTTTATAAAGCAACAGCGTAATCCGTGTAATTCGTGCCTGATAATTCCCATTTAGTTAATTTTCGGTTTGAGCTCGTCAGGAGAATCTTTGGTATAAGATTTCACATCTCCCGCCACTTTGGTGAATAATGCTTGTATTAGCTCCGGAGCTATCTTGTCTGCCGGACGGAAAGCATCCGAATTCATATAATTCAGGATTGCTTTGTGCATCTGGCGGGCAACGATTCGTTTTTCCGGTTGGGAAGTAATGTCCATACTGGTCATCATCAATTTACCGTTCAAGACCTTTGCTTCGAACAACATGCCGATTTTCCGGCTGATAAACCAAGTATCAATACTTTGAACCGTTGGTTGGAATGTTGCCGGGAAGTCGGTGAATTGCATCACCTGCGCTTTGTTCAGCAGTTCCCACCATTGAAGGTTACTATGATATTCGGTAGGGAATTCGCGGAAAAGAGGGTGATATTCATTCAGGAAAATACCGGTTGTGTGCGGCGGACGCATCTTGAACCAGGAAGTATTCCAGAATACGGGAGTGAAGTATTGTTTGACTTCTTTGCCGTATTGTATCTTTCCGGCAGCCGTAATCAGCACATTTCCTCCGTCTTGTAACACAGCCAATGCCTTGGCGTCCAAGGTGTCGGTGGTATATACTGTTCCTTGTACCAGTTCCACTTGTGCCGGATATACCCAGAAATCCCAGTCGTTTACGGCATCACAGCCTTCGATACGTACTTCCAGATTTAGTTTCTGCGGTGTATCGATTCCTTCCAGAGTCATATCTACACTACCCAGAGAATAAAGATTTCCGATGGGAATGTGATGGGTGCCGACAGTTCCATGAGCATATACTTTTCCGAATTTATCCTTAATGGTATATACTGTTTTTGCACTTTCTAAGGGAGCAGCTCCGAAATGAGATACTTCAATGTCGGCATGGAATGTTTCATTGTTGGCATATACAAATTTAGGAATACGTGCCAAAAGTACGGTCGGACTGCAAAAGCGTCTGAACTGTTCTGCGTTGATATATCCTTTTTCTTCAAAGAACACGTCCAGTACACCGACTAATGCAGTTCCCTGGCCGGAATAATCATTGAGAGCCAGCAACTGGAATCCCGCATAGTCCGGAGTACGCAAGGTCTTTTCAATCTCATGTTTGTAGCAGAGTGCCTGCAATTTGCCCGAAGCCATCATAAAGTCGTGACTCTGGCTTCCCATGTGGTTATCGTTCAGAATATCCCGGAAGATTTCAAAGTTCTTCGCTTTGTTGACTCCGGTATATTTACGGATCTCATTGAAATTCGGGAATACGCACCATTGACCTGTTTCGTGTGATACATACGGTTGTTTCACCGTGTCGATTCTTGCACGATAATCCGATTCACTTTCCGGTTGCGCACCTGCCCAACTAAGTCCGCGTGCGCCGGCTTTCACATGATACTCATTGTGAGGTTGCCATTGCCAGCTGTTTCCAACGGAGGCTCCTGTGTATACACGACGCGGATCGGTTGCTTTCCAATAATCCACGAACTTGCTGACCCATGCCACCCAACGACCGGAAGGTTCATTGCCGCAAGCCAGCATGCAGTAAGAAGCGTAATTCCCATATTCCTTGGTCAGTGCAATGGTTTCGTCCATCAGGTATTTGTCAATCGGTTGTCCGTTACCCAGTCTCGGACCGTGGTTCGGCCAGCTCGGTCCTTCCGGTTGCAGATAGAAACCGACCAGATCGGCAGCGATGAAAGCTGCTTCCGGCGGACAGAAAGAGTGGAAGCGCATGTGATTCAGGCCATAGTTACGACAAATGCGGAACACCCGTTCCCAAGAAGCTACATCCATCGGCGCATAGCCTGTCAATGGGAAGTCACAGTTTTCCACCGTACCGCGAAGCATCGTTTTGCGACCATTTACATAGAACCATTTCCCTTCTATCTTGAAATCACGCATACCGAACTGTACTTGTTGTGTGTCAGTTTGCTTGCCGTTGGTTAATTTTGCCGTCAGTTTATAAAGTGCCGGACTGAATTCATCCCACGTCAGAAACTCTTTTCCCATCGGAAGTTCCATTTCCACCGGATTATCTCCCGGACGGATGTTGAAACTTTGATGTACGGGAGCCACTTTGTGCTGAATGTCCGTGTTAAAGCTCGCAGCGGAAAGGGTGATCTCTCCCTTGGTGGAAGAAGCAGACCGTATATTCATGCGAACCAGCGCTTTCTGATTGCTCAAATCGGGATATACCTGAATATCTTCTAAATGGACTTTAGGAGTAGCTTGTAATTCGATTCGTCCGACGATACCGTTCCAGTTACCTTGTGTCTGGTCGGTGATGCTGTGAGAATCTGGACCTACGTTGATTTCTTTGATTCTATTATCGATACGGATGGTAATCAGGTACGTTTTTCCGGGGGTGGTTGCAGCAGTCAGGTCATAGACATGGGGAACACAAAGACTGTTTTGCATACCAAGCTCCTGCTGATTTACCCATACAGTAGTTTCGATGTGCGGACGTTCCAGAAAAAGAGTGATTCTTTCTCCTTTCCAGTCAGCCGGAATTGTCACTTTCTTTTGATACCAGGCCACACCTACATAATGTTTGTCGGGAGTCAGAAAGAAGGGTAGCTTTACTTGTCCCTCTATCCTGTATTTTTCCATATATGGGTTGAAGTAGTAAGAACTGTCGTAGAGGCTTCCGGTCCATTGGGTACGGACGGTCACTTCATCTCCTTTCAGTTTTTCGGGCATGGAGCCGGGCAGGTTGATAGAATCGTCGAGGGATTTTTTGAACCATTGTTCCTTGACGCCGGTATCTTCCCGGTCTATCCGGAAATTCCATTTGCCGGATAAGCTGAAAGAGTGATTTTGTCCCGCTACGGTCAGTATGGAGATAAATACGATAGCAATACTTACTAAAAGTCGTTTCATGATATATAGAGTTGATATGTTTTTCATTCTTTTTAAAATCTGCCGCTAAAGTAGAGCTTTTTAAGGGTTTAGTAAATAGAAAGATGTACAGATACATAGAATATTGTATCAAAATGCACTTATAGGACGGATGGTGTACAAAACTACATGGATTTGAAATATTGTCCATGCTCTTTATCTTTGAGGAGGGGCGGAGATGCCTTATCTTTGCAAGGTAAACTTTTTAATCTTAATAAGGAACCATGAAAAAAGTAGTAATCTGGATAGCTCTAAGTCTTTGGTCGGTGATGACAGTCTTTGCCGGTGAGACAGCTTACCTCTTTTCTTATTTTATCAATGACAGTAAAGACGGACTGCATTTAGCATATAGTTATGATGGATTGAACTGGCTGCCTTTACATGGCGGACGTTCTTATCTTACCCCTGCGGTTGGTAAAGATAAATTAATGCGTGACCCCAGCATTTGCCAGTCGCCGGACGGAACTTTTCACATGGTCTGGACTTCCAGTTGGACGGACCGGATTATCGGATATGCCTCTTCACGCGATTTGGTTCATTGGAGTGAGCAACAAGCAATCCCTGTGATGATGCACGAGCCGGATGCACATAACTGTTGGGCTCCCGAACTGTTTTATGATGAACCTTCACAAACCTATTATATCTTTTGGGCAACTACGATTCCCGGCCGTCACAAAGAAGTGGCTACCAGTGAAAGTGAGAAGGGACTGAATCATCGTATTTATTATGTAACAACGAAGGATTTTCGTACTTTCTCAAAGACGAAGATGTTCTTCAATCCAGATTTCAGTGTGATTGATGCCGCTATTGTGAAAGACCCGAAGCGGGAAGACCTGATAATGGTAGTCAAGAATGAAAATTCCAATCCGCCGGAAAAGAATTTGCGTGTGACGCGTACAAAGAAGATAGAAAAAGGATTCCCGACCAAAGTATCGGCACCTATTACAGGAAAATATTGGGCGGAAGGTCCAGCTCCTCTTTTTGTAGGTGATACGCTTTATGTCTATTTTGATAAATACCGTGACCATCGTTATGGAGCTGTTCGTTCTTTGGACTATGGTGAAACATGGGAAGATGTGTCCGATCAGGTCTTTTTTCCGAGGGGGATTCGTCATGGAACGGCGTTTGCAGTGGATGCCACCATTGTGGAGTCACTGATTGCCGACCGGAACTATAATCCGCTTATTCCCGATAATCTGGCGGATCCGTCTGTCTCCAAATTTGGTGATACCTATTATCTTTATGGCACTACCGATCTGGATTACGGACTTGGACGTGCCGGAACTCCTGTCGTATGGAAATCGAAAGATTTTGTGAACTGGAGTTTCGAAGGTTCCCATATCAGTGGATTCGACTGGTCGAAAGGATATGACTACACGAATGATAAAGGTGAAAAGAAAAAGGGCTATTTCCGGTATTGGGCGCCTGGAAAAGTGATTGAGCAGGACGGCAAGTTTTATTTATACGTTACGTTTGTGAAACCGGATGACAAGATGGGAACTTATGTACTTGTAGCTGATCGCCCGGATGGTCCTTTCCATTTTACTGCGGGACAGGGGCTTTTGCCTCCCGGAGAAGAAGGAACAGATAGCCCGGCTGTCGTTGATGATATTGACGGAGAACCTTTTATTAATGACGATGGTTCAGGATATATCTTCTGGCGTCGCCGGAATGCGGGACGGCTTTCTGCGGACAGGCTTCATCTGGATGGTGAGCCGGTAGCTCTGGCAACAGCCCGCCAGGGGTATTCCGAAGGTCCGGTGATGTTTAAGCGTAAAGGTATCTATTACTATATTTATACGTTGAGTGGTCATCAGAATTATGTCAATGCTTATATGATGAGCCGCGAGTCTCCTTTGACGGGTTTTGTAAAGCCGGAGGGGAACGACATTTTTTTATTCTCTTCTCCTGAAAATCAAGTGTGGGGACCGGGACATGGCAACGTGTTTTATGACGAGGGAACGGATGAATATATTTTTCTCTATCTGGAATACGGAGATGGCGGAACTACCCGTCAAGTGTATGCTAACCGGATGGAATTTAATGACGATGGAACGATAAAGACATTAATCCCCGATATGCGTGGTGTAGGTTATCTGGCTGCTTCCTAAGAGACCCGGCCGAATCTGGCATTACAGTCGCATTTTTATGCTTCCAGTGAGAAATCTCCCCGTACTTCCGTGGTCAATATCGAAACGCAACCCAATCAACCGTTGCCGGAAAAAGGTTCGGTGAAGAGCTATACCCGCACGCATACTTATCAGGCTACCCATGTAGCTGACGAATCGAATGGAACCCGTTGGATGGCGGCTGATACGGATAGCAGTCCGTTTATTACAGTCGATTTAAAGGAAATCCGTAAGGTCGGGGAGTGCCAGCTCTATTTTACCCGTCCTACTGAAGGACATACCTGGCGACTGGAGAAGTCTATCGACGGAAAACATTGGCAGATGTGTGCCGAACAAGGGAAAGTACAAGTATGCTCTCCACATATTGCTAAGGAGATAGGAGAGACACGTTATCTCCGTCTTCATATTCGTAGGGGAGATGCCGGTTTGTGGGAATGGAAAATATATGAATAACGTTTTATAACGCTAATAATCAATCGAATTTATGAAGTATATGGTAAAAAGTAAAATTCTGGCTATTTTCTGTGCCGGTCTATTAACCGTTTCTACTGGAATACAGGCAGCAGAGAGACTGGCAACCGGAACTCAACAGAAGCAAGCTCAAAAGACTGTAATTGAAACTTCTCCCTGGTTTGATGATAAAGACCTGACTTTGACGGGTGTCTATTATTATCCCGAACACTGGGATGAGAGCCAGTGGGAACGTGACTTCAAGAAAATGCATGAATTGGGATTTGAATTTACCCATTTTGCCGAGTTTGCCTGGGCGCAACTGGAACCGGAAGAGGGACGCTATGATTTTGCATGGCTGGACAGGGCTGTAGCTTTGGCAGCCAAGTATGATTTGAAAGTTATCATGTGTACTTCTACTGCCACTCCTCCTGTATGGATGAGCCGGAAATATCCAGAAATTCTATTGAAGAATGAGGATGGAACGATACTTGACCACGGTGCTCGCCAGCATGCTTCATTTGCTTCGCCTCTTTACAGGGAATTATCATACAAGATGATTGAAAAACTGGCGCAACATTATGGCAATGACTCCCATATTATCGGATGGCAACTCGACAACGAACCTGCTGTACAGTTTGATTATAATCTGAAAGCGGAGCTTGCTTTCCGTGATTTTCTCCGTGCCAAATACAATAATGACATTCAACTTTTAAATAATGCATGGGGCACTGCTTTCTGGAGTGAGGCTTATTCGTCCTTTGATGAAATAACGCTTCCCAAGCGCGTACAGATGTTTATGAATCATCATCAAATTTTGGATTACCGCCGTTTTGCTGCATCACAAACCAATGATTTCCTGAACGAACAATGTCTGTTGATAAAGAAATATGCAAAGAACCAATGGGTGACTACGAATTATATACCGAATTATGATGAAGGTCACATCGGTGGTAGCCCCTCGCTTGATTTTCAAAGTTATACCCGTTATATGGTATATGGTGATAATGAGGGGATTGGTCGTCGAGGCTACCGGGTAGGTAATCCGTTGCGGATAGCTTGGGCAAATGACTTTTTCCGTCCGATACAGGGAACTTATGGTGTGATGGAATTACAGCCGGGACAGGTGAACTGGGGCAGTATCAATCCCCAACCTCTTCCGGGCGCAGTTCGTCTGTGGATGTGGAGTGTGTTTGCCGGTGGAAGTGATTTTATCTGCACCTATCGTTATCGCCAGCCTCTTTACGGCACGGAACAATATCATTACGGAATTGTCGGCACGGACGGAGTGACTATAACTCCCGGTGGAAGAGAATATGAGACATTTATAAAGGAGATTCGTGAACTTCGTAAACATAGCTCTTCCCGTGAAACCAAACCTGCCGATTACCTTGCCCGTCGTACAGCTATTCTTTTTAACCATGAAAACTCCTGGAGCATTGAGCGACAGAAACAGAACCGGACATGGGATACTTTTGCACACATCGAAAAGTACTATCGTACCCTAAAATCATTCGGAGCTCCTGTCGATTTTATTTCCGAAGCAAAGAACTTGTCCGATTATCCGGTCGTTATTGCACCGACTTATCAATTAGCTGATAAAGAACTGGTAGACAAATGGATCACTTATGTAAAGAACGGCGGAAACCTCATTCTGACTTGTCGTACGGCACAGAAAGACCGTTATGGTCGTCTTCCGGAAGCTCCCTTTGGTTCTATGATTACTCCGCTGACCGGAAATGAAATGAACTTTTATGATTTGCTGCTTCCCGAAAATCCCGGTACTGTTGTTATGGACGGAAAAGAGTATATTTGGAATACATGGGGAGAGATTCTGAATCCTCCGGCAGATGCTCAAGTATGGGCTACTTATAAAAACGAATTCTATGAAGGAAGTCCGGCTGTGACTTTCCGCAAACTGGGGAAAGGTACGATTACCTATGTAGGAGTGGACAGCCACAATGGAGCATTGGAAAAAGATATATTGAAAAAGCTATATGTACAGCTGAATATCCCGGTAATGGATTTGCCTTATGGCGTGACAATGGAATACCGGAATGGGTTGGGAATTGTATTAAACTATTCAGATCAGCCTTATACCTTCAACTTATCGAAGGGAGCCAAAGCATTGATCGGGACTACAGAGATTCCTACAGCGGGTGTATTTGTGTTTTCAGTGAAATAAGTGTTGAAAAGAATTATGTTACAATTAAATTATTTATTATGAGACTGTTGAACTATTGTTTTTTGATTGGAGGAATATTAATTGCTTCTTGTGTTGGTAATTCGAGTAATAAATCTCAAAATGATAAGAAAATAAATCCGGCGGATACTATTTATTTAGGAGATTTACGTGAAAAATTTGAAGGAGATTCTGTCTTTTTTGCAAAAGTGGCACCGGATCTGATATTGACAGATTATCAATATTTCTGGGCGGCAACAGAGTCAGATGCCATAGCCAATGGGTTAACAAAAGATTATTATAAGAAAGTAAAACAAGAAATTACTGCCACAAATGAAGCAATAAAGAAGGGAGTAATGAAAGGCGCTAATGTGAAACGAATTCCCGATTTTCAGAGTGTGAAATAGCTAAGAATGTTTTATCTTGGTATGTTGGATAATAGAGTAATGATATGATTAAAAGATATTTTCTAAGTTTAATAACTTGTACTTGTTTTTATTTGTTAGCCGCTTCTTTTACTTCGAAAAATGGCAACTATGAAGTGCTTAAAGTAACCGCTCCTTTTCCGATGCAACCTATTAAAGTGTTTATCTATCCTGATAAGGACTTTATAATTACAGACTTCGGTGCCGTCAATGGAGGAAGAGTAGATAATACAAAAGCAATTACTAGTGCTATTGAAGCGTGTAATCAATCCGGTGGCGGACGTGTTGTTGTTCCGGCAGGTACATGGCTGACCGGTCCCATTCATTTTAAAAGTAATGTAAATCTTTATTTGGAGGAGAATGCAATTCTGAATTTTACGGATAATCCTTCTGATTATCTTCCGGCAGTGATGACTTCATGGGAAGGCTTGGAATGTTATAATTATTCGCCATTACTCTATGCTTTTGAATGTGAGAACGTGGCGATTACAGGTAAAGGGACTCTTCAGCCGAAGATGGATACCTGGAAAGTATGGTTCAAACGTCCTCAGCCTCATTTGGAAGCATTGAAGGAGTTGTATACAAAAGCTTCGACTAATATCCCTGTGATCGAACGTCAGATGGCAATAGGGGAGAACCATCTTCGTCCGCATTTGATTCATTTCAATCGTTGCAAGAATGTTTTATTGGATGGGTTTAAGATTCGTGAAAGTCCGTTTTGGACCATTCATCTCTATATGTGTGACGGGGGATTAGTGCGTAATCTCGATGTAAAAGCACACGGACATAATAATGACGGTATTGATTTTGAAATGAGCCGTAACTTTTTAGTGGAAGATTGCTCTTTCGATCAGGGGGATGATGCAGTAGTGATTAAAGCCGGACGTAATCAGGATGCTTGGCGGTTGAATACTCCTTGTGAAAACATCGTTATCCGTAATTGTCAGATTCTAAAAGGACATACTTTACTTGGTATCGGAAGCGAAATATCGGGAGGAATACGGAATATTTATATGCATGACTGTACTGCTCCGAATTCTGTGATGCGCCTTTTCTTTGTGAAAACCAATCATCGCAGAGGTGGATTTATAGAGAATGTTTATATGAAGAATGTAAAGGCAGGAACGGCTCAACGTGTACTCGAAATAGATACCGAAGTGTTATACCAATGGAAAGATCTGGTACCTACTTATGAAGAACGAATTACTCGTATTGATGGTATTTATATGGATAAGGTGACTTGTGAATCGGCAGATGCTATTTACGAACTGAAAGGTAACTCCAAACTTCCGGCTAAGAATGTAATGATTAGGGATGTAAAAGTAGGAGAGGTAAAGGAGTTCGTGAAGAAAGTGAATAATGTAGAGAATGTAGTGGAAAAGAATGTGACTTATGATAGGAAAGGGAAATGACCCTTTCCTGAAAGTAGTAGAAAGTTTCATGCTATAATTTTAGTATAATGTAGTATCTTAGCAGCAAAATTGAAAATTTTATGCTAAGATGAAGAAATCCTTTTATTTATTACTGCTAATCACTCTATATAGCAGTATCAGCTTTGCTCAAAGCCTGAAATCTATATCTATTTTAGGCGATTCGTATTCAACATTTGAAGGATACCTGCAACCCGATACCAATAGCATTTGGTATTATGTTTCTCCGCGACAGCAAACGGATGTAACTTCCGTAAAGCAGACCTGGTGGCATAAATTCATCAAAGAGAATAACTGCCGCCTTTGTGTCAACAACTCCTTTTCCGGTGCAACGATTTGTAATACCGGTTATAATCAGGCTGATTATTCGGATCGTTCTTTTATTACCCGTATGGATAAGCTGGGATGTCCAGATATCATCTTTATTTTCGGTGCAACGAATGATTGTTGGGCCGGCTCACCGCTTGGGGATTACAAGTATGAAGGGTGGACCAAGGAAGATTTATATACATTCCGTCCGGCTATGGCATATCTGCTTGACCACATGATTGATCGTTATCCTAATGTTGAAATCTACTTTCTGCTGAACTCTGGTTTAAAGGAAGAGTTTAATGAATCAGTCAGAGCTATCTGCAATCACTATAACATTGATTGTATTGAACTGCATGATATTGACAAAAAGAGCGGTCATCCTTCGATAAAGGGGATGGAGCAGTTTATAAAGTTGAAAAATATCTTCGCCGGTGCCTTGACAGCCTTGCGGCGCAGACGCTCGACGATATTGAAATAATCATAGTCGATGACGGTTCGCCGGACGGATGCCCGGCTATATGCGACGAATATGCGGCGAAAGATGCGCGCATGAAGGTCGTGCATAAGGAAAACGGCGGTCTGCTCAGCGCGCGAAAAGCAGGATTTGCGGCTTCAAAAGGCGATTATATCGGCTTTGTCGACGGCGACGACTGGGTCGAGCCGGACACATTCCTGAATATGTACAAAGCAGTATGCGAGCATTCGCCCGATATGGTACTCAGCGACTTCCTCTGCGATTACGGAGATCGCGCCGAACCGAGCAGCCAGTGCTTTGAGAAAGGTTTCTACGGTCGCGAACGCCTTGAAAAAGAGATATTTCCGAGAATGCTTTTTGATGGACGGTTCTACAGCTTCGGTGTCAATCCGAACTGCTGGAGCAAGCTCGTCAGAAGAGAGCTGATCGAAAAAAATCTTTTGCCCGTCGATGAGCGCATCCGAATGGGCGAGGACGCAGCGTTCATATATCCGTGCATGCTTGATTCGCAGAGCATATCATGCTTAAAAACGCCGACTTATCATTACAGGATAACCGAGCAGTCGATGTCAAACGCCTATGATGAAAGGCTTAAAGACATAATCCTTCTGCCGTATAAGCGTCTCAAGGAGAAGAACGCGGAGTCGGATTTCGATATATCATCTCAGCTTGATTATTATCTTTTGTATATGGTCAACTTCCTGCTTC
>OGZC01001018.1_pt1 | contig 15507 bp, 8 predicted proteins | sample 1576751 | NCBI WGS metagenome assembly OGZC01 (sample SAMEA3541486, study PRJEB24748) | human gut metagenome | biome: human gut; feature: human-associated habitat; material: faeces | place: China | collected 2012
GTGGGCAGTAGAACTAATACTTCGTATTCAGATACTGCGTTAAAAGTTATTGTGCCACATTTGATAGACAATAATTTTGTTGTAGTTAGTGGCTTGGCATCCGGAGTTGATAGTTTGGCTCATCAAGCAGCTATAGAAAGCAAGGGATATACAATAGGAGTAATAGCTCAAGGGCATAATATTGTTTATCCTGAACAAAGTAGAGAGTTATACAGACAATTAGAGGCTAATCATCTTATAATATCGGAGTATTTTCCGACTTCTCCGATAAGGAAATACAAATTTTTGGAAAGGAATAGGCTTGTAGCGGGGCTTTCAAAAGCACTTTTGGTAACAGAAGCGGCACAAAGAAGTGGTACGCAACGAACGATAGATTTTGCTTTAGACTTAGGAAATTCTGTATTTTGTTTACCAGGAAGATTTGGTGATAAGATGAGTTGGTCGATGAATGAATATATAAAAAACTCCTGATACTAAGTCTGGATATACTAGTATCGGGAGTTTTTGTCTCATCTTGCTATAATGTATAGATTCATCTTTAAAAGAGTTAGGTATTCGGATTTTGTTCTTTATATTTGTGCAACTATATATTTGAAACAATATGGATATAAAACTTAGAATTGAGCAATCTTCGGATTATCATGAAACCGAAAACATTACACGGGAAGCATTCTGGAATCATTATTCTCCGGAATGTGACGAACATTACCTCCTTCATATTATGCGTAACCATCCTAAGTTTGTGCCGGAGCTCGATATTGTTGCAGAACATAATAACAAGATTGTCGGTAATGTTGTCTGCCTCAAATCATTTATCATGGCAGATGACGGTAACCAATATGAGGTTTTGAGCCTGGGGCCCATTTCTGTCCTCCCCGAATACCAACAGCAAGGTATCGGAGGAAGAATGATTGCACTTACCAAAAAATTAGCTTCCGAAATGGGATTTCGTGCTATTTTACTTTGTGGTGACCCGGATTATTATCTCCGACAAGGATTCATTCCTGCCGAAACATTAGGGATTCGCACTGAAGATAATATGTATGCTACTGCTCTTCATGTTTGTGAATTATATGATAATGCTTTAGCCAATGTAAAAGGCCGTTATATAGAAGATAAAATATATCAGATTGATAAATCTGCTGCTAATGAGTTCGACAAGCGATTTCCTCCAAAAGAAATTGTAGTTGGTACTCCGTCACAAAAACGGTTTAATCAGATAGTAGTGATGCAGAAAAAAGCGAATTAAGGTTGAATAACCTAAATCGCCTGATTTGTACATCTCTGGAGCTCGGTCCTGCTATGATATTAAGCAACTATCATTCAATATAGTTACCATTCTTCGTATCTTTGCAGTTACAAAACATTCAACATGAGAAATTTGAATTTACAAAAAGATACTACTGACACTTTGTAATTCTTAATCTATCAGGGATCGCTTCTTTCCTCCCTTTGGCTGAAGTAAAATTTTTCTGCCACTGTAGAGGGCTTTATTCAATTCACTATTCTACAATTAAGCATGATATATATACATTTTAATACGCGCACAGCATTTCTACAATCAAACGGGCATCACATGTACTAATAAAGTTCCCTTTTACTTTTTTCTTTTTACCATTATCAAAGCCCCAAATAGAAAAATCAATGGAAAGAAAGTAGGAAATTCTAACAACATTTACGATATAGCGACACTATCCCAATGGTTTGTTTACTTCATCCATAGCTTTTGATGACATTATCCGCATCTTTTACTTACTTTATCCTTATGTTTTTTACAAATATAGCGGCGCTTTTGATGTAAATATGCGGTGCTTTACGCAATAAAGGCATTGTTTTTCAATAAATCATGGGAATTTTCCTGCTAATAGAGAAGAATGATAGAACATGAGAGATAGCAAAACCCTTGATTACACGAACAATCGTCAGAATAATCAGAGATTCTAAAACTTTATGTATTTACTTTGTCATCGAATGGGTAATTACATAAAAAAGGGGAGCATTAAGGCAGCACTTACTTCCTACAATCTCCCCATAATCAATGCACACAAGTTCTTTTCGAATAAAACTGTTTGCAATATTTCTCTTTAATAGTTTTAGTACTGAATCACTTTATCACTACTAACTGTCTTATACCAATCAGTAGTTGAGCTCTGATCGTGTGCCCAATCTGCAAATTTAGAATATGCGTTCGTTATCACTGTTGTTTCTGTTGGATAAGCAAATTTATCAGGAACACACAAAGCCCATGTATTATTAACTGCCTTGATTACCTCAAGCACCTCATTATCCGCCAATTGTCCATTCGCCGTAGCCGAATTAAAATGAGTCAAATGGATTTCTGTTCTCTTTTGACCTATCCCCTGATAAGCAATGAAGAAGTCTAAACCATCTGTCACACTAGGGACGGATATTTCATTTTTAAGTTTGACGTTCACTTCAAGAGTATATATATCTGTAAGAGGAGTGCTAGCATTCCCAGTATTCAACATGGGGCGTTGTGCTCCTGTATATCCATATACATAATGTGCGTCTCCAAATAAAGGAATCACAAGTTCATTGCCATTGGCTTCATAAGATGCATTTTCAAATATACCAGAATTTAATGAGCCGGTACGTTGAGCAGCGCCTGCACCAAAACTTATCTCTTCCACATTATTTTTGTCTATTCCTCGTATTCTCAAACCAGCACCTAATTGTTTCACGGCACCAACTGCCCGAAGGTCAATTTTATATTTTAGTTCTTTCACATCATTACCGGCTGCAGGCAAAGTTACATTCAACACAATATCATTGAAATCGTAATCTCCTGCTTTCGGATAGTTATCTTCGAAAGCATAAGAATAAACTGCATATCGAATTTCTACATCATCCGGTTTTTCATCAGAGTTATACCCTTCTTTAACACAGTCACCGTCAGCAGGAAGTATAAATTCTGCTTTGCCCGGATTACAATAGGTAGCACCTTGCTGTAATCCCTTATTTACTAGCCATGCAAAAGGAGACCAGTTATAATGTGCTTCGCCTTTATATGTTTGATCTGTTATTTCACAAATGATATTATTACTTACTTTAGAAGCAGATTGAGCCAGACCGGAAGTATTATCTATTTCGTGAATTCTTAATAAGGCAGTTCCTTGTGTCGGACCGGTAACTGTTCTGAATAAATTAGCTTTGCCCGTACAAGTCAACATGGATTGTGCTTCCATCACGATATTATTATCATTTCCATTACCCGTCAATTCTTTGCAAATAGCTTCGGAAGTATTTCCCATAACAAGCGTACCAAATTGTAATTTTCCAGCTTTCAGATAACAACCGTTTTTAATATTAGTATTATTGTTGCCATCTATATTTTCGACTTCAATGGTTCCATGATTTATCAATGTCGTACCATTTGTAGAAGCATTATAAGAATTCAGTTTAAGTGTTCCATAATTCACAAAATCAACTCCGTTTCCACTTCCATCAATTTTCAAAAAGTCACAATCAATCGTACCCGCATTATAGTTTGTACGCCCAGCCGAACTATTTGTTATCTGAATACCTCTGTCACCAACAATACTTCCTCCCTGCATCACAGTTATATAAGAAGCCCGCGTTAATATCAGACTCCCATTTTTAGCAATCTCTATCTTTCCACCATTCTCAACGATAATTTCTGTAATATCAGAAAATTAATTACTATTCTCTATAACCCATGTGCTTCCTTGAGGAACGATTACTTTCACAGCACTTATTTCTCCATCTCTATTTCCAGTTGCACTAAATCCAGCTTTAAAAGTTCCTTCCTGAATCTTAAACCAACGCTCACTTTCTGTAAAAACAGGAAATTGACCATAACTTCCACCCCAGCCAGACTTTGCAGAAAGATCCCAATTAGCCTGAATGACAGTAGAAATTGCCTTTTTAGCACTAATAAAATCGGCTGTATAAGGAGCTTCCATGACTGGTATACTAGTCGTCACAGCTCGTGATATAGAACGTGTTGGCGTACCTTTGTCTCCAAAGTGCGCTGTCACTGTACCATTTTCAATCGCTGTCGGTTGGACCAGATAACGTTTGTGTTCATCTATACGCGCAACAAACACTTTATCAAGAGATGTTGCGCAATCCATCACCACATCCAAAGTCATACTTTGAGTGACAGTTCCTTCCGCTAAGAGTTTTGCTGTACTTTCCGGGCTTAATGGATCGGCATCAAATATCTGTATCTTATAATCTACTCCTTGATCCCCATTGATTGACACATGTGCCGTTACACTTCGTGACATTGTCCAATCACCATCAGAGTCGATGTTTTTTACAGGAAAAGTTTCTTCGTAAATTTGTTTCAGTTGATCTGCATTAAACAGATTTTTCTCATTATCAACGCAACTAATAAAACTGATGGAAGATACTAACAACGAAAAAGTGAAGATTTTTACAATGCTTTGTTTCATAATCTTTAAATACTTAAGTTTGCTTTATTTGCACAAAAAATAAAAATCATTACGAATCAACAATCAGCAATGAATGTACAAAGATAGTTGTATTTACAAATAAGAAACGGATAAAGTTGTATTTTTCGACCTACGGTTAACATCTTTTAAAAGATAAGGCTTTAATTACTCCCAATAAAAAACGACCTATTACATTATTGAATATTAAAAGCTTAGAAGTACAAATATGCAATATGCAATCAAAAAAAAGAGTTGCAGATTCTATGCAACTCTCAATTAAACGACAAAGATCCAGTGTTACAAAGCACTACAACTACAAAATACCGAGCTCTTTCATCTCCTTATTAAAAGGATAAAAATTAAAAACTAAAAGGGGAAAATCAATGGTAATACAAAAATCATCACGATTCCCATAATAATCTGCAACGGCAATCCTACTTTTACATAATCCATAAAAGTATATTGACCGGCAGGCATCACCAGGGCGTTAGGCGGTGTAGAGAATGGAGAAGCGAAACACATACTTGCACCTACCGTCACAGCAAACAAGAAGGGAACCGGACTTACTCCGATCTGTATGGCACTTTGCAGAGCAATCGGTGCGAGTAAGACAGCCGTAGCTGTATTGCTGATAAACATCGTCATCAACGAAGTCGTAAAGTAAATACCTGCCATCAACGCAACAGGTCCGTATGATCCCAAGCCGTTAACCAGCGTATTGGAAATGTATTCCGAAGCTCCCGTTTTCTCCAATGCCAGAGACATAGGAAGCATAGCTGCAATCAATACAATACTCTCCCAGTTGATCGTTTTATAAGCTGCTTCTACATTACGGAAACATCCGGTTAATACCATCAATATACCCGCTATCATAACGGCTGTAACCGGAGCAACCGGAATAAAATCGAATACCATCATTACTACCATTAATACCATAATAGCAGCCGCTACCGGAGCTTTATAATCTAATGTAACTTTAGCCGCTTCCGCCAAAGGTTGTCCCAAAACAACCCAATCAGAATCTTCCTTGCTAAGACGAGCTATATTATTCCACGTTCCCTGAACCAGAAGCACATCACCACTATGAATCCGCTCATTTCCCAAATCCTGCAACAAGTATTCCTTTTTACGACGGATTCCTAATACGTTCACATTAAACTTATCACGAAAACCGGCTTCCTTAATTGTTTGGTTTATCAAATTAGAAGCTGGCATCAACACTATTTCAGCAATACCGATGTCATAAAAATCCAGAGAGTTAGTTGCGCTTTGAGTTTCTTCCGTTGCATGGTCACCTAAAATCTCTAGCAGGAAATCTTCTGCAAAAAGCTGTACCTTATCAAATTCTCCTGTCACATACAAAATATCCTCGGCTTGCAACATCGTGTCCGGTGCAGCAAACTTCTGGGTAATCGTTTTCAGAAAACGATGTTGCGATGCATCACCACGACGCACTTCCATGATATTCAAACCATATTTGCGACGAATATCCAAGTCAATAATCGTCTTGCCCAAAAGCCGGGAATCTTTTATTACCTGCAAACGAAACAGATTGCTAGAAAGCCCATATTCATTTACCAACTGTTTCAGTGACTTACCCGAACGTTTATTATCATCTTTCTGGCCTTTTTTAGAAAGAAACCATTTGCTAAGTGGCATCAATACCAGCGTACCGACAATCACACAGACAATGCCGACAGGCAGGAAAGAGAAGAAGGAAAGCGGTTCAAGTCCGGCAGAAGTCAACGTATTTTGTATCACAAGGTTCGGCGGAGTACCGATTAAAGTCATCATACCTCCCATACTACTTGCAAAAGCCAACGGCATCAACAGCCTACTCGGATTCATACCGGCACTCATTGCCAGACTGACAACAATAGGAAGCATCAAAGCTACCGTTCCGGTATTGCTGACAAAAGCACCGATGAAGGCAGTCACCAGTACAATAAGAATAAAAAGCTTTAATTCGCTGTCACCGGCTAATTTTAGAATACGACTACTGATCATCTTCGCCAAACCCGTCTGAAAAATGGCACCGCCCACAACGAACAATCCTATCATCATGATCACGACGGAATTGGAGAAACCGGTCAATGCTTCCTCCGGAGTTAGAATACCGAATATAATTAGTAACACCAAAGCACAAAGCGCCACCAAATCCGAACGCACTTTGCCACTCATAAAGAATATCGCAGAAAGGAATAAAACAATGAGAGTAATATACATATAGATATAAAATTTGTCAGTTATTAAACAATTCAACAGTGATTTTTGTTCTAAGGCGTTGCAAATATCACAAAAATCAGCACAATGAACAATAGGGTGAATCCTTTTTGAACTAAATAAGCGACAAATATCTCACTAAATTATAAATAAAGTATAGATTATTAGCATTATATTTATAACTTTGAATCCGGGAATGATATTATGGGATCACCTCTTTTATCAGTTAAATTCTATAACAACAATGGGAAACGACAACACAATTACAGGCACCTTCAATGGAACAATCCACCTGGAATACCTGCCATGCATCAATTATGCAATGATACACAACCATGTACCTTCATGCAATTTCTGCGAACTAATGAACAGTGATGAAGTCGATTGGAACAATATCAAAGTTTCGATAGATGGAGAACTAATTAAGTACTCAGAGAGTATTCTCGAAGTCATTCCGCACGGACAGAACATTCAAATCAACAACCTGGAAATATCACCTGAAAGTGGAAAATTAATCGAATTGACAGAAGGCATCGATACTATCTTTCATCTGGTTATTACGATTTCCGGTGAGACAGCCCATCAGCAAACATTTCCCATCAAACTGATGGCATACGATCAGTGGACCGGTTCCAGGATTATGCCCGAACTCTTAGCTACATTTGTTACTCCCAATCATCCCATACTTTCAAGAATAAGCGTAAAAGCCTCACAATTCCTCGAAAAGTGGACCGGAAACTCTGCCTTAGACGAGTATCAGACACAGGACCCCAACCGAGTACGTGCACAGGTAGCTGCTATTTATGAAGCTCTCCGGTCTGAGTCTTTAATATATTCTACAGTTCCAGCCAGCTTTGAAACTTCGGGGCAGCGTATCCGCTTGGTAGATAATGTACTCACCAGCAAACTAGGTACATGTATAGACCTGACTTTACTCTATGCTTCCTGTCTGGAAGCCAATGGCATTCATTCTCTTTTAGTCTTGTTGAAAGGACATATATTGGTAGGTGCATGGCTTACAGAAGATATTTATCATCAAACCGTAGGCGATGATGCTTCCTTTCTACTCAAAGGGAGTGCAAATGGCATCAGCGACATTGTATTAGTAGAGACAACCGCACTGGCATCTTCTCAAAATATTTCATTTGAAGAAGCTGCTACAATGGCTCAGAGAGAACTCAAAGAAGAAAACAGATTCGAGCTGTTTATTGATGTATATAGGTGCAGACTGGATAAAATCCGTCCATTACCACAACGCATAAACCATAACGGTGAATGGCAAATAGAAAACAGTGGAATAGAACATGAGAATGTAACCCAAAGAATACACCGACTGGACCGGTATGAAATAAAACTGGAGGACAGCAAGGATGAAATAACCAAGCAGATTATTTGGGAAAGAAAACTACTGGACTTTTCTCTACGCAATAATCTGATCAACATCCGGCTTGGTAGAAGAGTTATACCATTCATATCTTTCGAAATTGATCATCTGGAAGATCATCTGCAAGCCGGAGAAAACTACCAGATATTATCCAGCCCTACTAAAAGTAAAATAGAACCGGGTGAGACAGGGCTCTATGATTCTTCTTTATGGAAAGAGAATTTGGAAGAATTAGTAATCAGCGAGCTGAGAAACAAAAAACTTCGTTCTTATCTGACCGAAAGCGAACTTCAGAACTCACTCAAATTTGTATACCGTACATCGCGAACCGCCATCGAAGAAAATGGTGCCAATTCACTGTTCCTCGTTTTAGGAATACTGAAGTGGTATGAGTCTCCTAAGAGCGTGAAACCACGCTTTGCTCCTATCTTATTGTTACCGGTAGACATTGTGCGTCGTGGAGGTTCAAGTGGATATATTATCCGTACCAGAGACGAAGAAATTATATTGAACATAACTCTCGTCGAACTATTGAAACAACAGTTCAGTGTTAATCTTTCCGGGTTGAATCCGTTGCCAAAAGATGATAGTGGCGTAGACGTGAAAAAGATATTCGCTACGATTCGTACCTGCATTCGTAATATGAAAGGTTGGGATGTAGTGGAAGAATCGATGTTGGGGCTATTCTCATTCAACAAGTTTGTCATGTGGAACGATATTCATACCAATGCAGACAAATTGAAAGAGAACGCCATTATAGCCAGTCTGATGGAAAATCGTATTCAATGGCAGGATACGACTCCGGAAATTGACGCCAGAGAAATAGACAGAAATCTGGAACCTATCCATTTTGCCATCCCTGTTGATGTTGACTCTTCGCAGCTGGAAGCCGTTATTGAATCAGGAGAAGGAAAGAGCTTCATATTGCATGGACCTCCGGGAACCGGTAAATCACAGACCATTACCAATATGATAGCCAATGCCCTGTACAAAGGAAAACGTGTGCTGTTTGTAGCAGAAAAGATGGCGGCACTTTCTGTAGTACAAAACCGTCTGACTAAGATAGGATTAGATCCGTTCTGTCTGGAACTACATTCTAATAAGGTCACTAAATCTCATTTTCTAGCTCAGCTTCAGAAGGCTATAGAAGTCATTCACATTCAGTCTCCAGCCGAGTTTGAAAGCACTTCAAAGCAATTATTTGAGCGTAGAAAGAAATTAATCGATTATATGGAAGCATTGCATCATCCCCATGCTTCCGGCTTTTCTCTTTATGATTGCATTACAAACTACTTATCGATACAGGGAGATGAATTGTCTATCGACTTTTCTCTGTTTCCCTCTATCACCAAAAATCAACTGACAGACTTTTGCGAAAATATCCAGGATCTGGATACAGTTTTTCAGATAACAGGGCATCCGCAAGATCACCCGTTAAAGGGACTGGAGCCATACGATACTTCCATAGAGAGCTCTCAGAAATTACAAGCCGGAATCAGGCGCTTTATTAATTTATTCACCTCGATTACCGCTAACAGAAAGTTGCTTTCAAATAGTCTGGGAATCTCGATACCTGATAATTGGGATGGGATCAACTGGATGGGCAAGATATGTAACCAGCTTCTATCCATCCCATATCTGAATAAAACGTTATTGGAAATGGGTGGTAATACCGACTTGATAGAAGAATGGAAAGATATTATCCTGTCCGGTCGTAAGCGAGATCAGTTACAAGCTGAACTGGGTAAAGAGTATGCACCTCAAATTCTGGGAGAAAATGCATTTGCCCTCCAACAAGAATGGAAAGCTATCGAATTGAAATGGTTCTTACCTAAATTCTTTGCCAAACGTTCTTATCTGAAAAAGCTCAGACTTTACAATATAAGTTTGCAGGCAGCACAAATACCAAGCCTGTTAGAAAAGCTCAATGCTTATCAAAAGAATAATAAGATCATTCAAGAACAATCTTCCGAATTATCATCTTCTTTCGGCTTCTTAGGAAGAAAGAGCAAAGAGAAATGGGATGATATTGATTCTATACTTAAGAATCTTCCGATAATTTACAACACTTTATCGGAATACGCAGCAATCGTTCAACAGCCATTCGCAGAAGTTCTGAATCAATTTGCAAATAAAATCAGTATTGACTGGAACGCATTCCAACAGTCTAATAAAGATACATTCAGGCAACTAATCGATACATCCAACGAGTTGAATACGGTTCTCAATGAAATAAAAGGTTTATGCTACATACAACTGCCGGATAATAATCTTGAAGTGAAACTACCGGTTCTACTGAATACCTGGTTAACTCACTTCAATAAGATTAAAGATTGGGGACAATGGTGCATCCGTAAGAGAGAATTGGAATCTCTGCATTTAACCGTAGTTATCAACTATATAACAGATAAGCATAAAAGCGGATCGGAAGCTTCTAATGCGTATATGAAAGGCGTTTATCACCAATTAGCTCTAAAAACCGTTGATGCGAACGAAACTTTACGCCTTTTCAACGGGTTGCTATTTGAGGAAATGATCAGTAAATACAAACAACTGACTATCGATTTTCAGGAGTTGAGTAAAAAAGAACTATACTGTAGATTAGCAGCCAGAATACCATCACTAACAATGGAAGCCGCCTCCAGTTCCGAAATAGGAATTCTAAAAAGGAACATTTCAAATGGAGGACGCGGCACATCTATCCGGAGAATTATAGACCAGATACCAACTCTGTTGCCCAAGCTATGTCCATGCATGTTGATGAGTCCGATATCAGTGGCTCAGTATATCGATCTGGATGCAGAGAAGTTCGATCTTGTTATTTTCGACGAAGCATCACAGATGCCTACCAGCGAGGCAGTCGGTGCAATAGCCCGCGGCAACGCATTAGTCGTAGTAGGTGATCCCAAGCAAATGCCTCCGACAAGTTTCTTCTCCTCTTCACAAGTAGACGAGGAAGAAGCTGAATTTGACGATATGGAGAGCATTCTGGATGATTGCATCTCGTTATCCATTCCATCCCGTTATCTGACTTGGCACTATCGGAGCAAACACGAAAGTCTGATTGCTTTCAGTAATTCTCAGTATTACAATGGAAAGCTATATACTTTTCCTTCTGTGGATGACAGAGTTTCAAAAGTACGTTTAGTTCAGGTAGATGGTACATATGATAAAGGACGTACACGCAGCAATCATGCCGAAGCTGAAGCCATTGTGAAAGAAATACTGAACCGGCTACGTACACCTGAAGTTCCTGAAAAAAGCATAGGCGTCGTATCTTTCAGCCAAGTACAGCAAAATTTGATAGAAGATATGCTCATTGAGGAACTGAACAAATATCCCGAATTGGAAGAAAAAGCTTTCCAAAGTAATGAACCTATTTTCATCAAGAATCTGGAGAATGTGCAAGGTGATGAACGGGATATTATTCTTTTCTCTATAGGATACGGCCCGGACAGGAATGGTAATGTATCTATGAATTTCGGACCATTGAATAATCAAGGTGGCGAACGTCGTCTGAATGTAGCCGTATCGCGTGCACGTTATGAAATGATTATCTTCTCAACCTTACGCTCCGAACAAATAGATTTGAAACGTACAAAGTCCAAAGGTGTGGAAGGCTTAAAGAGGTTCCTTGAATTTGCAGAACGCGGCACCTCACCTGTTCCGGCCATCCAACTACAGAACCTGCAACAAAGTAATCTTATTACTTTAATTGCACAGGAACTTACTCAGCGTGGTTATAAAGTGGATACTCTGGTAGGACGGTCAAACTTTAAGGTGGATTTAGCGATTGTCAATCCATTGCAACCGGATACATATATTCTAGGGATATTGTGTGACGGCAGAAACTATTATGAAACCAAGACTACAAGGGACCGTGAAATAGTACAACCGAATGTTTTGCAGATGCTCCACTGGAATGTAATGCGTGTATGGTCCGTCGACTGGTTTGAACATAAGGAGAACGTCGTGGAGCGCATTATCAAAAAGCTGGAAGATTTAAAAAACACAAAAGTAGAAGAACAGCCTCCTCTTCCGATAGAGAATAATGTTCTGAAAACATTCAGTATAGAGAATGAACCTGTTGTAGAGTTAGTGAACAATCGAGAAAGAGAATATATATTTGCTGACTTGCCCGATATAGGCTACAGTACAGATATCGATACCGTAATGGCTTCCTCCTATCAAGTTAAAAAACAACTTCAACAAATAGTCAAGATTGAACAACCCATAACAAATACTCTGCTATATAAAAGAATATTACGAATTTGGAATCTAACAAGGGTTACCACCCGTTTACAGGTATTTATCGACAATCTTCTTGAAGATGCATATAAAGACCCTTTATCGGGAGATACTATAATTTACTGGGAAGATGAAGAGAAAGCTAAAGACTGCGACTTTTACCGCATCAACTCCAAACGCGATATTCTGGATATTCCAATCCTAGAAGTAATGAGCGCCGCCCGCTATGCCATAGAGCAACAGATATCTATGCCGACTGAAGATCTGAAACGGCTGACTTCCCAACTTCTCGGTTTCAGTAGGAAAGGAAACAATCTAGATATGGTAACGGAACAGACTATACAATTGCTGATTGATCAAGGAATATTCAGCCATGCGAACGGAATGGTATCCATGAACAATTAGGGTTCATGGATACTTTTTTCCGAAAGGGAAGAAAACAAGATGGAAAAGAATGTCTACCTAATAGTCTTCGATAGTGGAATTTCCAAATATATCCTTTTTGATAATCTGCTTGTGCCCTTTATTGTCTTCAATAATAGTATTGCCAAAGATATCTTTTTTGACAGTCTTCCTATTGCCATTATTGTCCTCAATAATCGTATTCCCTAAAATATCTTCTTTAATAGTTTTCTTATTACCATTATTGTTTTCAATAGTAATATTTCCTAAAATGTCTTTTTTGATTGTAATCTTATCACCATTATTACCTTCAATAATAATATTTCCCAGAATATCTTTTTTAATCGTAATCTTATTACCATTATCATCTTCAATAATCGTATTGCCTAAAATGTCTTTTTTGACTGTTTTCTTTTCTTGATTGACTATCGAATATTCGTAACTATCCTCGATAGAATTAACACTATAGCTCTTCGTTATATGGGGAGCTAAAACAGACTGAACTGTAAATAGGATAAATAGAATCTTTTTCATGGCGTATTTCTTTGGGTTTGTAACAAAAGTAATATGGGAAAATGAGAACTAACTGGTGAATTCTATAATTATTGATAGGGAAAAACCTAAAATTAATACTTTTCATGTGCTACAATCGTATCGTTTTAGGAGGCTCGGACTACATTCGGTCTACACTCGCACGATTTTTCACCCAAATGGCAGGGTAGCTAAGTTACTGAAGGTCAATAAACAACAAATGCCCCGAGTATTTCTACTCAGGGCATTTTGTTCATTTTGAGGTTCCTGGCGGATTCGAACCGCCGTACACGGTTTTGCAGACCGCTGACTAAGCCACTCATCCAAGGAACCAGTCTTTTCTCATTTGCGGTTGCAAAGGTAGTACATTTTTTGGAAATTCCAACTATCCGCAGCAATTTTTCTTCTTTTCTTTTTTCGTCGCACTACACTCTGCACGCTTCTCATCCATCAATCGCTTTAAGTCACAACCGGTTACGCAATTTGCACATGGATTACCATTTTCTCTTGTCCGGCGAAAAAATGCATAAATTCCCCATCCGATCCGGACAATACACAACAGTAACAGGATTGCAACTACCCATTGTTGCCAATTCATCATACAAATAATCCTCCTATTCTATAAATGGCAAATGCCATTACCCACGCAAGCAGCGTGGTATACACTGCCGTAAATAATGCCCATTTCCAGCTACCAGATTCTTGCTTGATTGCTACAATCGTAGCTATACATGGGAAATAGATCAATACAAACACCATATAACAGAAAGCTACCAACGGTGTAATCGGAATACGTTCGGCAAGACTTACGGCATCTGCTTCAGCATCATTCGTATAAAGCACGCCCAGTGTACTTACCACTAATTCCTTAGCGCCCACACCTGAAAGTATACCGATACCAAGTTTCCAGTCAAAACCCAAAGGTGCAATCACCGGCTCCATAGCCTTTCCTATCTGTCCGATGTAGGAATTCTCCTGCTGTTCGGCAACCGTTTCATACGCATCATGGTCAGGATAATATCCCAATGCCCATATTACGATGGAAGCTATCATGATAATACCTCCCATTTTACGAAGATATTGTGCCCCCTTCTCCCACGTGTGACGGAAAATAGCTTTTGCTGTCGGTAAACGGTAAGGCGGAAGCTCCATTACGAACGGAGTATCATCCCCCTTCACCAGAAAACGGCTGAATAAACGCGCCAGCAATACCGCCAACAGAATACCTATTGAATATATTAATAACAGTATCAAACTACCATTGTTCGGAAAAAATGCACCTACCAGCAACAAATAAATAGGCAGGCGGGCACTACATGACATCAACGGATTAACGAGCATGGTAATAAGTCGGCTTTTACGATTCTCAATAGTGCGCGAAGCCATAATAGCAGGTACGTTACATCCGAAACCCATAATCAGAGGAATGAAGGATTTACCATGCAGCCCCATCTTATGCATAATCTTATCCATGATAAATGCAGCACGCGCCATATAACCGGAGTCTTCCATCAACGATATACAAAAATAAAGAATAAGAATGTTCGGCAGGAAGACAATCACACCACCAACATGACGGCAAAAACAATTACAAGAACTGTTGCGGAACAGGCGTTTCGGATACTGGGAGAACAAGGTCTGCAGATGAAAGTGATTACGCTTACTGCGAAAGAAAAGATATGTAAATGTGAGGAGACAGAATGCAATCCTGTTTCATGTCCATATGCAAAAGGTCATTTTGACCGCGTGAATGACGCAGTGTATGATCTGATAATGAATTACAATGAAATTACAAGAGACGTGATTGAAAATCAGTCTGAAAAATATATGGTTTGTCCTTTTGAAATGTCATTGGATGTTTCGTTATGGGTAGATGCAGTTATATGTGATTATAATTATGCGTTTGATCCGACGGCACATTTGAAACGTTTTTTTTCTGAAAATGCAGGGAAAAAATATATTTTTCTTGTAGATGAGGCGCATAATCTTGTCGAACGAGGAAGGGAAATGTACAGTGCCCGGTTGTATAAAGAAGATTTCCTTGAATTGAAAAAAATGATGCGTGTTAAAGAACCGATTCTTTCAAAAAAAGCAGACGAAGTAAACCGACAGTTTCTTTTATTAAAGAGAGAATGTGAAGAATATAGAGTGCTTGAAAGTGTTTCTCATCTGGCGATAAAATTGATGAATCTTTTGGCGGAGATGGAACGTTTTTTTGAGAAATCTTCCGAATCGGATAAACGGGTGCCCGGCTGTGATTGTCTATGAACATGATTTGTC
>OGZC01001027.1_pt1 | contig 15451 bp, 8 predicted proteins | sample 1576751 | NCBI WGS metagenome assembly OGZC01 (sample SAMEA3541486, study PRJEB24748) | human gut metagenome | biome: human gut; feature: human-associated habitat; material: faeces | place: China | collected 2012
AAGGGTTTCGAGTCCCGTCATGCCGGGCATCATTTCGTCGAGGATGATCAGGTCGAACGGCTGGGACGAAGCCAGATCGATCGCGTCGTAGCCGTTGTTGCTCGTAACCACGTCGTAGCCCTTGCCCTGAAGAAACAGAATGTGAGGCTTAAGCAGGTCGATCTCGTCGTCGACCCACAGGATTTTGGCTGCACTCATCGCTTCACCGATTTTATTTCATACAAAGATACGGAAATTCGGCACATGCGTCGCGCGGCGCGACGCATGCCCTTTACAAATAATGCAAAAACCGGACTTTTATTGTCCGGAGCCGCAGACTAACCGGTAACTTTCAGCGTTATATCACTGGCAAACCGGGATCAAGCCGCCGCCTCGGACGGCGAAAGCGCGTCGCATGCGGCAGAATATCACCGTCTCAGATTGCAAACAACTGAAAAACAATACGATAACTAAAAATTTACTGTTTTTCACTACTTTGGGCTGATTTTTGCGTGTGCGGGAAATAGAAACGGAATAGGAGTGAAAGAGTTAGCATTTTCCCGCAGCAGGAAAAAATATTTACTCCCGTAATTTCTTTATAAGGAAATAAAGATATATATTTGCACTCCAATGGACTAAGGGGAAAAATAAGTTTAAACTAAATATTTTTGGATTATGACAAAGGCGGATATTGTTAACGAAATTTCAAAAGGCACCGGTGTCGAAAAAGCGCAGGTGCAGCAGATCGAGGAAGCGTTCATGGAAAGCATCAAGGACTCGCTGACCTCGAACAAGAACGTCTACCTGAGGGGCTTCGGCAGCTTCATCGTCAAGAGAAGAGCGGAGAAGGTGGCCCGCAACATTTCGAAAAACACGACTATTACGATCCCTGCCCACAACATCCCGGCATTCAAGCCGGCCAAGAGTTTCGCAGGCAAAGTAAAAGCCAATGCCAAATAATTAACCATCTTTATTAAACCTTACGATCATGCCAAGCGGTAAAAAAAGAAAAAGGCATAAAATGTCTACCCACAAGCGCAAGAAACGTCTGAGAAAAGACAGACATAAAAAGAAAAAGTAGGTAGCACTTTTATGTGTCGGAATGTTATAAACCTAAAGACCCTTGGGTACTTTAGGTTTATTGCATATTGAATGTCCGTAACCCACTCCCCCGCACGCGTCGCCGAACAAGGCGGCCCGACCGCCCTCAAGGGACTCCGCGTGCGAAGAAACCTCACAGACTCTGATGAATAAAGAACTAATTATCAACGTAAACCCCAGCGAGATCGCCATCGCCCTGTTCGAGGACAAGCAACTGGTCGAGCTGAACAAGGAAAAGTGCAAGACGGGATACTCCGTCGGCGACATCTACCTGGGGAAAGTCAAGAAGATCATGCCCGGCCTGAACGCCGCGTTCGTCAACATCGGGTATGAGAAGGACGCTTTCATCCATTATCTCGATCTGGGCCCGCAGTTCACCTCGCTGCACAAGCTCGTCGGCACGCTGACCTCCGGGAAGAGAGCTCCTCTGTTTCAAAACATACGCCTCGACAAGGCGATGGGCAAGACCGGCAAGATTTCGGGTTTCATAGCCAGCGGCCAGCCCATTCTCGCGCAGATCGCCAAAGAGGCCATATCGACCAAAGGTCCGCGGCTGACGTCCGACATCTCGCTGGCCGGACGCAACGTCGTGCTGATTCCCTTCTCGAACAAGATATCCATCTCGCAGAAAATCCGCTCCAACGAGGAGCGCAACCGACTCAAGCGGATCGCCTCGGCCGTGCTGCCCAAGAATTACGGCGTCATCATCCGCACGGCCGCGATGGGCCAGCAGGACGCAGACATCGAGCACGACATCACGTCGCTCGTGCGTCGCTGGGGAAAAGTGCTCGACGGCCTGCGCAACCAGACGCCCCCGTCGCTGATCCTGAACGAGGAAAACCGCACGACGACGATCATCCGCGACCTGCTCAACGGGTCGTTCAGCAGCATATACGTCGACGACCACACCGTGTACGAGGAGATCCGCGAATACATCCGGATGATCGCCCCGGACAAGGAAAAGATCGTCAAGCTGTACAAAGGCAGCACGCCGATCTTCGACAACTTCGACGTGTCGAAGCAGATCATGTCGCTGTTCAGCAAGTACGTCTCGCTCAAAAAGGGCGCCTACCTGATCATCGAGCACACCGAGGCGCTGCACGTCGTGGACGTCAACAGCGGCAACCGGGCGAAAGTCGACAACGATCAGGAGCGCACGGCGATGGACGTGAACCTGGCCGCCGCGGCCGAAATCGCGCGTCAGCTCCGGCTGCGCGATATGGGCGGCATCATCGTGATCGACTTCATCGACCTGCACAAGAGCGAGAACCGCAACGCGCTGGTCGAGAAGATGCGCGAGCTGATGGCCGGCGACCGCGCGAAACACACGATCCTGCCGCTGTCGAAGTTCGGGCTGATGCAGATCACGCGCCAGCGGGTACGGCCCGAGACGCACATCGACGTGCGGGAGACCTGCCCGGCCTGCCACGGCACGGGCCTCGTCGCGCCCGCTGTGCTGATCGACGACCAGATCGAAAAGCAGATCGCCTATTTCGTGAAGGAGAAAAAGCTGAGTTACCTGAAACTGAGGGTCAGCCCCGTCGTGGCGGCCTTCGTCAAAAAGGGCTTCCCGTCGCTCCGCACGCGGTGGATGTTCAAGTACCGTTGCCGCATCCGCGTCGCTTCGGACAATACGACGGGCATCATCGAGACCCGCTTCTTCAACCGCGAGGACGAAGAATTGATTTGACGCGCATATGACGATCGCCGAGCTGGAACAGATTTTCACCGATCAGCAGGCTTTCCGGCAACTGACCGAGAGCATCCGTCCGGGGAGTACGGTACAACTCGCGTCGCTGGTCGGATCGTCGCTGTCGCTCGTCGCGCACGGAGCGATCGCCCGTCTCGGAGGCGTCCACGTCCTGGTCGCCGAAGACCGGGATGCGGCGGGCTATCTTTACAACGACCTCTATCCGCTCACGGGCGGAGAGGGGTTGTTTTTCTTTCCAACGGGCTACAAGCGCTCGATCCAGTACGGACAGGAGGACCCGTCGGGCCTCGTACAACGCACGACGGCGCTCAACGCACTGCGAAGCGCGGCGGACAAGCCGCTGATTCTGTGCACATATCCCGAGGCGCTGACCGAAAAAGTCGCCGACCGGGAGCGGCTGAGCGACAGCGTACTGAAGCTGCGCCGAGGGGACAATCTGTCGACCGCTTTCGTCGAGGAAGCGTTGCGGGAATGCCGTTTCGAACGGGTCGAGTTCGTCTACGAACCGGGACAATACTCGGTTCGCGGCGGCATCGTCGACATTTTCTCCTATTCGGACAACAAACCCTATCGGATCGACTTTTTCGGCGACGAGATCGACTCGATCCGGCCGTTCGACGTCGGCACGCAGCTCTCGACCGGCACGCTCGACGAGGTGGAGATCGTTCCGAACCTCAAGACGGTAACCTCGGTCGAGCATCGCGTCTCGCTGGCCCGGTTCGCGGGAGAAGTCACCTACTGGATCGCCGACGGAGACTACACGCTCAAGCGCTTCGACGACATCCGGACGAAGATTCTCGGCGATCTGGACGAGCCGTCGTCGATCGACACGCTGGTCACCAGCCGCAAAGGATTTCTCTCCGACGCGAAGAAGGCGGCTTTCGTGCTGCTGCGCGACAACGTCCGCGAGCGGCCCGCCGAAGTCCGCGTCGCGTTCGACACGACGCCCCAGCCCGAATTCAACAAGAAATTCGATCTGCTGGCCGACGACATCAACGCGAACCGTCTGAGAGGCTATTCGACCTGTCTGCTCTCCGACAACAAGGCTCAGATCGAGCGGCTGTCGAACATCTTCAACTCGATCGGAGAGAAGAACGTCGTCTTCGACTCCGTTCCTCTGGCACTGCACGCGGGGTTCGTCGACCATACGTCGAAAAACTGCTTCTACACCGACCACCAGATATTCGACCGCTACCAGCGCTACCGTATCCGGGGCGAGCTGGACCGGAGCGAAAGCCTGACGATTCAGGAACTCAACTCGCTGAAAGTAGGCGATTACGTCGTGCACATCGACCACGGCGTCGGCCGCTTCGGGGGACTGACGCGGACGATCGAGAACGGCAAGGTGCACGAGGCGATCAAGCTCGTCTACCGCGACAACGACGTGCTACTGGTAAACGTCCACGCGCTGCACCGCATCTCGAAGTACAAGGACAAGGACAGCGAGCCGCCGAAAATATACAAGCTCGGCTCGGGGGCATGGCAGCGCATGAAGCTCAACACGAAAAAGGCCGTCAAGGACATCGCCCGCGAGCTGATCGCGCTGTACGCGAAGCGTCAGGCCAGCCGGGGCTTCGCCTTTTCGCCCGACAGCTACATGCAGCACGAGCTGGAAGCCTCGTTCATTTACGAGGACACGCCCGACCAGCAAACGGCCACGCAGCTCGTCAAGCAGGACATGGAAAGTCCCGTGCCGATGGACCGGCTGGTCTGCGGCGACGTCGGGTTCGGCAAGACCGAAATCGCGATCCGCGCGGCCTTCAAGGCCGTCACCGACTCGAAGCAGGTCGCCGTGCTGGTCCCTACGACGATCCTCGCGCTGCAGCATTACCGCACGTTCAACGAGCGGCTGAAGGAGTTTCCCGTCCGCATCGAGCACCTGAGCCGCCTCAAAAGCGCGAAGGAGACGCGCCAGATCCTCGAAGAGGTCAAAAACGGCAAGATCGACATCCTGATCGGTACGCACAAGATCCTGGGCAAGCAGGTGAAATTCCACGACCTGGGATTGCTTATTATCGACGAGGAGCAGAAGTTCGGCGTGGCGGCCAAGGAGAAGCTGACGCAGATGAGCGTCAATGTCGATACGCTGACCCTCACCGCGACGCCGATTCCCCGCACGCTGCAATTCTCGCTCATGGGGTCGCGCGACCTCTCCGTCATCTCGACGCCGCCGCCCAACCGACAGCCGATCATTACCGAGTCGCATCTCTTTTCGGAGGAGATTATCCGCGACGCTGTCAATGCCGAGCTGGATCGGGGTGGACAGGTCTATTTCGTCCACAACCGGGTGGAGGATCTGATGACGCTTCAGGGTATGGTTACTCGGCTCTGCCCCCGGGCGCGGGTGGGAATCGGCCACGGCAAGATGCCGGCCGAACAGCTCGAAAAGCTGATTATGGATTTTATCTACGGGGAGTTCGACGTGTTGATTTCGACCACGATCGTCGAAAACGGCATCGACATTCCCAACGCCAATACGATCATCGTCAATAATGCCCAGAATTTCGGCTTGAGCGATCTTCATCAGTTGCGCGGACGTGTGGGACGCGGCAGCCAGCGGGGGTATTGCTACCTGCTTTCGCCCGGCGACGAGCTGCTGACTCCGGATGCCCGGCGGCGCCTGCGGGCCATCGAGGAGTTCTCAGATCTGGGTTCGGGATTCAATATCGCCATGCAGGATCTCGACATTCGGGGCGCCGGCAATCTGTTGGGCGCCGAGCAGAGCGGCTTTATCGCCGACATCGGTTTCGAAACCTACCAGAAGATCATGCAGGAGGCGATCGCCGAACTCCGCTCGGAGGGACTCGAGATGCCCGGCATGAGCGATGCCGAGCAGGGCGTGGTCGATAAGATGAGCTATATTTCGGATAGCGTGATCGAGATCGACGTCGAGGCCGAGCTGCCCGACTCCTACGTGCAGCAGCCCGCCGAGAAACTGCGCTTGTACCGGGAGCTGGATACGGCCCGCAACGAGGAGATGCTCAAGAGTTTCGAGGCCAAGATGATCGACCGCTTCGGTCCGTTGCCCCGGCCCGCTGCCGAGCTGCTCAATGTGGTCCGCCTGCGGTGGGAGGCCGTGCGGCTGGGTATGGAGCGCGTGAAGGTCAAAAACGGCTTGATGATCGTCCATTTCGTAGGCGACGACGATTCTCCTTACTACAAGAGCGATACGTTCATGGAGCTTTTGCGCAAAGTGACGCAGCGCCCCGACCGATTTGTTCTCAAGCAACACAATAATCGCCTGGCGATGACCGTTAGGGGGATTAAGGATGTCGCAGCGGGATACGAGGTGCTTAAATCTTTGTAGAAAGAGCTGGGGAGTATTTTTGATGTATGGACTTGCCCGAACGCGACCGATATGCCTCGTCTTTTTCCCGAAGTTCCTCCCTCGGGAGAGGGTCGGAGGACGGCATAACGCTCCGCAGGGTTGTGGGGTGCCGCCGAAATCGGTAAGAGAACGGTCGTGGTAACCGAAAAGTATATAACTGCTATAAAAACTGAATCCGGACGGTTGTGAACGATTCGTGCCGCAGTGAACTTGGAGAGCGGCCGTGCCGGACGGAAAGAACGAAGCAAAAAATTCAACGATGAACCTGACGATCGACATGGGTAACACGCGGGTCAAGTACGCTGTATTTGACGGCGGTACCGTCGTTTCCGACGGATGTTCGGAAGAGTTCGACGAAGCGGTGATAGATCGGATTCTTGCTGCTCATCCCGGTATTACGCAGGCTATTGTTGCGACTACGCGCGGTCCGGTCGATGACACCGTCGCGCTGGTGCGTCGCCGCATCGGGCGCTGTCTGCGGCTCTCACCGCAACTTCCTCTTCCCATTCGTAACGGTTACACTACGCCCGAAACTCTGGGTGAGGACCGTCTTGCGGCTGCCGTCGGCGCTGCGTCGCTCTACCCGGGCCGCAATCTGTTGATCGTGGATTTCGGGACGGCCATTACCATCGATCAGGTTTCTGCCGACGGGGTTTTCCGGGGCGGTAATATTTCTCCCGGCGTACAGATGCGCTTCCGGGCCTTGCACGATTATACGGCGGCGCTTCCCCTGTGTGAATCCTGTGAGGACCAGACGCTTTTGGGGCGTTCGACCGTCGAGGCGATCCGGCAGGGCGTGATGAACGGCATTGCCTTCGAAATCGAGGGGTATATCGCCCGGCTGTTTCCGGAAATCGATGCGTTGTCGATAATTTTTACCGGCGGGGATGCAAAATTCTTTGTTAAACGAATTAAAAATACGATATTTGCACATTGTGATTTGGTCTTTCTGGGGCTGAACCGAATTTTAGAGTATAATGCAAGTGAAGAAAGCCGCCGTTAAACTGTGCCTCGCGCTGGCCGTCATTGTACCGTGCATGGCATGGGGACAAACCAGCAGTATCAACGCTTTTTCACCGTATTCGATGTACGGTCTGGGTGAACTGCGGACCCCGGGAACGCTTCAGACACGTTCGATGGGCGGTGTCGGCGTCGGTATGCGTAATGCGGCTGCTGTCAATTTGCTCAATCCGGCGGCTTACAGTGCCGTGCGCCCCAAGTCGTTCCTTTTCGATTTCGGTCTTGAAGGGCAGTGCTTTTACAATTCCCAGAAATATTACGGGCAGACGCTCAATACAAGTTATTATACGGTCAATTTCCACGACATTGCGTTTCAGTTGCCGATTGCCAAGCATTTGGGGTTGGGCTTCAGCCTGACGCCTTACAGCAGCGTCGGTTACCGGATGAAACAGGAGGTGGACGACGATGAAATCTGGGGTAATATCGGCCGCGTGCAGTACCAGTGGGACGGCGACGGCGACGTGACGGAGGTGAAGCTCGGTCTGGGCTGGGAGATCTTCCGCGGATTCTCGATCGGAATAGCTGCCCAGTACTATTGGGGCGACATTCAGCGGATTTATAAAACCGCTATTTTGGAGAATATAACCGGAGGAGGTCTTATCGCAGACGCGACGGGAACCGAAACCTACAGCGTTTCCCGTTTTAAGGGACAGTTCGGCGTACAGTGGTCCCCGATCAGCAACCGTCGGCGTATTCTGACGATCGGTGCGACCTACGATATCGGCGGCGACTTGAATCCGAATGTGACGACGAAGGTGCAGACCGGCGATATTTTCAATACGGTCGCTATGGATATGGGAAATCGTCTGGGGCTCAAGCTGCCCCAGCAGGTTGCCGTAGGTATTTATTACAACACGCCTAAAATAGCTGTGGGGGCGGATTACGTCTATCAGGACTGGCGAAGCGGCAATTCTCGGTTGGTCGAGAAATCCGCAGCCGGTTTCGATGTGGCTTACCGGAACACGAATACGGTTAAACTCGGGGTCGAATACACCCCCAATAAAGCGGATGTACGCAGCGCATTGAAACGCTGGTCCTACCGGGCCGGAGTTCGTTATGGTACCTATAACCAGACTTTCGGCGGAGTGGATGTCAATGAATACGCCGTGACGCTGGGCGTCGGTATTCCCCTGACGGTGTTGGGCGGCATATTGGGTGCGTCGTCGGTCGATCTGGGTGTCGAAGTCGGCGGACGCGGCAGTTTCAAGGCGATCAACGAACAGGTGAGTCTGGTTAAACAGACCTATTGCAAATTTTCGCTGGGTGTGACATTGTTCGGTGATTATTGGTTCGTTCGTCCGAAATACGATTAAACCACACATAAAAAATAAATTATAAAGAAGAATATGAATCGCATGAAAATTTTGCTGTCGGCAGTATTGGTGTTCGCTGCGACAGCTTCGATCGCCCAGGATTTCAGTGACCCTCGGTACGCTCCGTGGGGAGATACGCCCGAACAGCGTAAGCAAAACATTCTGACGAGCAACCTGCTGAAGGAAGCTGTCGATACCCGCGATTACGACGCAGCCGCTGTTTATTTCCGTACGCTTGCACAGGAGGCTCCTTCGGCTTTCGAAGCGACCTTTATTCGGGGGGCACAGGTTTATTCGAACAAGGTGCAACGCGCACAAGACCTGAATGAGAAAAAAGCTCTGCTCGATTCGCTGATGATGATTTACGACCTGCGTGTACAGTATTTTCCTTCCAGTCCCAATTACGGTACGGCTTATGTCCTTGACCGTAAAGCTCGTGAATACCTGACTTTCAATCCTTCCGACCGGGAAGGCGTGCGCAAGTTGTATAAGGAGGCGATCGAAGCCGGTTTGCAGAGCGGTTATGCTGCGCTGCCGGATGTCGCATTGGTATATTTCAGCAATTTGTGCGATGATTATAAGATGGGCGAGGTCTATCCGGATGCCGTTTTGGATGAGTACGCTCGTCTGGCCCCGATTTTCGAGAGTGATGCTCCTGGAGTAAAGGAGGCGAAAACACAGTTCGATACTTGTTTTGCGGGTAGCGGTGCTGCCGATTGCGAGAACCTGGAGAAGATGTTCCGTCCGCGTATCGAAGCGGCTCCGGAGGATATGGAGTTGCTCAAGCAGACGGTTTCGCTGATGTCCCGTTCGCAGTGCAGTTCCGAATTTTTCCTTCAGATCGCCGAAAAATATTATGCGATGGAACCTTCTGCCCAGACGGCCATGATGCTGGCTCAAGGATTTCAAGAGCGGGGCGACTTCGCCAAATCGACTACTTACCTGCGTGAGGCGATTGCTGCCGAACAAGACGCCGTTCAGAAAGAATTGCTTCTGGTGCGTTTGAGTATGACCGAACTGGCAGCCAAGAATCCTACGGCGGCTGCAGTTGCGGCTAATGAGGCCAAGGCGCTGAATCCCAATAACGGTATGGCTTATTTCGCCCTGGCGCAGGCTTATGCGGCTTCGGCTGCATCTTGCTCCGGACTGGAGGGTCAGGCTATTTTCTGGGTCGCTTACGATACGATGACGCAGGCAGCCAACCTGCTTGCCAACGACGCCGATGCCGGCAATTTCGCTCAGACGGCGCGTGATGCGGCAGCAAACTACCGTCGCGGATTCCCGACTGCCGAGGAATGCTTCTTCAACGAATTGATGGAGGGTGCACGTTATACGATTACCTGCGGTCCGGCCCGCGGTATCGTGACGACCGTACGCCCCCGGTAGCGACATAGTTTGTACGAACGATGCTCCGAAGCATTCAACGATATGCACAGGTAGCACTTCTCATCGCGGGAAGTGCTATCTTGCTATATTCGTGCGACAAGGAGTCGGTGGCCGAAGAGCCTAACGATGAGGCTTTGATGACCGAGTACAGCGAGCATTTGACGATGACCAATACGGAGAACGGCCGGAAATCCTATGTTTTTACGGCTCCTTTGGTGGAAGGTTACTCTTTGGCAAAAGAGCCTTATCAGGAATTTCGCAAGGGCGTGGATATCGTGACATATCAGAAGGACAGTACCGGAGCGGTCGATGCTACGCTAACGGCTAACTATGCGATTCATTACGGGAATCGGAAATTATGGGAAGCCAAAGGAAATGTCGTAGTGAAAAAATCCAACGGACAGGAGCTCTACACCCAGCAGTTGTTCTGGAACGAGAAAACGCGCCGGATCTGGTCTAACGTCGATTCCAAGATCGTGGAAGAGAGCGGAAATTCCTACATCGTCGAAGGATTCGAGTCGGACGATCAGTTGAAAGACTGGAAATTTCGCCGAATCAAAGGGCGTATGTGGGTCAATATCGAGCCGACACGGGACGCGGATTCTACGTCGGTGAAACCCGTTGCGGACAATGTTTCCGCTGCGAAGGAGGCAGTTTCCGAACAGCCTGTCAAACCGGCCCGGCCGATACGGGGGAACGACCGGAAAATTCAACTGACTCCCGTAGAAAGTAACGATCGTTCCTTATGATAACTTCGGTGTTTATAATTCTGCTGATGTTGTTGCTTTCGGCTTTTTTTTCGGGGATGGAGATCGCTTTTACGAGCAAGAACCGCCTGAAACTGGAGATCGACCGGAAGCAGAGTCGGCTGTTCAATTTCATCGCCGACATTTTTGCCCGTCACCCCGGGCAGTACATCACGACGATCCTGGTCGGGAATAATATCGCCCTGGTTATCTATTCGCTCTATATGTCGCTGTTGTTGCGCTCGCTCGCGGCGGCAGTGGGTTGGACGGAGATCGCTCGCGGCGGGTCCGTCGTTCTGGAAACGGCGGTTTCGACAATCATCATCATCTTCGTCGCCGAATTTCTCCCGAAATCCGTTTTCCGGAACAGCCCGAATTTTTATTACCGCCTGTTTGCTCCTGCGATCTATTTCTTTTATCTGCTGCTTTTTCCGATCGCCAAGCTGACGACCTGGATTTCCCAGGGGATTTTGTGGCTGATGGGGCGTAAGCCGAAGGTTGCGATGATGGAGCCCATTTTCGACCGGACCGATCTGGCCAGCTTGTTCGAATCGGGGAAGCCGGAGGCGCAGCATGAACCGGATAATGAGATCAAACTCTTTCAGAATGCCCTGGATTTTGCCGATTTGCGCGTGAGGGATTGCATGGTTCCCCGTATCGATATGGAGGCGGTCGATATCGATGATACCTCGATCAAAGCGCTTACGGCGCGTTTTGTCGAGAGTAAGTATTCCCGTATTTTCGTCTGGAAAGAGAGTGTCGATAATATCGTCGGCTATGTCAATTCGAAGTCGCTGTTCCGGCATCCGACGTCGATCGATGAGGTGCTGATGGAGGTGCAATACGTCCCGGAGACGATGCCGTTGCAAGCACTCATGCAGCGGCTCATCCGTCATAAGAGCAATATTGCGGTCGTGATCGACGAGTTCGGCGGTACGGCCGGTATTATCTCTTTGGAGGATGTTCTGGAGCAGATTTTCGGCGAAATCGAAGACGAGCACGATGTGCCCGACCTTACGGAGAAACAGGTCGGCGATTCGGAATTTGTCCTTTCGTGCCGATTGGAAGTGGAATATCTCAATGAAAAATACGGGCTTGCCATACCCGAGAGTGACGAGTACGAAACGCTGGCCGGGTATATCATTTTCCGGTATGAAGGGCTGCCGGCGGCCGGAGAAACCGTGCGTTTCGAGCATCTTGAGATCAAGATTCTGCGCAGGACCCGTTCCCGGTTGGAGTTGGCGCGCGTGAAACGGTTGTAGTTTACGGGATATTTTCGACCGGTGAGGGGCAAGTGCGTTTTTTCGATATGCCGGATGCGGAAAATGACGAAAGAATTTGGTCGTTTATCATGGTTTTCAGAATATATTTATTATCTTTGAACACTCATTTTGAAACAATAAATTAAAATAGTTTATATGGCAAGTTTAAACACGTTACGGACCAGATTCGGTGTGGTTTTGTCGATTATCATCGCGTTTGCACTGCTGGCATTCATTCTCTCGCTTAAAACGGATATGGGACTTTCGGGTAACGACCCCAAGGTCGGTGTGATCGACGGTTCGAAGATCAGATATTCGGAATATATTGAGGTATACAACAACCTGAAAGACCAGAGCAACATCTCCGAAAGTAATGAAGAGCAGATGGATCAGTTGGCTGAAATGGCTTGGCAGACTCTGATTGCCAACCACGTGTACTTGCCCGGTTTCGAGAAGATGGGAATCTCGGTGACCGATGCCGAGCGTGAGGGACTTATCAGCGGCGAGTATTATTCCGGGACGATGGCTGCGGCTTTCACCGACCCCCGTACAGGACAGTACAGTGTGGAGGGTGTGAGTGATTTTATCGCCCAGGCAACCGGAAATCCCCAGATGCAATATATGTGGGGGGCTTTGGTCGGACAGGCTATGCGGGAGCGCGAAATCAATAAGTATAACGGCTTGGTCAAAGGCGGTGTATATGTCAATCGGCTGGAAGCGGAAGAAGGCGTCGATGCGCAGAATAAGACTTTCAGCGGTTCTTGGGTCGGCAAGCGTTATCACGATATGCCTGATTCTCTGTTCTCGGTTTCCGATTCCGAAATCAAGGCTTATTACAATAGCCATAAGGCCCGTTATGAGCAGAAACCTTCGCGCACGCTCTCTTATGTGGTGTTCGAAGTGGCTCCGAGTGCAGAGGATATGGCGACTTTGGAGAAGACCGTTCGGGAAGTCGGCGATGAATTTGCCGCGTCGGACGATCCGAAAGCATTTGCCAAGAATAACCGTTTCGGTAAAATTACAGACAATTATCGGTCGGTTGCCCAGCTTCTGGACGATGAGGCCGAAGCGCTGGCCAACGGCAAGCAGTATGGTCCCGTCCTGAAGAACGATACCTGGACGATGACCCGTGTCGTTGAAACTTTGAACGCTCCGGATTCCGTGGGCGTCCGCCATATTGTACTCACCTACGACCAACGCGACCTGGCCGACAGTCTGATGACGGCTTTGCGGCAAGGTGCGGATTTCGCACAGGCGGCTCGTACCCATTCGCTCTATATGCAGGATGCCGGAAATGGAGGCGATGCGGGCGTGATGCCTTTCTCTGCATTCCCGGACGAGCTTTCGGGACTTCTTTCGACGGCTAAGCAGGGGGATATTCTCCGTGTCGAAGTGGGTGACGTTATTCAGATTTTACAGGTTTATCGTCTGGACAAACCTTCGAAGCACATGCGCCTTGCGACGATCACTTATCCTGTTGAGGCTTCGTCGGCGACCCGTCGCAATGTGCATAGTCAGGCAAGTCTTTTCTCTGTCGAGGGCAAGGGTTCTGTCGATGCGTTCAACGAGGCAGCGAATAAGGGAAACCTCACTCCTCGTGAAGCGAAACTCACGCAGGGTGACCGTCTGCTGCAGGGACTGGCTGATTCGCGTGAATTGGTGCGCTGGGCATACGATGCCAAGGTGGGCGCGATTTCCGAGATTTTCCCTGTGGGTGATGACTATGTGGTCGCAGTGGTAACTGAGATCGACAATGAGGATTATACGCCGATCGAGAAAGTAGCGAACAATATTCGCCAGACGCTTATAACCGATAAGAAGTTTGAAAAGATCGTCAGCGAAATGAAGGGTTCGACTATCGAAGAGGTCGCCCAAAACCTTGGTACCGAAGTCGTTCCTTTCGAAGATGTCCGTTACGGATCGTTCTTTATCCGTAACATGGGTGTCGAGCCTCGTGTGATCGGAGCGATTACCGCAACGGAGCAGACGAATACGCTGTCCGAGCCGGTCAAGGGAAATGTAGGTGCTTATGTTTTCGTGGTGACGGATATTCAGGAGGCGGAAACTCCGCAGAGTATCGAAGCTGAAAAGGTACGTGCCGAGGCGTCGTCGCAGGGGATGATTCAGCGTCGTCTGTTCGATTTCCTGGAGCAGATGTCGAATGTGGAGGACTTGCGCGGCAAGTATTTTTAACCGTTACCGGTAGATTTTTTCCGGAATAGTTCCGGCCGAAAAAGAGGGATGTAGCTTATACATTCCTCTTTTTTATTGTCGTTATTGCGATGGCATAGGGGGATGACTTCTCTTCTTAAAAGCGATAAGAGCCGGTTTCCTGAATTCTCTTCTGTGAGGTGCTCGGAGTGGTAGTCCGGCCAATCCGCCATTCTCTTTTTCCGCATCTTCGAAATGTCCGTGATTTTATCGTATATTCCGGAAGTCTTTGGGGCTGGGGGAGGAGAACGACGGTCTCGGCAGTCGAGTTTCTTTCCGGATAGGTGTTTGCGGTATGAAATCGGCTGTTTTCGAGAGTCGGGGAGGGAGGATATTCGCTGTCTGTCTAACGGGAAATATGGCCTACAAACATAATTTGTAGGGTTTGTGGAAATGGCACTGTGACAGCATGTATTCGGTCGTTGTTTGAGATCCGCCGCTGTATTTGCGCGGACTCTGGAGGTGAGGCCGGCGATGGAATTATGAAGGTCGATGGCAAAGTTCTTTTTCGGTCGGCCGGTTCGCTTACCCCATTAAAAAGCCCCGCATCTTTTGATGCGGGGCTTTGATAATAACAGAGGAGTGATCCGGATTATTTCTGCTCGTCGAGCAGGATCTCCATGATCTTGATCGCTGCGGTCGCAATCGGGGTACCGGGGCCGAAGATGGCGGCGGCACCGTCACGATACAGCTCATCGTAATCCTGTGCCGGGATCACACCGCCGACGATGACGATGATATCCTCGCGGCCCAGTTTCTTGAGTTCGGCGATGATCTGCGGAACGAGCGTCAGGTGGCCGGCGGCCAGCGACGATACGCCCACTACGTGAACATCGTTCTCGACAGCCTGTTTGGCTGCCTCCTCGGGAGTCTGGAACAACGGACCCATATCGACATCGAAGCCGATGTCGGCGTAACCGGTCGCAACGACTTTGGCGCCACGATCGTGTCCGTCCTGACCGAGTTTGGCGATCATGATGCGCGGCTGGCGGCCCTCCTTCTTCGCGAATTTGGCAACCAGTTCCTTCGCGTGTTCGAATGCGGGATCTGATTTCACTTCTGAACTATATACACCTGAAATGGAACGAATAACTGCTTTGTAACGTCCTACGACCACCTCGCAGGCATCCGAAATCTCGCCCAGCGAAGCGCGTACCTTGGCGGCCTCGATAGCGAGTTCCAGCAGGTTGCCCTTGCCGGTCTTGACGCATTCGGTGATGGCCTCGAGCGCCTTCTTCACGGCTGCTTCGTCGCGGTTCGCACGCAACTCCTTCAGACGCTTGATCTGGCTCTCGCGTACGGCCGTGTTGTCCACAGCCAGAATATCGATCGGTGCTTCGTGATCCAGACGGTATTCGTTTAGACGGACTGCCCCGCTCCTCGTTTTTGGCATC
>OGZC01001028.1_pt1 | contig 15449 bp, 15 predicted proteins | sample 1576751 | NCBI WGS metagenome assembly OGZC01 (sample SAMEA3541486, study PRJEB24748) | human gut metagenome | biome: human gut; feature: human-associated habitat; material: faeces | place: China | collected 2012
ACATGACATTAAAGTAGTTGAAGGAGATAAGGGATTATTCATTGCAATGCCTAGCAGAAAAGCAGCAGATGGTGAATACAGAGACATTGCTCATCCAATCAACTCAGGTACCCGTAACAATATCCAGCAGATAGTTCTTGAAGCTTACGAGAAGGCCACCGGCAGACCCTCGAAGCGGGAGGGCATGACGAAGAGATCCATCATCTGGTACCAGTCGGCCACATTGTTTTGCAACCCGGCAAACAGGATATGATCTGTGATACCCAGTTCCTGCGCCTGTGCGCGGACAGCCTGCTCTAGCCTGCCGGTACCAATGAGCACCAGCATTGCCCGGAGCTCCAGCTGCAAAAAGGCGGCAAAGATTTCCAATTCCAAATATTGATCATTGACTACTTTATTCAACCGATACAAATAAAGAGCCACCCCCATTTTGCCATTAGCCAATCCTAAATCGGTCAATGCATCCAAATTGCGAAGCAAAACATTCGTAATCTTTTGCAATCGTTCCGGATAAAAAAATACGGTTCGGTCTGAGGCGTCGATAACATCAGATATCTGTGTCCAATTGTAAATATGCATAAACTCATCTCTGTGAAATAAAAAATGAGCATAGTCCATATCAAGCCGTTCCGGGACGACAAAATCCGTATCGTCCGTATATTCAATAATTCCTACCCCCCAATCCGTATCAATTACCTTGACATTACAAGGTGTATATAATGTATATTTTACGATAGAACGCCAAACCGTTCCGACCCAGTCTCCTGTTGGATTTTCTTCCGATTGGGATTGCGGAGTTGTCGGAAGACAATCGTGTACAATGACCGCTCCCACCCGGATTCAAATGTTTCAAAGCATTGGATATATCCCGGTCTACCTGATTTTCGAGATGCAACCCATCGATAAATATCACATCGTATTTTTTCTGAGGATAGGCCGAAAAAAACTGATCCGAAGTCATCCGGTAGGTCAGAAAAGGAAGATACTCTTTTAACTTTTCCTGTGTCCAGTCTGTACAATACCTGCTATTCGGATCATACGGATCGACAGATTCTTTCACCGCGCATTTAACTTTCTGAAAATTGACAGCCGGGTTATCCATTCCGATTTCAAGATAGGAAGTATAACGACGGGCTTTTATCAGATAATTGATTATATCTAAGCGTATTGCCAAAGCCTTATCAATTAATTGTTTGCAAATCTTTCTTGTGCGTAAAAATCTAAAATCTCACAATTGAATATAACTTCATATTTTGCCTGTATCATATCGGATTCGGATTTTTCCATTTTAGTTTTAACGTTATTATAATCCAACATGGTAGATCTCCCAACTTTCATTTTTTCATTTTCATATCGGAACGATTCCGAAGCGGCTTTGTAGGACTCCTGTGCGGACAAATATTTTTGATAGGCATTTTCTGCATTCTGTAAGGCGGTTTCGATCTCTTTACGCAACGCCATTTTAGTTTCATCCAAGACCGCCTCCTGAAGCTTGATATTGATACGAGAGGCCCGAATCTGATTCCGTGTTGCCAGTCCGTTGAATATCGGTACGGAAAGATTTATACCCACATACTCACTTCCGTTATTTTTAAGTTGTTGCCGGAATGCTGCGTTATTATACCCTGTAACAAACGAATAGTAATAACTGTTACTATAACCTCCGGATAAAGATACCGATGGATATCTGGCCGCTTGGGCAATACGAAGGTTATGCCAACTGCTTTGAAGGTTTAACGATGCGGAGCGAATTTCAGGACGATCGTCTATTCGTGAGAACAGCAAAGTCGTATCGTATGACCGTAAGCTATGCAGTGCGGTTTTTAACAGTTCATCGCCGGATGGTTCTGCAACATCGAAACCCGCTGAAGATTTTCTGTTTAATGCTTGGCTTAACTCCAGAAGAGCCATCGATAGATTGTTATTGTTCTGAGTCTGGTTCAATTTATCCTGCGCCCATGAAGCCTTGCTTTCCAACAATTCCGACTCCAGCATTTTCCCGTTATCTACGAATAGCTGACTTCTGTTCACCTGCAAGCGGCTCAGTTCGACCTGGGAAGCAGCTATTCGAACCAACTCCTTGTATTGGAGAACTTGCAGGTAATAAGCCGTAATATTCAATATTACATCGTTCTTTGCTTTCTGAAGATCTTCCAATGTCGCCTCGAAACCGGCTGCCAGACTTTTGATCTGGTGTTTTATACGCATTCCGTTGAAAATTGTCACGCTTCCTGAAATGCTCCCGCTCGTAGACATTTGGTTATTATCTTGATATGTCCCGTCACGGGAAGGTCCCCGTCCGAAATAGTTCGTATGCCCTAAACTTCCGGAAACGGATGGCAAACGGCTGTTTTTAGCCGTATTAAGGTCCAATTCGGATAGTTGGCTGTTGAATTCGGCCTTTTTGATAGACACGTTATTTTGCAAAGCATAATCAATACATTGCTGAAGCGACCATTTTTCCTGTGCAAGACATTTTATACACAGGAAAAAAAGTCCGATGCAAACAATTATTTTTCTTATGATGAACATAGTCTATGTCAATAATAACGATTCATCCCAAGCGGATTCTTTTTCGGAAACCGCCGACAGAAGCGTCAAGCCGATTCCGGCCAGACCGCCCAGCAATCCATAATGCACTCCATACACGCCATTGATTCCCGTGTACCATAACCTATAACCCGTCTTTTTGTCCGTATAATTCGCATGACTTAATCCCCGATGCAAAAAATCGGACGATAACTTCCGGAATTCCGAACATCCAGACAACCGATATATTCGATTAAACAGATGACCGAGACTGAAATTGCCTCCGTACAATCCGGCTTCCAGATATTCATGATCGTGCTCAAGATGCAATTTCCCGTATTGTGCCCATTGTTCCAGAGCCCTATCCCTTGTTTCAGGAATGTGTAAAAGGCTCCATAGTACGCCGGCTTCCGACTGGCTCCAACCGGGAAGTGTATTCGACGTGTTTTTCAGTGAGATAGCCTGACATTTCAACTGATTTCCGAGATTATCCGCAAGCTCTGCTATATAATCCATATCCGGATATTTCAGCCGTATTTTCCGAACCAGCAAATAAAGTCCCGACAAGCCGGATGGGATGCTATAATCCTGAATGTTATTCAATTTACCGAGCGTCATTCTTTTATACAGTTCCGCAATGAATCTATTTAAGTATTCACGGGGGAATCTTTCATTGCGGTTCATGCAATACAGTGCGATACCAGCAGCACCTTGCAACAGATCGTAACGATCTTCCTGTATATCGTAAATCATTCGACGGAAAATTTTCGGATCTACACTTCCCATTACATCGAAAAGATCCGCTTCAATCATGGGATACCGAATCATATAATCGAGCATCCATCCTATACCGCCTAGCCCGTCGGCTAAACAGGCATTGCATTCCTGAGGATCGTTTATATACAGAATTTTTTTATGGATATTGTCGATTTTTTGAAAATACTTATCAGTGACTTTTGCATAACACTCCTCGTCGTCCAGTTCAAAACAGCGATGAAACAAGAACAACTGAATGCCAGCTTCGCCATACATTAGAAACGGATCATAATCCCGATCAAATTTCATCAGCACGAGAGCTATCTCGTCTATCTTTTGCCAAATATTTTTTTGATTTGCTTCGGTAAATATCGGTTGCTTGTTATTCATCAGATGTCCGTTTTAATGTTTTGTTTACAGAATGCACGATCTCCTTCCACGACGAAATCCCAATTATTCTTTTGGCAAATTCGAAAGTCTGCGGTTCATTTTCTGTCCCGGCATCGCGAAAGACTACCCATGAAGGTTTTGTGCCGAACGGATCTTCGGGGTCATCAGAATATTTTCTCAGTCCGGTTTTCAACCCACCTTCAAAATGAGCATCGATCCAACTATGCGCGAGGTAGGCATCGATTCCGTCGCAAACCTCCATTTTTTTCCATGCATAAGCCAATCCTGCGGCTTGTTCCTGTAATGCCTCATCTGTATAGTCCATTGAATTGGGATTCTGTTCCGACAATAACAATGTCCGTTTTTTCCCTTCATAAGTAGAGGCCGTATGCTTGATCCAGTCATCCAATACTTCCAGATTTTTAAACGTGATATAAGGCGTATCGGTCGCATAAGTGGCTTTTTTATCCAGCCATGCTTTGGGGTCGAGTAAGTTTTCCGGATAAGGGTGAATCGCTACTCCCCATTTAAAATCTCCTTCTGCTTTACAGTAAGCCATTAATGTATCCATAACTTTAGCTCCCGGATAACAATTCGGCTCTACATATTCTTCATTCCAGCAATGGTCCAACGAGATAAAGACTTCAGCATCCGCATCGTATTTCCGAGCCGTGTAGTAAACCATCCGCATGGACTTGACGTAAATATCCATAAATTCGACAAGTTTTTTGTTACCGGCATTCGTCCATACGTTTCCGGAGTTGACTTCATTATGTACGATCCATCTATGAATTCGACCATACTTTCCATCCGGACGATTATAACGGGCCGCTAAAAAATCCAAAGCAGCGGCATACAAATTAACTGAGTCAATATTAGTCAAATTCGGCATGGTATAAGCTCCGCAACGCTTGTATTCCGGATATTCCAGCAGGCGTCCTACCTGAAGGTCGCGGCTCCATAGTTCCGGATAAACTAAAATAACGGCCGATACGTCAATACCGTGTTCGGCAGCGCAGCGGATCGTTTTGTCATATTTTTCAATTTTTCGTTTATCGGCATAATATGTCTTACCATTATATTCGAACGGAATACGGTCGAGGCCGGCAGTAAGGTGCAAAAAGTTATTGAGCCGGATATTGAATGAAATATAGGATATTCCGAGATCTTTCAAATCCGCATATAAATGGTTGTATTTAAAATCGCCCAGCCCTTTTTTCGTCTTGGGAATGAGTGGCGGGAAATGGTGTCCTGTACGAGTCTTCGTCGTGTAACGGCCGTACGAACATAGATAAAGTTCGTTGTTGCTGCGATAAGCCAAAAACCAACGGGAATATATACGATCGTAAAGTGTTCCGTCATATTTTGTAATACGAGGAACCGACACTTCGAAGCGCCCATTTTCGGGACAGAGCACGGTGATCTCTGTCATATTATGCACTGCCACGTCTTTGAAAATAGGTAATTCGCATAAACAAACGGTCAAAGATGGATTTGAAACGATCTGCCCCTGTACCCTGATCTCTTTTTCATCCGTTTCTATCCGGTCGATCTCATTAGGAAAAACAGAATCGTATAAATAGCTTTCTTTGCAGATAATGTTCTGCTGCGATAAACGTTTTTTGTAGTCTTCTTTTATAGCGGCTTTTTCCTGCTCATCGGACGTTCTGGAACGCAACCGGATATTCTTGATTTGAAACAAAACGGCCTCCGAAGCTATGACCGGAGCTACGATCAATTGTAGAACGGCATGAGAAGTTAATGCGTATTGCAGCAATAAGTCCTTGTAATCAGATAAGTCGATTGAAAAAGAACGCCATTTCTGAGTTACATCGATATTGCGGACTATTATTAATTCTTTCGATTCTGTATAAATCCCGATATGAGAGATAAAAGAAGAACATTTATAATCGAAAGTTAATACGCACCGATCTGCGGACCATTGTTTCTTTTTAAGCTGTAAAGGCAAATAGCATATGTCCGCCAGAAAAAACTCATATGCATGACGTCCTATCCGTTTTAACGGCATATACGTATGTTGGCTGATTATTTTTAATGCTGACGAATTCATATCATTCTTTTTGAGATGATTGACAATGTTTTTAACGATCGGAGTTTGTTCCACATCCGTAAAAATACGGTTCTGACATCCCACCAGAATACGGCTGACGTATCCGTATAATATTTTTTATAATGTCCGGAAACATACATTCGGACAATTCTAAGCAATGCCCATGGAGAGCGCAAGGTCCAAAAACGCCGGTAAATAAAACGCAGGCGTTTACGGGTATTTTCGTCATTTTTTTCTATCAGGGCGTCATGCCACATCATAATGTTTGAGGTGTGCTCCCATTTCTCTCCGGGATGTCTGATCGCCATTTTTAAACCGATGGTTTGTTTTCCATGCTGCCGGTATTTGATTAAACATTGGGCGATGTATCCTATTTTATTCCGAAAAGCGGATGCCATAGCAATCATTTCATCATGAGCGACAATATTGGATAAAGGGATGCAATAGGGTATCAAAGAAACACGTAAGGCGCATGTAGCCCCAGTTACACGGCAATATACACTTAACATTTCAAGCGCATACCCTTGATCGAACAAATCGAGAGTTTCCTTGTCCAAACCCAACACATCGAAAAGCGTTTGATTATAACTCGGTATTCCTGCGGCGTTGACAAGTGCGGCATTGGTAAAGACGAACTCCTTATCCGGATTGCTGTTAAAATAGCCGATAATGGTTTCGACTTTCGTTGGCAGCCAAATGTCGTCCTGATCCGATAAAAAGATAATATCGCCTGAACAACGGCAAATAGCCTGTTCGAAATTCTTTCGAAAACCGTGATTCCATGTATTTATGTGTAAACGGATCGGCAAATCGTATTGTCGAATCAAATTCTCGATTATTTCAACGGTGTCATCCTCGGAGCAATCATCGCAAATAACGATTTCATCGATCCGTAATGTTTGGTTTCGGATAGACATCAGTTGCTCCCGAATATATTTTTCTCCGTTATATGTGCACATGGCAACAGACAGACGCATAAACAGACCGTATTAATGGTTTTTAAATAAAGATTCTATGGGTTGAACGAAGCGTTCGATCAAACGGGTGTCTTTCGTGATAATTTCTGCCGTTCCATCCATTTGCTGAATAAAACGGAATTTATTTTTATAGCTGGATACCATCCCCTGAGGAAATGCGACTTCGCCTATATAACCTATTTCCGTTTGATTGATCGTTTCCGGGACGGAAGATATGGAAATCAAACGTCCTTTCAGCAAGCCGTACTCCATATACGGAAACCCGTTCAGTTTGACATTGACCTGTTGCCCGACTTCGACTTTACCGAGTCCTGAGGATGGAATGGTTATTCTCCCGATAATTTGCGTAGAATCTTCGGGTACGATCGTTGCTAAACGATCTCCAATAATAATATTTTGATTTTCGGCCCAATATTTTGTAAACGTAATTTTCCCGGCAATCGGAGCATTTAAGATGTATTTATCTTTCCATAATTTGATTTCGGCCAACAACTGAGCACGTTGTTCGTCGAACTGTAACTGGAATTCGTTCTGCTCGTTGTCGTATTGGATGGTTAGATCCGTCAATTGTTTTTCCTGACTCAGAATATTCGTTTTTGTTGAAATAATGGAATTTTGCTGGGATGTAACGGATAGTTCTTTTTGAAGCAATTTCTGAACGCTCGCATCGTAATCAGCCTCCGTCAATGCATGTGAATGAAATAATACGGAATCCCGCTTTTGATTGTTTCGTTCGAACCGGAGGTCTCTTTGAAGAATCGCCAACTGTTTTTCCTGTGCTCGTAAGCCCGCATACAACATTTTTATTTGTTGCTCGATCTGAATTTTTTGTTGAGGGATCGCTCCTGTTTGCGAATAATGGTCATAAGATTTACAGGTCTTTTCCAACGCTGCGTAATAGGGTTGTAATTCTCCCAATCGATTTGTTTCATTTTCGAAATACGTATTTCCTGTAGCTAAAGAAAACAAGGAATCTGACAATATCCTTTCCAATTGAAGGACAGATCGATAATCGGCCGTATTGAACAATACCGCGATCAATTCATTCGGCAGAACGGACTGACCGTTCTCAACCAATATATGTTCCACCTTTCCGGTAGAGCGAGCGATCAATTCGGTCGGAGGATTCGTCGTGGTCAGTACGATAGAAGATGTGACGACTTCCGGATATTTAAAAAAATAAGCGACGCCAAGTAGTACAATAAATATAGCAAAAATCACAGACAGTCCCCATCGGACGACCCATCCGGGAATACGTCCCATGATTTCCTGCACTTCGTCGCTGTATATAGGTCTTGGCATAATTTCTTCGTTTTTTAATTTCCTAATTCTAACTGGTCTTTTACCAAATTGAAATAAGCTCCTTTTTTTGCTATCAGCTCCGTATGATTACCTTGCTCGACGATTTTCCCTTTTTCCAACACAACGATCGTGTCTGCATTTTTTACCGTGCTTAAACGATGGGCGACGACGACGACGGTTCTATCTTTAAAAAACAGTTTCATATTATCCATAATCGTTTTCTCATTGTTAGCATCCAGTGAATTGGTCGCTTCGTCGAAAAATATATATGCAGGGTCTTTATAAACTGCACGGGCTATCAGTAGACGTTGTTTCTGGCCCGTGCTTAAACCTTGTCCATCCGCTCCGATTTTAGTGTTATACCTCAATGGAAGACCTTCCACATAATCTCCGATATTGGCTGTTTTTACTGCATTCTGAACTTTTTCCATGTCCGGGATTTCATCAACGACTCCGATATTACACTCCAGAGAATCGGAAAAAATATATCCTTCCTGCATAACGACACCGCAGTTACGCCTCCATTTCGAATCGCTGTACCGCTTGATCGGAATACCGTTCAAGGTGATTTCGCCTTCGACCGGTTGGTAAAAACCTAACATCAATTTTAACAGAGTCGTTTTCCCGCTGCCGCTTATCCCTACGATCGCAGTCACTTTATTCGCTTGTATAGTCAGATTGATACCGTCCAATACTTTTTCTGAATGAGGACCTTCGTACTGGAACATCACGTCTTTCAATACGATATCCTTGTGTGCTGGGATATCCTGTATTTTATCCTCGTCGGCAGGTTCCTCGTCATCCATGTCGTTGATCTCGTTCAATCGTTCCGTACTGATTTTTGCATCCTGCGCCTCCTGAATGAATCCGATAAACTGAGAAATGGGACCGTTCAGCTGCCCCAATATGTATTGCATGGCCATCATCATACCTAACGTCATGTTTCCGTCAACTACCGCTTTGGCAGCCAAAAACGAAACGAAAACATTTTTTGTCTGGTCGATGAATAATCCTCCGACCTGCTGGGTTTGTCCTAAAGTCATCGATTGAATGGATATCTTATAAAGTTTAGCCTGAATCCGTTCCCATTCCCAACGCTTTTGCTTTTCGCAGTTGTTGAGTTTGATCTCTTGCATTCCATTGATCATCTGCACGATACTGCTTTGATTGTCCGCCGCCTGCTGGAAACGTTTGTAGTCCAGTTTCCTGCGCTGTTTCAAAAAGACCAAAACCCAGCATGCATACAACAGGCTGCCGGCAAGAAATATAGCCAATATGCCGGCATGATAGCTCGCCATGATAATGGAATATATGACGAAGGTGAAAGCAGAGAAGACCATGCTGATCAAGGTTCCGGTTAAAAAAGATTGAATACGGCTATTGTCCCCTATACGTTGCATGATATCTCCCAACATCTTCACATCGAAGAACGAGATAGGCAATCGCATGAGTTTGCTTAAAAAATCGGAAATGAATGCAATGCTTATACGAGTCGTAACGTGCAGAGACAACCAGCTTTGAATTAGGCTGTTTGCTGTTTGGCCGAAAGTCAGTACGACCTGAGCGATCAAAGCCGCGATAATGAAATTCAGGTTGCTGTTATTGATACCGAAATCAACGACGGATTGCGTGATAAAAGGGAAAATCAGGCTGATGACACTGCCTGTCAGCATGGCCAAAAACAGCTGAAAAATAAAACGTCTGTAAGGCCGTAAATAACCAAGCAAATACTTTAATCGGAGTCCCGGTTCTTTCTCCTCCTCGTTATTATAAAACTTAGGGGTCGGTTCAAATAATAAAGCCGTTCCCTGTTTTTGGAAACCTTCTTTCGACTCAGTGGAATACCAGCATTTTAGAAATTCTTCTCGGCGATAAACAAGATTACTTTGCGCAGGATCGGATACATAAATTAACTCTTCGTTGTTCCTCCATTTTTTCTTTTTAATATCGTACACAACAACGAAATGCTGCTGATTCCAATGGACTACACAAGGTAAAGGAACTTCATCGCGCAATTGTTCCCATGTAATTTTAACGCCTTTCGTTCTAAACCCTAACGACTCCGCCGCATCGCTTATCCCCAGCATGGATACTCCGGCACGGGTAATGTGACACTTGGCACGTAACGACCTCAATGAATAACTTTTGCCATAGAACTTGGCAATTATCCGGAGGCACGTAGGGCCACAATCCATTGTATCCAATTGTAGAAAGTGAGGGAACTTCATTATTTAAATTATTTAAAATAAATTCATTGTAATTATATTTACATTTTAGCACGTTACCACCTTTAAAATTAAGAGTTTTATGATTAAGTGCAAAATCTGAAAACTTTTTTTATGCTTTATATAAAAAACAAACAAAACATATTAGGTGCGAGCATACTTTTATCGACATTTTTCCACACAAATTGACACAATTGGTTATGTCGGAAATATCAATTGCTCTATATGCTTACTTATTTGGGAAATATATCCTTGAAGAGTTAAAATCTATTATCAATCACATCAGCAGATGAGATTGTTATTCGCAATAATGATTCGATGTTTAATTAATAAAGATCGATCATAGAAGATAAATGTAATGATTTCATAGTGAGATAAAAATCTTTTTCGTCCATTCTCAGCCATGCATCTGCGTAATTCAGGATCTTCAAGGAGTCTAATTATGTTCTCTACTAAAAAATTAGCAGAAAATAAAAGATTTTTTCATTTCCCCATTTGATCATTGTTGTTAAACCGCATATCTGATGTTCGACAATCTCTGCCAATCCTGTCGTTTTATTCACGATATGAGGAATTTTATACATTGGCATTTCAATAGCAGTGTATCCAAATTCTTCATGGATCGAAAGGAGTACACCGATATCGGCAATAGAATAGAGCTCAAATAATTTTTTATTTTTGTATTTAAAAGTATCTGTCGACAAACGGGGTAAAATAAAAAAACTGCCCATCCGCTCCAGTTTTATTCGGTCATATCAGTACTTGCTCTTTAAAGGAGGCTGTTCAAAAAAAGGTTTACGGATTTATGGTATATTAAAAAAGATGATATGAAAAAGTGTAAAGATTGTGAATACAGATATATGTGTCTGGATTGTCGCATTTATATAACGGATCCTCATGATCCATTCTCAGCACCAGCAAAATGTAATTATAATCCATGTACGAATAAATGGCAAAAAAAGTCGATCTTATGAGACCAATAATATTTTTGTGCGTAGTATTCTTTTCCTTATTATCATCGTTTTTCCCTGCGGCAGGGCAAAAGAGTGATCCATGTTATAAGAACTGGGTAGATTCTGCCCGTAATGCGATTAAGGTACAAAATTATCGACAAGCATTCGATTTTTATCTGGATGCCTTTTCGGAAAAATCTCCCAAAAATCCCGTACATCTTTATGAAGCGGCTGTTGTGTCGGCAAGAACTTTACATGAACGGCTTGCGTTTATGTTTTTAAATATGGCAGCGGAAAGAGGATTTTCTTATTATGAACATGCATCTCAGAATAAGGATTTTCCTTCGTTGGATGAAGTTAAATTTAAACAGTGTTTGGAGCGTATCAAAAAAACGGATTCACTGATGAATTATTTGACTATTCGGCTGGACTCGGTTTTCGAAAAAGACCAGATCTGGAGAAAAGAATGGACGAGAACACCGCCGGATTCACCCGACTATGAACGTATTCGACAGCAAATAATCAAGATCGATAGTATTAATCTGACAGAAATAGAAAATATAATATCCGAATATGGAATATGGGGACAAAGTCTGCGTTCGGTCGGTGCGCAAAACGCGATGTTTCTCGTTCTTCAACATGCGCCGCTTGATATACAGGAGAAATATTTCGACCAAGTGGAAGATGCCGTAGAACGAGGCGAGATTGGATCGTGGAACTTTGCTCTGCTGATCGACCGGATGATGCTTCGGAAAACCGGAGTACAGAAATACGGAACACAATGTACGTTCGTAAACGGTAAAGCTGAAGTACATAATTTAATAGATTCGACAAAAGTGGACGAATACCGAAAAGAGATGGGCTTGGAACCTTTATCCGAATATATGGATTACATGACCCAAGAACAACAGAAAACCATTGAAAGATAGTATCCGTTGTTCGTACAGTTGCTGTCCGCTTTATAAGGGGAACGGAATTCTCAAACCGATAAAATCGTTAAATCAGAGTAATGATCGACCGAGCGATCGGATTTTATCTTGATACTGCTGCTCGACTTGCCGCTTTAAATGCAGCATCTGGGGATTGAAATGCCAGAAGTCTTCGACTTTCCGGCGGTTGAAATTGGAGTCCGCGATTCCTCGCTTCACCTTGTCGAGCCACTCTTCGAAGCTTTTGGTCTGATAGTGGTTTATCTGGGCGATCTCGTTCGAGAACTCGCTGAAGGCTCCGGGAACGTGCCGGTGCTTTTCGTCTACCGCGTAATAGTCATCGCTGTACAAGGTGTAATGCGGCGAAACGACAATGCCGACTCCTGCGGGTTGGACAATGCTTTTCACATGACGGTTCGCCGGAAAATCATAGGGTAGCGGTTCCGTATAATTCTGCATGACCGGTCCTTCGGGTTTTTCGATATGGCCATTGGCCGTATGGATCACCCAGTTCAGACAGACTCCCGCATATTCGTCATAATCGGCCAGAAAAGCGTGGATGTCCCGGTGCTTTTTCAGCACGATAAACTCGTCTATATCGATGTATGCGATCCAGTCGGCCCGGTTGTGCATACTGAAAAGGCAATGAGAATAGGCTTTTACCTGCGGGGTATTGGTTATCGGACAGTCGATAACCTCTACGACTCCTTTCCGGACATACGCTTCGAGGGTTTGTTTGGCAGGGATCACGCTGTTGTTGTCGTACAGGACGAAATGCTCAACTCCGATACCGAGGTGATGTTCCACCCATTCGACCAGATAGGGCGTTTCGTCTTTCAGGATGGCGCAGATGATAATATGGTATTTCATTTTGAATGGGATTGTTCATACACCTTAAATATAACGATAAAATATTAAAACACAAAGAACTAAATATTTAAAGCAATAATGGCGGAAGAAAATTCTTCTGCCATTCGACAGTTTCCCTGCGCTTGCTTTTATTCCGTCTGCCGCAGCCTGTCCCTGCCGTCCGTCCGGCAGAACCGCCAGCCTCCGCTCCCTCTTACGTGGAGGAGGACGCCGGCGATCCCTACGGCGAGTTCGTCGATTTCCCGGAAGAATGCCGGGCGAAAGACCCTTGCCAGAATATGGACCGGGACACATTATTCTAAACCTAAACCTTTTATAAAAGACATCGATTATGACACTTGCTGTTAACGGCCTCGAACGGGCCTTTACGTTCGAAAGAGGAAACGAGACGATCACGCTTTCCGATCCCAATCCTTCCATGACGCCCGAACAGGTGATGAACTTCTATGCGGGAACCTACGCGGAACTGACCACGGCGACCGTACGGGGCCCGGAGATCAGGGGCGACCGAAGCGTTTATACGTTCAAAACGACACTCGGCACGAAAGGATGACGGGTATGAAAAAGAAAACGACAACCGATAAACCGAAACCGCCATGCGAACGGGAATTGGACGACCGGCAGAGGTACAGCCTCTGCCGTCTTATTATCGAAGAGGCGACCGACCACGACTACGAAAGGGGAACCGACCGCAAACAGCGGATCGCAGCGCCGGAAGGTTCGGTCATGATTTTCTGAGGACGGAATTTCCCGGACTCCCCCCCCACGAAGATCGAACGGGAGACGAACGAAGGCTGCGTCGATCTGTTGACCGAAGAGAATTACCGTTACCTGCTGGAATGCGTCCGCCATTACGCGGGGCTTCTGGGAAGGGAGTTGCGGCATACTTCCGGAGAGACTCTGTGCGGAAGCTTCGTCAATTTATACAAGGAGTTGGCTGCCTTGGTTCCGCAAGAGATCAATTTCGAGGTTTACCAAGATCGGCTGACTTTTTGCCTGTACGAGTACCACAGTTGGCCGGAGTGGACTTTCCACTGGCTTCCGGTCTCCTTTATCGACAGGCTGGAGGGACCGCTCAAACGTATCGCCATAACGTTCATCCATGAGTTCGCCCAAAGCAACGGGATGAGCTATCTGGACGAATGGGGCGATCTGGAGTGGGCGTTGGAGTGGATGGCCGGATATGCGTCGGGGCCACATCCCGACAAAGAGGAACGTAAGGAGTACCGCCGCACGATCCGATCCTACTGCAAGGGCCATGCGGTTCATTTGCTGAAGCGCGTACAAAAACGCCGTTACTACAAACGTCTGCGGCAGGCGGTCGAACGGTATCGTCCCGCGGATGAATACGAAAAAGGATTGATCGCCCTGTTTCGGGAGGGGGTGCAGTTCATCGGGCCGGATACGCCCTCGATCATGCGCTACTTCTACGACCCGTACGACGATGAAGGAATAGGGGACGGGATTACGGTCGATCCGGACCGGATGATCCGGATCGTCTTCGATCCGCACGATTTGCTTGCAGACAATCTCTCCGAGATACTGAATAATGAGATTCAGAACTGCGATTATCTCATCGCTCCCGCCACGACGCTGTTTCTCACTCCCGAACTGACGGAACTATTTTCAAAAGACGACTATCCGGAACGCTTCGCCGCATGGGCAGAGAGTTTGGCCGAATATTTAAAAGCTTATAAACCCGATCGACCATGAACAGACTGACCGAAGAGTTCCACGAGCTGCTTCGTCCCGAAGCGGCGCTGATCGCATACTGTTGCGAGAAGCCGCAGCGGAAATACTATCTGGAGACGCGCCCGATCTCCGAAGACGGCAAAATGGGCGAAGGTCGGCCCGTATCCCATGAGTTCATGAACCGGCTCCTGAACGCTTACGGCGAATCGCATTCGGGCGCACCTTTCGGTTTTGTGCCGGAGCGCCTGCTCTACTGCGACGTCCGCATGGGCCGGGAAAAGTACGTCTGGTTCGATCCGCCCGGCAAAAGGATGATGTACTTCAGCGAAGGGCTGGGCATCGAGAATGCCGAATACCACATGCCGGGCGTGGCGTATGTCGTGGAAAACGATACACTGCGCGTATATGCGTTCCGGGGCGAACGGCCGTAGCCTCAGGAGAAGCTGTTCCTCGGACCGTTCTTCAATACTTCTTCCAGCCATGTATGCCTCGGCACGGCGCGTCTCGACAAGCCTAAGAATCCGACCTATGCGCCAAAATTTCAGATTGGAGTGATTTTTATGAAATACCATAAGTTGGTGGAGAATGCTAAAAAGCCAAACGGCTTTTGGGGCAAAATGATGATTAAGGCTATGAATAAAGGACATTCAAGCCTTACCTCATGGGGACTTGAACATATGAATATTGAACGCACCGCAACTGTACTTGACATAGGCTGCGGCGGCGGAAAAACCGTTGACCGACTTTGCTCAATT
>OGZC01001039.1_pt1 | contig 15348 bp, 7 predicted proteins | sample 1576751 | NCBI WGS metagenome assembly OGZC01 (sample SAMEA3541486, study PRJEB24748) | human gut metagenome | biome: human gut; feature: human-associated habitat; material: faeces | place: China | collected 2012
TGAAGAAGTACAACGTTTCAGTAAATGTGACTACGAATTTATATGATTGGTTGCAAGTAGGTGCACGTGTCAATTACTCCCGCAAGGCTTATCAACGCCCTGATATTTACAGTAGTACTTATCAGACCCTTTGGCGCTGGGGTTCTTTCTTCATTCCATCAGGCACCATTGATGGTTATGATACTCGCCTCATGGCTATGCGTAAACAAGCATCTGATCGTAAGGAAATAACAGACCTTACTCGTATGAATGCATTCTTGAAAGCTGAAATTATCAAGGGGCTTACTTTAAATGCCGATTTTACTTATGCAATTCAGAACTTGAACAGTGGTTCTGAGGACTTTTCGGTCTATGGTATCAACTGGTCAGGAATGCCTGTTCCCAGCTATATCGTTACCAAAAGTAATTCAGCTATTTGGCGTGATAATTCCAAGCAGAATACTTGGACTCTGAATGCGTATGCCAACTATGCCAAGACTTTTGCAAAAAGTCATAACTTGAATGTAATGGTTGGAGCCAATGCGGAAGAAGTGGATTACACTTATTTATATGGATATCGCAAAGGACTGTATGATGAAGCATATCCCGAATTGAATTTGGCGAGCCAAGATGGACAGCAAATAAACTGGTCACATACTTCCCGTGCATCAGCCGGTTATTTCGGTCGTATTAACTACGATTATAAGGGTATCTATCTGTTGGAAGTGAATGGACGTTATGACGGTTCTTCCAGATTCCCGCACAATGATAAATGGGCATTCTTCCCTTCTGCCTCTATAGGATATCGATTCTCGGAAGAAGCTTATTTTGCACCGTTGAAGAAAGTTATCAGCAATGCTAAATTCCGTGCATCCTATGGTGAAATTGGAAATGAAGCTATCGGAAACTATATGTTTGAAGAATTGATCAGCCAACGTGAAAATACATCGGCTACGGGATATATTTATTGGGTAGATGGCAATGGGGCCAATGCTAACAGATTGACTCAATACAATATGCCTAAACTGGTATCGAAGTCTCTTACCTGGGAACGTATCCGCACTACTGACATTGGTTTGGACTTAGGTTTCCTGAATAATGAACTAACCGTAGGTTTTGACTGGTATCAACGTGAAAACCGTGATATGCTTGCTCCAGCTCAAGTTTTGCCGAACAGTGTAGGTGCCACTGCTCCTTACGATAACGCAGGTACACTGCGTACTCGTGGATGGGAGTTGAACCTCGACTGGCATCATAAATTCGGTGAATTTAATGTTTATGCCAATTTCAATCTTAGCGATTCTAAAACGAAAGTAACAAAGTGGAATAATGATACTAAGTTGCTTAGCTCTTATTTTTCGGGCAAGACTTATGGTGACATTTGGGGCTTCGAAACAGATCGTTATTTTGAAGAATCAGACTTTACAGGTCAGAATGCAGATGGTTCATGGATCTATAAGTCAGGCGTTGCCAGCCAGTCCGCACTTGAACGGGCTCCGTTCCACTATGGTCCTGGTGATATTAAGTTCAAAGATTTGGATGGCAGTGGTGCGATTGACGGTGGAAAAGGAACAGCTGATGATCATGGTGACTTGAAAGTTATCGGTAATTCACTTCCTCGTTACGAATATAGCTTCCACTTAGGTGGTAGTTGGAAAGGCATTGACCTGGATTTGTTCTTCCAAGGCGTAGGCAAACGTTCTGATTGGACTATTGCTTCTCTGAATTTCCCGATGATGCGTTCTGCCGACTTAGCTGTTTACGAACATCAATCAAGTTACAACAGAGTGTTCTATAGCGATGACTGGAAAACAATTACCGGCTATGATATCAACCAAGGCAATACTTATCCTCGTTTATATCCGGGAAATGAAGCCAAAGGTACTGTATCGGGTATTGCGAACGGTTCCAACAACTACTATCCGCAAAGCCGTTACTTGACTGATATGTCTTATCTCCGTTTAAAGAACGTAACTGTCGGTTATACTTTACCGAAGGAATGGACCCGCAAAGCTTTCATCGAAAAGGCGCGCATCTACTTTAGCGGTAGCAACCTCTTCTTGCTTTACAAGGGTAGCGATCTCCCCGTTGATCCGGAAATCAGTACAGGCGACGGGCTTGCTTCAGCAGGTTGGGGACGTACGGCACCTATTACCCGTACTTTCTCGTTCGGTATTCAGGTAACCTTATAATAATGATTAAAACAATAAGAATGATGAAAAAGCTATTCATATACGGAACAATGGCACTGATGGCCTTGACAAGTTGTAATGACTTTCTCGACAAAGCACCTTTGGATGCCTTTACCAATACTCCTGCATATTGGAGTAATACGAGTAATCTTGACAACCAATGCAATACGTTCTATAACAACTATTCAGGTTATGGAAACGGCAGTGGTAGCGGATGGTACTATTTTAAGACATTGAGTGATGATCAGGTAGACTATCAGTCGACAGTCTGGACTTATACAAGTGTAGTAGCTACTTCTACAAATTGGTCCGACCCTTTCACCGAAATCCGTCGTGCTAATTATATTATCGAAGGATTGAAAACATCTTCTCTTGATGACGCTGTTAAAGCTAATTATGAAGGTCTGGCACGTTTGAACCGGGCATGGGAATATTATCAATTGGTTCGCATGTATGGTGACGTACAGTGGATAACTACGGTTGTAGACCCGGCAGAAAAAGATGTGGTTTACGGACCACGTACGGATCGCGATATTGTAATGGACAATGTCCTTGAAGATCTGAACTATGCTACGACTACAATTACGGGAACCAACAAGCAACGCTTCAGTGCTGACATGGCACTGGCTATGAAAGCTGACATCACGTTGTACGAAGGTACCTACTGTAAGTATCGCAATGCAAATGACAATGCTGGTAAGGCTGCCGACAACGCTCGTGCTGAGAAGTACTTGCGTGAATGTGTGTCTGCTTGTGAAACTTTGATGGGGAAGGGATATTCATTGAATCCGAGCTACCAAGGAAATTATAATTCAATATCGCTCAGCTCCAATCCGGAAATGATATTCTATAAGCCTTATTCGCAGAATACATTTATGCATTCCACTATTGACTACACTATAAATACCAGTGGTACCAGTGGTATGACTAAAAATGCTTTCGACAGTTACCTGTTCCTTGATGGTAAGCCCAAAGCAACTACTACAATGGATACCAATGATGCCGCAGTAAAAGATGCAAATGGAAAGTATAACCTTGAGTCTGTGCTTGCTGTTCGCGATAAGCGATTGGCGATTACTCTCGATCCTGTATTATGCTTTAAGGGTAGTGCTTATAGCCGTGCCGGAGTTGCTGCATTTACTTCTACTACCGGTTATGGCATAGCTAAATATGATAATACGGCGGAATTGTCAGTAAGCGACCGTAACAGTATTGGCAAGCAATATACAGATTGCCCGCTTTTCTGGTTGTCTGTTGTCTATCTGAACTTTGCTGAAGCCAAGGCAGAGCTTGGAACATTGACGCAAGCCGATCTTGATAATTCCATCAATAAATTGCAGGAACGTGCCGGTCTGCCCGCTATGACTACCAGTCCGGAAGCCGATCCGGCTAATAATATGGGTGTCAGTAATTTGCTTTGGGAAATCCGCCGTTGCCGTCGTTGTGAGTTGATGTGCGATAACTGGACACGTTATTGGGATTTAATTCGTTGGCATAAGCTTGATTTACTTGACTCTTCCAAGAATCCTACGATCTATCTTGGGGCTAACATGAAGAATGTAGAAAATCCGGAAGTGGATGTTAATAGTGATGGATACATGATTGGTTCCAATACCATCAACCAACCGCGTACCTATGAGGCTAAGCATTATTTCTATCCTATACCTACCACTCAGCTGACTCTGAACTCGAATATGGAACAGAATCCGTTCTGGAAATAAGGTGAGATTGTTAATGGCGTAACTGAAAGAGGTTGGATTCTATTTGTTAGAGTCCAACCTCTTTCTTGTTGGGATATAGGGGCGTTGTTGGATATCACAAAATATTCTCTATCTTTGTAAAAAGCTGTCCGATACTAAAATCATAATTTTATCATTTGAACCATGCTTAAACTAAGAATGTTGTCACAGGGTATTGCAGGACCACGGTTTGAAAAGCCGGAGGAAGTTGTTGAATGGATGGGTGCCATGCAGGCACAGGACATCAGGGCGGCGAAGTGGGCTGTAGGGTTGCGTATTGCAAGTCCCTCGTTGACGGCTGTGCAAGAGGCGCTGGATACGGGCCGGATTTTGCGTCTTCATGTGATGCGTCCCACGTGGCATTACATTCCCGGTAGAGACATCAAATGGATGACGGGGTTATCCACTAAAGGTCTGCTGTCTAAATTTCGTTTTTATGCCAAGCATTTCAGTCTGACTGAAGAAGACTTCCTCCGCAGTAAGCCCCAGATAGAAGAAGTGTTGAGCGGACAACACCTGACGAGCCAGGAAGTTCTTGAACAACTCCACTCAAAGGGCATTGCTCTCGATGAACCCATCGTGAAAATGTATCTGAGTTTTGGCGAGGCAGACGGTACCGTGTGCAGCGGCATCGAGAAGAACGGAAAGCATACCTACGCACTGACCTGTGAAAGAATTCCGGATGCCATCGAGCTCTCCCATGAGGAGGCTCTTGCAGAACTTACACGGCGATATTTCAGGAGCCACGGTCCGGCCACACTGGAAGATTTTGTTTGGTGGTCTGCATTGAATATAGGCGAAGCGCGTAATGCCATCGCTTCACTTGGCACTGAAATGATAACAGAGCGGTATAATGACCGTGAAATGCTGATACATGCTTCTTCGCCCGGGCTTGTAGGAGAGGTGGAGATTGATGAAAGAAATGTATTCCAGTTCCTTCCACCGTTTGATGAATACCTGGTAAGTTACAAAAATCGTTTAGACTGTATAAAGGAAGCGCATACGAAGTATGCTTATAATAATTTTGGTATATTTCAATCTGTAATTCTCCATCAAGGCCGTATCACCGGGAATTGGCGTAAAACTTCAAAGAAAGGGGTTTTTGATACATCTTTTTTCCCTGGGTGCAGGCCTGCTGCGAAGAAACTTATCGAAAAAGCTATAAAGGAATGTGTATTGTTCCATGAAAGTTGATTCCCTTTTTTATTGTAATATTATGTATTTCTTCATTTGAGAAACAAATAATTTATAAAAATCATCTGCTATATAGAATATCTCTGTAATTTTGTCATAGATGAACACTGTTATATTGGTTTGTAAATACTCAATCGAATATAATTTATTGAACGTATGCTAAATATGAAGATACTATGAGAATGTTTTTATTTTTATTACTGGTACAATTCGTTTCTACGGCTTCTGCATCTCGGACAGACTCTATTCTTACTATATTGGATTCTGAATTGGGCAAAAAGATGGAATACCGGATGGAAAAGGAAAAACAGATAAGTACATTGAAGCAAAGTTTATTCGTTGCAAGTAGTGTTTATGAGCAATATTTCATCTGCGATAAATTATACAATGAGTACAGTTCTTACCAGTTTGATTCTGCCTATGTCTATGCGCAAAAATCAATTGAAAAGGCGGAGCTATTGAAGAATGATGAGTTGATGGAATCTGCTAAATCTAATTTATTGTTTTGCTTTATATCTGCCGGATTATTTAAGGATGCCATTGATGTTATGCAAGAGATAAATACTTCCCGAATGTCAATCAGACAGAAGCAAATATTTTATGATCAGATGAGCAGGTTATATTCCGAGCTAGCCAGGGAGAATATGAAAGAACCGTACCATAGGAAGTATGTAAATCTTTGTCAGGCATATTGTGATTCTGCACTATTGATTCTGCCTGAAGGTTCTTATGAATACAATAATGTATTGGCACTGAAAACTTATACAAACCCTGATATACCGTCTGAGAAAAAGATTGCTTTTTATGAAAGAATAACTGACCCGAAAGACCGTAATTTACATCAATTGGCTATAAATAGTTCGATTTTGGGGGCGTTGTATATGGGGGATAGGAATAGCGAACCGGCTCTTTATAACCTTGCATTATCCGCTATATCAGATATTCGGCTCGGAATAACAGAAACCGCTTCTAAAACAACATTAGCTATTTGGTGCTATGAACTGGGTAATATAGAAAAGGCGAGCAAATATATTCATGCCTCACTTGAAGATGCTAATTTCTATAATGCCCGGCATCGGAAAGTAGATATCAATGCCGTATTACCTATTATCGATAAGGAAAATATGGAGATTGTAGCGCGGCAGAATAACAAACTTATAATTCTGTTAGTTTTGGTTTGTATTTTTGCCACCCTTTTATCGGTTTGTTTGTGGTTCTATTATAAGATAAACAAAAAGTTGGGAAAGAAAGAAAAGATAATCCGCGAACAATTTAACCAGCTACAGACAGTGAGCGACCAACTGAATACAGCTTATGAAAATCTGAAGGAAGCTGATGCTATTAAAGACCAGTATATTTTAGAATCTTTATATAGTAAATCCGACTATTATAATAAGATAGAATCCATTCTCAAGAAAATAGATCATAAACTTTCTGTCCGCCAGTATGACTCTATTAAAGGACTTCATACAGAGTTTGACTTGAAGAGAGAACGGGAGAACATGTTTCAGTCATTTGATAAGACTTTCCTGATGCTTTTCCCGGATTTTGTCAGAGAGTATAATAAGCTTTTTCCCGAAGACAAACAAGTTGAGTTGGACGAAGAAAATGCGCTGACTCTGGAACTTCGTATATTTGCTTTGATAAGATTAGGGATTACAAACAGCGAAAAAGTATCTCAGTTCCTCAATCTTTCCATCAATACCATTTATGCATATAAAACTCGCATAAAAGCCAAATCACTTGTTCCGAAAGAAGAGTTTGAATACTATATTATGCGGATAAAGAGAGCTTATAACTGATATTTATATCTGTATATAATCTCTTTTGAAATGATGTATATTGTTGATATATAGAGATATATCGTTTTTAACTATTTGTATCATGCATTGATTGCTTCTTTGCTGTTCTGTAACATACTAATTTTGCCATCAGTAAATTTTGCTGTTAAATTTTAAATTTAGTATTATGCGGAAAGAGCAGGTTTTTTCTCGAAAGCTACTATGCTTTCTTTTTATGATCGTCTTTTCTTCTTCGGCAGTACTATATGCGCAAGGAGGAGGAAAAGTAAGAGTGAAGGGACACGTTTCTGACGTGAATCAGGAACTCCTGATTGGTGTCTCTATCCAGGAAAAGGGAACATCGAACGGTATTATTACTGATGTTAACGGTGGATTCTCTTTGGAGGTAAGCCCTAAGGCAACGTTGGTTGTCAGTTATGTAGGCTATGCTACTCAGGAGTTTCCAATCAAAAATCAAACGGACTTCGATATTGTGCTTCAGGAAGATGCACAATTATTGAATGAAGTAGTGGTGGTGGGTTACGGCACACAAAAAAAAGGAAATCTGACCGGTGCTATTGCCAGTATTAAATCAGATGAGATTCTCACGACGACACATTCCAGTCTGGCACAGAATCTGCAAGGTAAAGTTGCAGGATTGCAAATCAGGCAACAGTCCGGTGAGCCTGGATCTTTTGATAATATGATTAGTATCCGTGGATTTGGTACACCTTTGTATGTTATCGATGGTATTCCCCGTGACGGTTCAGGTGAATTTCAACGATTGAATCCGACAGATATTGAAAGTATCTCCATCCTGAAAGATGCCTCGGCAGCCATTTATGGTCTGAATGCTGCAAACGGTGTTATTCTTGTGACAACTAAAAAAGGACAGAAAGGAAAGCCACGTTTCAACTATAGTGGTGTGTTCGGTTGGCAGAAACCTACGGATGTACCCGAAATGATGAATGCCGGACAATTTATGGATATTAAGAATGAGGCAAGTATCAATGCAGGTGGCGAACCTATCCTTACGAAAGAAGAGTTGATGAAATGGAAAGAGGGAGCACCCGGATACGAAAGCACCGATTGGTATGACGAAGCTATGAAAGGCAGCGCTTTTCAACAGCAACACAATTTCTCGGTGACCGGTGGGAGCGAAAACGTGGACTTTTTCTTTAGTCTGGGCTATCTGACCGATAATGGTATTGTGAAGAACGATGGTTTCGATTATGAAAAGTATACATTCCGAAGTAACTTGAGTGCTAAATTGAGTAAACACCTGACAGCCGAAGTGTTGATTGGCGGACGTTACGATACAAAGAAAACACCAAGATTTACTTTCTTTGATATCTTTAAAGCTACGCGTGCAGCTTGGCCCACTGAACGCCCTTTTGCCAACAACAATCCGGATTATCCTTCCAAAGTATTTCTGGACAATAATCCGGTAGCCATGTCCGACCCGGATATCGTAGGGTATAGTCAGACCAATAACAAGGCACTTCAGACAACCGCTTCTGTAAAGTATGACGTACCTTTCGTGCAAGGACTGCAAATCAAGGCTACCGGTGCTTATGACAGTAATATGTATATGGGAAAGAATGCACATCGTTCGTATGATGTATTTACCTATGCCAGCGAAACAGATACATATCTGAAACAGACAATTGGTGCTCCGGCTTATATTAACAATAGCTATGACGATCATAATAAATTGGTATTGCAGGCACAAGTGTCCTACCAACGATTGTTCAACAAACGTCATAATGTAGGGGTTACATTGGTTTATGAGCAGAGTAAGTATTGGTATCGTAATTCCAGTTTGCATCGTGATTATGATTTCTACACTAATGATCAGGTAGATCAGGGAAGTGTCAACAACATGAAGAATGGCGGTTACGAAACAGAAGAAGCCAGTATGTCCTATATAGGGCGTTTTACTTACGATTATATGAGCCGCTATTTGGTGGAGTTTGCCTTCAGGGAAGATGGTTCTTACCGCTATGCTCCAGGTGCAAGATGGGGATTCTTTCCGGTAGTGTCAGTGGGTTATCGTATTTCAGAAGAAAAGTTCATTAAGGATAATCTGACGTTTATCGATAACTTGAAATTGAGAGCATCTTATGGTACGGTGGGTGAAAATACGGGTGAGCCGTTCCAGTATGTACAAGGATTTTCTACTACTGGTGGAGGCGGATATTCATTTGTAGATGGCGTTTATACCGGTGGAGCAGCTTCGCCCGGCATTATTAATCCGAATCTGACGTGGTTGAAATCGAAAACACTGAATATAGGTATTGATGTAGGCTTGTTCAAAGGCTTGCTCAATTTTGAGATGGACTTATATCAACGCGACCGTAAAGGATTATTGGCCAAACGTAATCTTTCACTTCCCAATACATTTGGAGGTTCATTGCCTGATGAGAATATCAACAGTGACCGGGTGAGAGGTATAGACCTTTCTGTCTCTCATAATAACAGTATCGGTAGTTTTCATTATGGTGTAAAGTTTAATATGAACTTTGCCCGTACAATGAATCGCTATGTAGAACGTGCCCCTTTCAGAAGCAGTATGGAGAAGTGGAGAAATGGAAGTTCCAATCGTTGGAATGATATGAGTTGGGGCTTTGTACCGGTAGGACAATTCCAGGATATGGATGATGTCAACAGTTATATTCTGCAGAATGGAGACCAGGGAAATATTCAGGAATTGCCGGGTAGCTTCAAATATGAGGATGTCAATGGAGACGGTTTGCTCGATGATAACGATTTGCAACCTTTATTCTGGACCGGACAACCTAAGATGCACTATGGTATTACATTGAATGCTTCCTATAAAGGGTTTGACTTCAATGCCTTGTTACAAGGTTCAGGTAAATATTCAGTGCGCTTTACGGAAATTTATAGTGAAATCATGGCTTTGAACGGAGCCAATATGCCGACCTATTTCTACGACAGATGGCATCGTGCTGACCCTTATGATCCGAACAGTGAGTGGATTCCGGGCAAATGGCCCGCAAGCAAAGCCAGCAGTTCGGGGCAGGTGGGTAGTATGTACAAAGAAAGTAAGATATGGAGAAGAGATGCTTCTTATTTACGCCTGAAGAATATAGAAATCGGATATACTATACCAAAGCGTCTGTTGGCAAAGACCGGATTGGCTGATGTACGCGTTTATGTAGATGCATATAACCTGTTTACTTTTGCCGATTCATTTGTGAAGCCTTTCGACCCGGAAAAAATAGAAGGTGCCTATGGTTGTGGCTTCAGCTATCCGGTAATGAAGAGTTATAACATTGGAGTGAATGTGTCATTTTAAAGAATAGAATTTATGAAACTAAAAATAACGATATTACTGGCTCTGACGGTTCTCCTGAATTGTAGTTGTTCGGACTTCCTGGATTTGGAGCCCAAAAATAAGGTAACAGCCGACCGCCTGTTTAGTGACCCGAAAGGTGTTCAGGCTTATATGGCAAATCTCTATTATCAGCTACCGATTGAGGACTTTACGTTCGACCAGGATAAAGGCTTTAATTACAATTACAATGGTGCCCAGAATTTTGGAATCAACCCTTCTGTCTACACGGATGAGGCCGTAAGCTCCGAGTACTGGATGTTTATTGGCTGGGATATCAATATGTATCAGTGGTGGAACGGTGGCTATAAGCTGAACCGCGATGTGAATGTACTGGAAGCTGCTATTCCGACTTTGGATATTACGGATGTGGAGAAGAAGTCACTGATTGGTGAGTGTGCTTTTATCAAAGCTTATAATTACTTTGCATTGGTGAGAAGATATGGTGGAGTACCTTTGGTGAAAGAGTTGCAGGAGTATGAAGGTGATGTGGAAATACTGAAAGTGCCTCGCTCTACAGAGAAAGAGAGTTGGGATTATGTGCTCGAACTATTTGATAAAGCTATCGAAAATCTTCCTCAATCATGGTCTGATAATCAGCGTCGGGCAACAGTATGGGCGGCTTATGCCTATAAATCAAGAGCAGCTCTGCATGCTGCATCCATAGCTAAATATTGGAATGAATATCCATTTTCGGGAGAGGCAGTAGACAAAGGGTATGTAGGCGGTATGACAGCGGATGATGCCAATCGGTATTACGAAGCCTGTATCAAGGCATCCGAAGCTCTGATGAATGATAGTCCCTATTCACTGCACAAACCTAATCCAGCCAACCCGGAAGAGGCTGCTCGTAACTATCAGGAAATATTTGAAGATCCGTCTACAGCTCCTGAAGAGGTGATCTTTGCAAAAGGGTATGCACAACCCGGTGCTGAGAGAGGGCACAGTACAGACTTTTGGAATAATCCGAACCAAACAGCTAACGGTGCTTCTTATCCGGGACGTACGAACCCCACTCTCGATTTGGCAGATCTTTATGAAAACTATGATAATCCGGGGCATAGTGCACCGATAGTAACAACTGAAGATGGAGACCTTAGTGATGTTTCAGGCTATAATCCTGCTAGAAAATATTTGTACTTCGACAATCCGATGGATATATTCAAAGGAAAGGATGCCCGCTTGTTCGGAACATTGATTGTACCTTCAAGTCAGTGGAAGAATACCACCATCATTATTCAAGGTGGTATGATAAAACCAGATGGAAGTTATGTTACAGAGACTGAAGATTCATACACCATGCCCAACGGAAAGAAGTACTATACCTTCGGAGCATCGGTTCGTAGCGAATATTCAGGTTTTGAGAATCATCCGAATATGACGCGTACCGGTTTCCTGAGAAAGAAGTTCCTGAATGAAAAATCGGATGTTGCTCCCCGATTCTTTGAGTCGACTACCAGTTACATTGATATACGCTATGCTGAAATCCTGCTAAATTATGCCGAAGCTGTAGTAGAAAGTAATTATTCGGCAAATGGAGCGCAAACCAGAGCAGCAGAAGCTATCAATGCACTGAGAAAACGTGCCGGACATACGAAGGATATACCGTTGACACTGGACAATGTGCTGCGTGAGCGGAGGGTAGAACTTGCCTTTGAGAACCGTAGACACTGGGATTTGATGCGCCGTCGTGAATATCAGAAGGAGTTTAATGGTAGGGAAAGGCTTGCTCTGATGCCGGTGATTGACCTCCGTGGGGAGAAACCTCAGTATATATTTGTTCGTAAATTGATTTCCCGGGATGGGATGAAGTTCTTCGAACCGAAAGCTTATTATGTATGGATTCCTGGTACTGAAACTACAGGTATCACCCAGAATCCCCTCTATTAAGATCTAAAATTATTAAGCAGAAATTATGAAAAAGATATTTGTAAAAACTTTGTTTATAGCAATGAGTGCTTTGATATTGCACTCATGTGAACTGGATAATTACGACGGACCGGACGCTACCCTTTCGGGGAGAATCATCGATAAAGAAACCGGTGAGTTGGTGGAACAGGATATTATCCGTGGTACGCAAATTGAATTCATCGAGCACGGATATGACAATCCGTTGACGCAATATATGGTGATAAAGAATGATGGTACGTATGCTAACAAAATGATGTTTGCAAATGACTACACGATACAGATTAGGAGTGCTAACTTCCCTGCGACAGAACCTGTGGAAATTACCATTAAAGGAAATACTACTTATGATTTCGAAGTAATCCCTTACTTGAGGATCAAAGATGTACAGATTAAGATAGAAGGGGATGAAGTGGTGGCTACCGCAAAAGTAGAGAAAACCACAGGGCATAAAATTACCAGAATTGGTTTGTACGCACATCAAAACCAACAGGTGGGAGAGCAGATGCGCCAATTGTATGCTGAGTGGCCCAATCCGGAAGACGGTGGATATGTGGCAGGCAATGAATGCAGATTGTCAATTCCCATTTCTACAAACAAACATCTTCTGAAGCCGGGAACTAAATTTTATTTCCGAGTAGGTGCACAGGTCGATGCTTCTGAAGCAAAACTGAACTATGCTCCTGCCATACAAGTCGCTTTTTAAATGATATGATTATGGGAATAGGTAAAAAGATTATAGCGTTATTCATTTTAAGTTTAACCCTGCCCTCACTTTGGGGGCAGGTTATTGACTCACCGGATGGAAACTTGAAATTGTCATTCGATGTCAATAATAATGGTACACCGATTTATAGTCTTGACTATAAGAATAAGGTGGTTTTGAAAAAGGGTGGGATGGGATTCGTTATCAACGATTCTCAAGCGATGGATGCTGGTTTCAAGGTTGATAATATTCAGTATGATACAAAAGAAGAGTATTGGACACCCGTTTGGGGAGAAAACAACCGGATCCAAAGTCATTATAAGGAAATGCTGGTGCAACTCATACAGAAAGAGAGCAGGTTAAAATTGAATATCCGTTTTCGTTTGTTCAATGATGGACTGGGATTTAGGTATGAGTTCCCTGTGCAGCCGGGTTTGAGGTGCTTTGTGATTCAGGATGAAAAGACAGAGTTCCGTCTGGCGGGAGACCATACGGCTTTCTGGATTCCGGCTGACTATGATTCGAACGAGTATCCGATTTCCACCTCTTCACTCTCTCAGATATCTACTTTGATGGATGATGTAAGGAAGGAGGGTTTAGCAGCAAAAGCTCCCGCACCGGGACTGGTCATCCAGACTCCGTTGATGCTGAAATCGACTGACGGACTTTATATTAATATTCATGAAGCGGCGTTGGTGAATTATGCTGCCATGTGTTTGAATGTGGATGATAAAACCTTCACACTCACTTCGCATTTGACACCAGATAAAGCGGGAGTAAAAGGATATATTCAAACCGGTAGTGTGACTCCATGGCGAACCATTGTAGTCAGTGATAATGCCCGTGATATATTGGCATCTAACTTGATACTGAATCTGAATGAACCGTGCAAACTGACGGATACTTCATGGATTAAACCTTGCAAGTATGTGGGGGTATGGTGGGAGTATTTCACGGGAGGAGGTTCTACTTGGACTTACACAGATGCTCAAGATGTTGTAATCGGTGAAACGGATTATACGAAGCTGACACCACACGGGCATCATGGTGCCAATACAACCCATGTGAAGGAATATATCGACTTTGCCTCCGCCCATGGCATCGACGGAATACTGGTAGAAGGCTGGAACGAAGGTTGGGAAGACTGGGCTTCTTACCGGAAAGACCGTCAGTTCCTCTTCAACAAAGCCTATCCCGACTTCGACGTTAAAGAGCTGCAACGTTACGCCAAAGAAAAAGGCGTGCAAATGGTGATGCATCACGAAACAGCCGCCAATGCTGCCGACTACGAACGCCAATTGGATGAGGCCTTCCAGTTCATGGTAGACAATGGTTATCATGCTGTGAAAACCGGTTACGTAGGTTATATCATCCCCCGTAATGAATACCACTCTTCCCAATGGATGAACAACCATTACATCCATGTAGCCCGTCGCGCTGCTGATTATAAAGTAATGGTTAATAGCCACGAGGCAGTACGCCCCACAGGTTTGTGCCGTACCTATCCCAACTGGCTGGCTCAGGAATCGGCCCGTGGCGGAGAGTTCGAAACAATGGGTGGCAATGATCCCGATCATACCTGTATTCTGCCTTTTACCCGCCTGAAAGGTGGTCCGATGGACTATACCCCGGGTATTTTCGAGACAAGACTGTCTTATTACAACGGTGAGAAACCCAACGAACGTGTGCATACCACTTTGGTGAAGCAAATGGCACTCTACATGACCATGCCTTCTCCTATCCAGATGGTAGCCGACTTGCCTTCCAATTACGCCCGTTTCCCGGATGCCTTCCGATTCATTGAAGACGTTGCGGTAGATTGGGACAATAGCTGGTACCTGGAAGCTGAACCGGGAGATTATATCACCGTAGCCCGCAAGGCAAAAGGTAAAAACGAATGGTTTGTTGGCGGCATTACCGATGAGAATAGTCGTACGGCGACGATTCCTTTCTCCTGGCTTCCGGAAGGAAAACAATATATCGCTACCATTTACGAAGATGGCAAGGATGCAGATTGGGACACCAATCCCCAAAGCTATCGTATACGTAAGGTAGTAGTGACACCTAAGAGTGTACTGAAACAGAAATTAGCCGCCAGTGGTGGCGTTGCCATCAGCATCAAAGAGGCTGATAAAGCGGAGATGAAAGGTTTGAAAACCATCCGCTAAGGCATAAAGGCATTAAATGGAGATATACTCTGCATTTAATATTAAAGTTAACAATACGAATAGGGAGGCCGGGAGGTTTCCCTATTTTTTTGTGCTTTAGGGGAGCCTTTTGAGAAATTAATTCATATTGGTACAGTAATGAATAAAATGCTGAATAATACTATCTCAATTCCCCTCCTCCGACGGAGGAGGGGTGCCCAAAGGGCGGGGTGGTAGGTGAAAAATTCCTTAGCCTTATAATTCATAGGTATTTTATTGCTTTACCTACCACCTCCCCCCGTTGGGGTACTCCTCCTCCGACGGAGGAGGAGAATTGAGATAGATTT
>OGZC01001052.1_pt1 | contig 15237 bp, 10 predicted proteins | sample 1576751 | NCBI WGS metagenome assembly OGZC01 (sample SAMEA3541486, study PRJEB24748) | human gut metagenome | biome: human gut; feature: human-associated habitat; material: faeces | place: China | collected 2012
AAGTAAACTTATTATTTCTTTGCATGATAGCCTTTATATCATGTAATGAAGAGCACCAGATTAGAAACTGGCTTTATAAGCTATTAATTATTATTAATCAATATCTAATTTTTCGCGCGAATATGATTTTGTATGTATTGTTTGGTAGATAGGGAGAAGAGTTGATACATAAATAAGGAATTGGCAGGTATTAGTTTTTTTATAAAACTCTTCTTCCACTTTTCTTCGCTGAAGTATATAATCCTTAAATAATACGATTTATGAACAAATTCCTTTTATAAGGATCATGATATAAATGTTTAACCAAAATAATAAAGAAAATGAAAAACAGTTTTTTGTGTGTCGGCTCTTTTCTATTGGCTGCTAGTTTTTTTACTAGTTGTACAGAAGACAAGGATTGGTCCGGTGGATTGAAGAATTCTGATCTGGTATTCCAGACTTATTTGCCAACAGAAGGTGCCAAAGGAACGGAACTTTCTATTCGAGGCAATAATTTTGGAGAGGATATCAGCCAAGTCCAAGTATGGGTGAATGAAAAAGAAGCAGAGGTGATTTCGGTTACTTCTACCCGTATTATGGCTAGGGTGGCTGAAGCTAGTGGTAGTGGCGTAGTGAAAGTCAGAGTTGGGGAAGTAGTATACAGTTATCCTGATTTATTTTCCTATGGTTATATTCGCAATGTGTACACTGTAGCTGGTAATGGTCAAGGTACCACAGTTGATGGTGCATATCTTCAGGCTTCTGTCCAATGGCCTATTGTGATGGTTTATGATAAATGGGATGATGCCATATTGTTCTTGCAAGATGAAGGAGAACACCGCATCCGTCGTATGAAAGATGGTAAAATTGAGACTTTATGTTCCACAAAAAGCTTAGTGAACAATGCACGCAGTATATGCTTCTCTCTTGATGGAGATACATTGTTTATAGGCAATGATAATGCGAATAACTATGTGGCAAATCCTGTTGCAGTCGGAATGGTAACTCGTAAAGGTGGTTTCAAAGATCTTAAGTCATATATTCCTTCTGAGAAATTAGCTCAGCCCCATATTAATGGTATCGCTGTTAATCCTGTAGACGGTTCGCTTTTTACTTATCATTGGGGACGCCATGTGTTTCGCTATAATAAAGCTACTGAGACTTGTGAATATGTGATTACACGAGATCAGTTCAATGAATTAGTAGTTGGTTTGTTCCCGGATGCTGACGGAAATATGCAAAATATAGGTGGTGACGGTGGATATGGTGGACTTGCTTTCTCTCCGGATGGAAAGACTCTTTATTGGAATGGACGTGATCCATATCAGGGTATATTAAAAGCTGATTATGATCTTGTCACTAAAAAATGTACTAATCTAACCCGCTTTGCAGGTAATGGAGTCTGGGGGATTATTGATGGTCAAGGTGTTTCTTCACGTATGGACCAGCCTAATCAAATAGCAGTGGATGCGGAAGGCAATTTGTTAGTAACAACAGTTTATGGGCGCACTGTTCGCAAGATTACTCCTGAAGGATATGTGAGTACATATGCTGGAATAGGCTACCAGACGGGATATGTCGATGGGCTTGCTGCAGAAGCGAAATTCAACAAACCTTATGGTATTGCTATTGATGCCCAAGGTAATGTATATGTAGGTGATTGTGAGAATTGGCGTATTCGGGTAATCAAAGAAGAATGATTGTTAGAACTAATAACTGGTATAGAAAATTAAAGAGTATATTTTATGTTCAAGAAAGAAATATATAGTCTATTGCTATTCTCCTTTGGGCTTTTGTTTACTTGTTGTGGAGAGAGTGCAACAGATGACGAGGAAAAAGATAATAATGGTCAGGGAAGTGTTAGTGTGGAGACTAATTACCTGCCTATTGCAGACCCCTACGTGATGTTCTATAATAATAAATATTATGCTTATGGTACAGGAGGAACAACTGCCGGAGAGGGGTTTGCCTGCTTTTCTTCTGACGATTTGAAAAACTGGAAACGTGAGGGGCAGGCTCTATCTGCAACCGATTCTTATGGTACATGGGGTTTTTGGGCACCGGAGGTCTATTACGTTGAGTCTAAGAAGAAATTTTATCTGTTCTATTCAGCAGAAGAACATATTTGCGTAGCGACTTCTACTACTCCTGAAGGTCCATTCCGACAAGAAGTAAAGCAGCCGATCTGGAGTGAGAAAAGCATTGATACTTCTTTGTTTATAGATGATGACGGTACTCCATATCTTTATTTCGTACGTTTTACAGATGGGAATGTGATATGGGTGGCTCAGATGACTGATGACTTGATGAGTATAAAGACAGAGACTTTGAATCAATGTATAAAAGCTGAAGTATCATGGGAACTTTTGCAAGGTAAAGTAGCGGAAGGACCTTCTCTTTTGAAAAAGAATGGCGTGTATTATCTGATTTATTCTGCTAATCATTATGAAAATAAAGGATATGGAGTTGGATATGCAACCTCAGATACTCCTATGGGGCCTTGGGTGAAGTATAGCAAGAATCCACTTTTACAGGGTGATGCAGCTACCGGCTTAGTAGGTACAGGACATGGAGCGCCGTTCCAATGCAAAGATGGTAGTTGGAAGTATATATTTCATGCTCATTGGAGTGCTGCGGAGATACAACCTCGAACATCGTATATTAAGGATTTTGCCATTTCGGATCAGGGAGTGGTTACTATTAGTGGAACTGTAATTAAGCCGAGAGTTCTGAAGTAAAAGGATACCGGATAAATGAATATCATTTTTAATTTAAAACTAATACTATAATGAATAAAAATAATCGAATGAGCAAGAGGCTTTTGAACTATGTCATTGTCCTTTTGGTGTGCTTGATTAGTAGTGCGGAATCTTTTGCACAAGGCACAAAGTTTCAGGTCAAGGGAAATGTGACGGACGCTTCGAGAGAACCGATTGTTGGTGCTACAATCAAGGTGAAAGGTACTTCGCAAGGAGTTATAACCAATATTGATGGTGAATACTCTATCGATACTCGTAGCAACGCAATTTTGGAGTTCAGTTATATCGGATATGTGTCACAAGAAGTCCCTGTAAGTGGAAGTAAAATTATAAATGTGACTCTTCAGGAAGAGGTCAGTAAATTGGACGAAGTGGTGGTGGTAGGTTATGGAACGCAGAAAAAAATCAGTGTGACCGGTTCTGTGTCCAATGTCTCTACCAAAGAAATAGCCAAAATAGCTACTCCATCATTAAGCAATACTTTAGGCGGACAAATTCCGGGTATTGTGACTCGTCAGGCTACAGGCGAACCGGGATATGATCAAGCGAGCATTTATATCCGAGGTTTTGGAACATGGACAAATCGTAGCCCGTTGATATTGGTAGATGGTATTGAGCGTGATATGAATACGATTAATACTGAAGAAGTAGAAAGCATTTCTGTCTTGAAAGATGCTTCCGCTACGGCAGTATATGGTGTACGTGGTGCTAATGGCGTTATCTTGATAACTACTAAGCGTGGTCAACTGGGAAAACCGAAAGTGACATTGCGCTCAGAATATGCAGTGCTTACCGGACTTCGTTATCCGGAGTATATTAATGCGGCGGAATATGCCGGTTTAATGAATGAGGCACGTGACAATGCAGGCGTTGCTAATATGGCTTATACGGATGAAGAAATTGAATTGTTCAGAAACGGTAGTAGCCCTTATCTTTATCCTAATGTGAACTGGGTGGACGAAGTTCTTAAGAAGAATACAACACAGAGCATTACAAATTTAAATATTACCGGTGGTACCGAAGTAGTACGCTATTTTGTAAATGTGGGTTATACAACGCAGAGCGGGCTTTATCGCGATAATGGCGATAATGCATATAGTACAAACAGTCGTGTAAACCGTTATAATTATCGTTCGCGTGTAGATGTAAATCTCACGAAAGATCTTTCAGTAGAATTAGGGGTTGGCGGTATTATTCAGAATCGTAATTTCCCAGGAAAGAGTCAATATGATATCTTTTATGCGATTCGTAATACTTCTCCTTTAGCATTTCCTGTAAAGAATCCGGATGGTACACCAGGTGCTTCACCGACTTATCTTGGTAATAATCCATGGGGTATGACTACACAGAGTGGTTATGAAACACAAAACTGGAATACATTGCAAGGGACTTTTTCTGCACGTTGGGATTTATCTTCACTTGTGACGGAAGGGCTTTCAGTAAGCGGACGGTTTGCTTACGATCATTATTATTCTAATAATAAACAATATTATAAGGATTTTGAAGTAAAACAGTATATGGGAGAAGACGCGGAGGGCAATGCCATCTATAATATACTTCGTAATGAGAATATTAAGAATGTGACTTTAGCGGAAAGTGCCAACCGTGCCATTTACTATGAAGTGGCAGCCAATTATGATCGCACATTTGGTATGCATAATATTACTGGAATGTTTTTGTTCAACCGTCGTGATTATGTAAACTTGCGTAATACGGACCGTACGGGATCCGTTCCTTATCGTCGTCAGGGTATTGCGGGACGTGCCAGCTATAACTACTTGCAACGTTATTTTGCAGAGTTCAATTTCGGATATAACGGTTCGGAACAGTTCCCGAAAGGTAAGCGTTATGGCTTTTTCCCGTCCGTATCATTGGGATACGTTTTGACGAATGAAGACTTTTGGAACCGTAACTGGTGGATAAGCAACTTGAAATTACGTGGAAGTTATGGTACGGTGGGTAACGACATTTCTTCCAGCACCCGTTTCCTTTATCTAACTACCATGAATATGAATGTGTCGGCAGGATATATGGGGAAAGAAGGCAATAATTATATGGCAGGTATTATGGAAGGGCAGACCGGTAATCAGAATGTAACTTGGGAGACAGCGAAAAAGTTAAATGTCGGTTTTGATCTGGGTTTATTTAACGATGTGGTTTCTTTGCAGGTGGATATATTTAAGGAAAAGCGTGACGGTATCTTGATTACTCGTAAAACTGTGCCTGTATTGGCTGGTTTCTCAGGTGCAAGTATTCCGGTAGGAAATCTAGGTAAGGCGGAGAATAAAGGTATTGAAACCGCACTTGAAGTGAAAAAAAGAGTTGCTAACGGATTATTCTACTCATTACGTGGGAATTTCTCGTTTGCCCGTAATAAGATTATTGAAAATGATGAACCGAAGCCGAAGTATGAATATCAAGATGCTCGCGGACGCCGTATTGACCAGACATTCGGACTTGTGGCACTAGGATTCTTCAAGGATCAGGATGATATTAAAAACAGCCCGAAGCAGACGTTCCAAAGTACCGTTCGTCCCGGGGATATTAAATACAAAGATATAAATGGTGACGGTGTAGTGGATGAGTATGATAAAGTGGCCATTGGTGACCCGCGTACTCCAGAGATTATGTTTGGATTTGGTGGTACGGTGGCATATAAGAATTTTGATGTCAGCTTATTTTTCACGGGTGCTGCCAAGACAAGTTTCTTTTTGGAAGGAGCAACTGTTTATCCATTCCTGAATGGTGAGGGCACATGGAATGTGCTGCGTGAGGTGTATGATAATCGTTGGACATCTGAAACAGCTGCTACTGCAAAATATCCTATTGTTCTTAATGCTAATAGTTACAATAACTACCAAACTTCCACAATGTATATGCGTAATGGTTCTTACTTGCGCTTGAAGAGTGCCGAAATAGGTTATACATTCAAAGGAAGACTGATTGATAAGATGTTTATGGATAATATCCGCCTTTTCTGTAACGGACAAAATCTATTAACACTTGATTATATCAAGATTGTAGACCCGGAGTCGAATAATGGTGTAGGTAACTATCCGATGCAACGAACTATTAACTTTGGTTTCCAGATTAACTTTAAATAAATATGAATATGAAAATATCGAAAATGAAAATAAAGGTGGCAGGACTATGTTTGCTGACATGGGCATTTGTATCGACTTCATGTAGTGATTATCTGGATAAAACTCCGGACGATGCTACTTCCATAACCTTAGAGGAAGTATTTTCCAGTGAAATTTATACAGAACGTTTTCTGTTAAGAGCTTACGATTACCTTCCTTGTGAAACTAACTATAATGATAATGATTATTGGGCATTGGGTGCCTGGAGTGGTGCATCTGATGAGATGAACATCACTTGGACTTATCCGATGGCTAAAGAAATGAATCGTGGTAGCTGGAATCCTAAAATGCTCGAAGGTAGTTCCAGTCAGGGTACGTCTTATGCAATGTGGTGGCGTTATTATGAAGGTATCCGTCAATGTAATGTGTTTCTTGAAAATATAGACTTATGTCCGGCAGCGCAAGCTACAAAAAATGTGTGGATATGTGAAGCACGTTTTATGCGCGCAATGTTGCATTTCTTTCTGTTGCGTAGTCACGGTCCTATTCCTATCATGGATCATGCGCTGAAAATGGATGATGAAATGACATATTTCCCTCGAAATACGTTTGATCAATGCGTAGATTTTATAGTTTCAGATTGTCAATATGGCATTGATGGAGCGTTGCCGATGATTTATACCAATGCGAGTGGTACGGTGGCCGAATCTTTGTATGGGCGTGCTACAAAAGCCGCAGCTTATGCTTTGAAAGCACGTGTATTGCTTTATGCTGCAAGTCCGCTGTTCAATGGAAATGCTGATTATGCTAAATTTGCCAATGAAGACGGTACATTGCTCTTTGCTCCCAAAGATGATTCTAAATGGGGAAAAGCTGCTGCGGCTGCCAAAGAAGCAATAGATAAGATAGAGGGTTCTTCTTATTATGGTTTGTATTATTCGGATGAACCTGATAACGGTTATAGAAACTATATGGAGTTATTCCTACCTTCAAAAAAATGGAATAAAGAATATATCTTTGCCAGAAATCAAGGGACAGGCTATAGTGACAATATCCATCAGGAGAAATGTATGGCAGCCAACGGTATGGGAGGCTGGAGCGGTCTTTGTCCTACTCAGGAACTGGTTGATGCCTATGAAATGGCTAATGGTTCAACACCGATTATCGGATATAATGCAGATGGAACGCCTATAATAAATGGAGCAAGCGGCTACTCGGAAACTGGTTTTGCGGCAACGGCTGGCAAACATTATCCGGCAGGAGTTTAATATATGTATGTCGGTCGTGAACCTTCAATCAATTTTAATGGTCAACAGTGGCGTGGTCGCCAATTGGAATTTTGGCAAGGTGGAAAAGATGGTATTAATGTCTCCAAAGTAGATTATTGCTGTACCGGATACTTATTGCGAAAAACTGCTGATGAAGGTGTAGATGTGATTAATGGTAAGGGAGGAATGAAAGAAGCCTCTATCCTTTTCCGGGTAGGTAGTCTTTATCTGGATTATGCGGAAGCATTGAATGAAGCTGAAGGGCCTGTAGATGATGTATACAAGTATGTAGACGCTATTCGTAAACGCGCCGGTTTGCCGGGATTGGCAAAAGGCTTGGACAAAGATAAGATGCGTGAACGTATTCAGCATGAACGTCAGATAGAATTAGCGTTCGAAGCCGGACATCGCTATTTCGATTGTCACCGCTGGAAAATTGCAGAGAAAACAGACAACGGATATATGCATGGTATGAATATAACTGCTACTAATAAGGTAGATTATAGTAAACGTTCAACAGTAGGTGATTCTCGTGTATTCGAAAAGAAACATTATCTGTTCCCTATACCGCAGAGTGAAATGGATAAGCGGATAGGATTGGTACAATCTCCCTATTGGGAATAAATAAAACTGTATTTCCTCCCTAGGTATTTATCTGTTTAGGGAGGAAAATTTGTTATATATAAAACTGTTGATATATCATGAAAACAAAAACAAGGCGTTTATTGAGCCTCTTGAATTTTTGTGTTCTTACACTTCTGGCCTGTGGAAACTCTGATGGTGCCGGAGAAGATCCAGGAGTCCCTTATTTAGCTAAAAAAGGAGAACCTGTTGACGGTGTTCGTATTGGTTGGGATTATGGAACAATCCGGCAACTGGCAACTAGGGGAGGATATCCACGTTCCATCCGTTTACAGGATAATACAGTGGTGGCTGTATATGAGAACTATGATACAGGCTATGAAATGCGCTGTAGTACAGATGAAGGTAGTACATGGGGGGATCCTGTTATTCTTTTCCCCATCCATAGTATAACGAATGATAAAGGAACTGCCCGAATAAATATCGCTAACTCAGAAATTATACAACTTGCTAATGGGGATTTGCTGGCTGCTTGTAATTATCGTCCTCAAACCCCCGAAATAACTCCGTTTGCTATAGCGGTACGCCGTAGTACTGATAATGGAGTAACGTGGAGCGATCCTCAGATTATTTATGAAGCGGAACCTCGTTTTTCTGACGGTTGTTGGGAACCGTCTTTTCTTCAACTTCCTAATGGAGAGGTGCAAGTTTATTTTGCTAATGAGGGGCCATATACTCATTCTAATGAACAGGAAATATCCATGATGACCTCAGTGGATAATGGTAAGACATGGGGAGGGTATAAGACAGTTTGTTTTCGCGCAGGTAGTCGTGATGGAATGCCGGTAAGTAAGGTGGTTGGCGATGAAATCGTTTGTGTGATAGAAGATTGTGGGTTTGTTACTTTCAAACCATACACCGTACGTACTAAATTGTCGGATAATTGGTCGTCTCCTGTATTGGCGGATTCTCCAAATCGTGCTATGGCATTGGGCGAACCTGTAGAAGATTGGATTTACATGGGAGCTCCTTATTTAGGTGTACTTCCTACAGGAGAAACGTTACTTTCTTATCAGGTGGATGATATACGTCACGACGATCAGTTGGGTGACAGGCTGCCTTATAGTACCATGGAAGTGGCAATAGGTGACAAGAATGCCCGTAACTTTGTAAGGCGCACGCGCCCTTTTCCTGTGCCTGCGGGAAAGCATGCAGTATGGCCTTCTGTAGCTGTTTGGGATGCGAATACTATAGCAGCTCTTGCTACCAGTAACTATCAGGGGGGGACGGAGGCTCCGTTTTTCATGAAAGGACATGTAATGCGGGATTTAGAAGTGAACTCTTCTGATATTGTAAACTATCCTATTTTTATTGGTCATACCGGAATCTGTAATTTACGTTTAGGAGTCGGGAAAGATGCAGATAATCTTTATATCACCTGCAAGGTTAAGGATGGAGAACTGTATTCCGGTGGACAAGGAACTCAAAAAGGAAGCGGTGTTTTTATCTATCTTGATACAAAGAATGAATGTTTGAAAGAACCTGCTGAAGGTGTTTATAAGGTATGGTGTTCATATAAAGGCGATATAACTGTCTGGCAAGGTAATAAGGGGAAATGGGAGAATAGTGAGTTGGAAGGATTACAAATCACTCCTTCTGTTGTGTCGGGAGGTTATGAACTTGCTTTTACCATTCCTTTAAATCGTTCATTTAATAAAGATGCGATGAGGTTGTGTGCCACATTGTCTACAAAGACCTATACCGAAACATTAGTTCATAGTAATGCTGACAGGTCGTGTACATGGATGAAAATGAATTTAGGTGGGCATTAATGCAAAGAACGCATATTTGAAAACGCAGCAGGTACTTGACAAACGCTTTTAAATGTTGTATATTTGTAGATCAATAGCATAAACCTATAAAAAACAGATGAAAGAAAAAAGTAAAATCATATTCCTAAATGGTATAATATAGCAACAAGTATGGACTATCTTCCTGAGAAACCTTAGGTGATAGAGTACCAGATATAGGCTAAAGGCTGCAGACTTTATGAAGTTTGCAGCCTTTTTTGTCTTAAAAACTTAATGATTTTATTGCGAATTTCATTTGGGGAGTTTATAATAAACGGTGGGGACGTTTATTATAAACGATCATGGAATTTATTATAAACGTATAGGCTGGTTTATATAAACTTGTTGCTATTTTTTATATAACTACAATTGTCTTTCTTTGATAATGATTGTTGTTGGTAATTATCGCAGACATACTGCGCGGTAATCTAAGTAAACAAAATCTTAGAACTGCTATAGGGGCTATAAACCGGGTGCCTGTTTAATTCACTCAAGTCTCTCTTTTTTCGAAAAAAGAGGAATTAAATCTGAGCAGTTTTGATTTTGGATACATATATTGTGGCAGTTTTGATATTCGTATTTTGGTTTTCCGATCTATTGGTTTTAGAGAAATACATGTTAAATGTAGTTCGAAAAATAGAACATTAAGAAGGTAGGAAACATGCAAACGATTTAGAAAAACTATGTATTTTTGTGTTATAACTTTCAAAACAGTATAAGAAGCTTTACTCATTTTAATGCAGAATTGACTTGTTTGCGAGTTTAAGCACAAATAGTTATTTTTATTATATTGACGAATTAATGCTTGATTTAGGATAAAACAAACAATTTATTGTTGGAATTCTTTAATTATTTATATAAGGGCAACTAAAGAATCATTTTAAATTTTAAAGAATTCTATAAGTAAAGAACATTTTATACTTTTGCACTGTTTTGAATAAAAAATTAACAGGTTTAAAGTAGAATTATGGCATCTATAAAGTTATTGCTCAATAAACAGCGAATGCTTAATAATGGTACATTTCCATTGGTTTTTCAGTTTATCCACCGGAGGCGAAAGTTGCTTTATTATACCAAGTATCATATCTTTCAGCAACAACTGGCTGATGGAGCTTTGGAGGTTGAGTATTGTGAAGCATCGCTTTATTCCATGAAAGAAATAAAGGAGATAAATCGTGAGTTGAAACGGGACTATAAGCGATTCCAGAATCGTATATTGGAGTTGGAAAGGAACAATGAAGAGTATTTAGTAGATGATATCGTAGAGTTTAAAAAGAAGAAGAATCATCGTTCGTATCTACTTATGCAGTATATAGAAACACAGATTTCTTATAAAAAAAAGATGGGGAAAGACGGTATTGCAGCCGCCTATCATAGCACCTATATTTCTCTGAAAAAATATATAGGTATGAAATCTGCGCGTAAGTCGGATATCAGGATGGAGGAAATAAACTTCAGCTTTGTGGTAGGGTATGAGGACTATTTGAATGCACAAGGACTGGCGAGGAATACGATTAATTATTATCTGCGTAATTTCCGGACGATTTATAATTCCTCTATCCGGGATGGATTTAAGCCTAAAAGCGAGAATCCTTTTACTTATATTCAGACAAAACCCTGCAAGACTATAAAACGTGCAATCAATAAAGATGATATGAAGAAACTTTCTTCGCTTATTTTACCTGTTCATTCTGGGATGGACATTGCACGGGATATGTATTTGTTTAGCTTCTATGCCCAGGGAATGGCTTTCGTTGATATTGTATTTCTAAAAAAGAAGAATATTCGTGATGGAATATTGAGCTATCGACGTCATAAGTCACAACAGCTGATTCATATAGTTGTCACTCCTCAGATGCAGGGATTGATTGATAAATACGCGAATGACAGTGAATATGTGTTTCCAATTATTGATACATCTTTGTCGACATCTATCTACGATCAGTATCGCCTGGCTTTAGGCAGGGTGAACCGGTATTTAAAAAAGATCACTTTTCGGTTAAATATAAATGTCCGGCTGACTACCTATACTGCAAGGCATACCTGGGCTACACTGGCAAGAGAAAGCGGGGCGCCTATTTCTATCATCAGTGCGGGATTAGGGCATACTTCAGAAGAAATGACGAGAGTATATCTTAAAGAATTCGATCAGGAGACGCTGGCGCGGGTGAATCGTATTGTGACCAATCTGTTATAATATGAAACATGAATTTGTTCTTCAAATTTTGTAAAACTCATATTTATAACTTATATTTGTAAACGGTATCTATTTTGTAATAGAGAGTATATCAATCGCTTAATAATAGCGATGTTGCAAAATAAGACTATTTTTTGCGAATAGCCATTATCAAAAAGTACATTAATACTCTCCTTTTGTACGATCCCGCAGTTCTCCTTAAAGATTATCGGTTTTCGCCTGATAACGGTCTATTAATTGCTTTGGAGTACAGCGAAAATGCTGTTTGAAGTAGCGGTATAACTGAGCTTGCGACTCAAAGTTGCATACCTCCATTAGTTGCTTGACACATATACCCGGTTCTATAACTTTTCCCAAAATACGTTTCTTTAATTGTTTCATCATCCATTGTTTTGCGGTAATTCCGAATTCTTCTTTGAATTTAATAAAGAAGCTGGTTCTTCCTATATTTGACAGTGTAATTAGCTCATCAAGATTATTTACTTTTGAATAGTTCTGCATGACAAAATCTCTAAACTCTAATTGCCTGCCAATGATAGGGTGGAAAAGTGTAGCAATTTCTTTTTTATTATAGAATCCCCTGAGTAGGAAGAAAAATTCACGTTCTATTACATTATGTAGGTATGTACAGTTCATTTCATTCCTCAAACAGTGGACTACAGTTTCAAGGAATGGCATTAGTGGATAACGCATGGGGATAGGGCTGAAATCATAGTCAATATTTTCACAAATGGAGCTCAAACCTTGAAATAAAAGTTTGTCACAGTTGCTTTGAGGTATATCAAATGCCATAGCCAGCATTTGGGATTTGTCTGTTGCGGAAATCTTTATCATTGAAGATTTAGGCAACACTACCATTTCATTGCTATGAAACGTGCGGTTACAAAATTGGTTACAGTATACTGAAAAATCTCCTTCTAAAAAAAATAAAAGATAATTTTTGTGGGTATACTCTTCCTCTATGCATTTCTCAGTGTCGAATTTAATATATTTGAATCCTGTATCAATATCTGTCATGTAATTTTTGCATGACAAATGTTCCCTGGCGTAATGTAATCCGTTCGGTGATTGTTCCCCTCTCATATCTTTCCCTTTTTGATGGCAACAAAGCGATTATACTCCATTATGCTTCATAATTGATTCAGTATGGTCTAATATAATCACTTTATTACCAATGTATTATAATGAATAAAATTAAAGCCTGTTATGTATATGCAGGGTATGAAACATAATATATAGTATATGGTTGTACATAACCCTCTATCAATCAATTGTATATATACAAAATAGACATTATTACTCTCTATTACAAAATAGAGAGTAAAGAGTATAGGGGAATTATGTATAGTTAATGTGTTGTATGTTAGATGATTATGCGACTAATTTGCGCATAGAATAGTATGGCTGTAAAATCAGGCCGGATGATTCTTGTTTAATGAAAAGTAGAAAACGACAGCACTCGTTTGTTGGAAAAAGAGAATTATGGGATGAATTATTTTTTTATAGCAATAGCATTTTTAGTTGCGGTATTTATGGGGTGGATTATCACTCCTCAGATTTTGCTCGTAGCTTTTAGAAAACGACTGTTTGATTCTGTAGGTGGTCGCAAGACCCATAGCGGTATAGTACCACGTTTGGGAGGAGTTGTGTTCGTCCCGGTGCAGTGCTTTCTATTAGTGCTATCTATGTTTTTTATGTATAAACTAGAAATAACGTCCTATCTTCAAGACCCATTTATACCTTTCCAATTTTTATTGTTGATGATAGGTTTGCTCATTTTGAATATGGTCGGAGTGATAGATGATTTGATTAGGATTAACTATCGTAGAAAATTCGTAGCTCAAATTGTTGCTTCTTCATTTCTTCCGTTATCCGGACTCTGGATTAATGATTTGTATGGACTACTCGGAATAACTACTTTATCTCCTTGGATTGGAATGCCTCTGACGGTGTTTGTGGCAGTCTTTATTATTAATGCCGTTAACCTGATTGATGGAATCGACGGGCTCTGTTCCGGTTTGGTCGGTATGGGGGCTTTGGTTTTTGGTTTCTTGTTTATTTATAATGCAGCATGGTTACATGCTGTTTTTGCCTTTATCACCGCAGGGGTGCTATGTCCTTTTTTCTATTACAATGTGTTCGGCAAATCGAAAGGAAGACAACGAATTTTTATGGGGGATACTGGCAGTCTGACGCTGGGGCTCTCGATGGCTTTTCTGGCAATCAGCTATGCGATGAATAATCCGTTGATAAAGCCTTTTTCCGAAGGAGCGATAGTAGTTTCTTTCGCTACATTGATTGTCCCTCTTTTTGATGTAGTTCGTGTGGTACGGATACGTTATTTTCAGCATAAGCCTCTTTTTATGCCCGACCAGAATCATATACATCATAAGTTTCTGAGAGTAGGGATGTCTCATTATGTCGCAATGATTCTTATTCTGGCTTTGGCATTGTTCTTTAGCTTCTTCAATATTGTTGCGGTAGAATATATCAGCAACAACATCGTGATTTTTATAGATATCGTACTGTGGATTGCTTTCCATTTATGGTTGGACAGGCGAGAGCTTATCCGGGCAAAACATGGGGTGGCAAATAATTAAATTTAATGATATGAAAATAGCTATTATCGGTGGTTCCGGATTCGTGGGAAGTCGTTTGATCGGGCTGTTACAGACTGTTCCGAACATTGAACTGCTCAATATTGACAAGCAGCAGAGTGAACTTTATCCTCATCTGACACAAATAGCTGATGTGCAGGATGTACAGAAGCTGACGGAGTTGCTGGCAGGAACTGATCTTGTGGTTTTATTGGCTGCCGAACATAAAGACAACGTAACTCCTGCATCGCTTTACTATACGGTGAATGTGGAAGGGACACGTAATACGCTTCAGGCTATGGAAAGTAATGGAGTTGCCCGTTTGGTATTCACCAGTTCTGTTGCTGTCTATGGATTGAACAAAGATAATCCATCAGAATTGCATCCGGCCGATCCGTTCAATGATTACGGTCGTAGTAAGTGGCAGGCGGAATGTATGCTGCAGGAGTGGTATGATACGCATCGGGAGTGGAACATTCATATTCTTCGTCCCACAGTTATCTTTGGAGAGGGCAACAGGGGGATAACTCAAAAAACTTGTAAGCTGCCCTACTGTCAGCGTTCCGTTTACTACCGCAAACGCACCTGCGATCCCGACTCCCGTATATACGAGACTGTTTATAAAACGGGTCGCCGGATTTGTAACGGAAGAGAAAAATGTCGCTCTCAAATATGCGCTTCCTAATTTTTCATTAATCTTATCAAACCGCTCCGTCACTTTTTCTTCCTGCCCAAACGCCTGTACTACTTTCTGATTGCCGATCATTTCGTCGATCAGACCTGTCTGTTCTCCTCTGATTTCAGACTGAAGACGAAACATCGCAAATGTTTTGCGGGCAATAAAGTTCGCCACAAAAAATGAAATCGGAGTGATCAAAACGACGACAAACGTAATATTTACATCAACCGACAACATAAATCC
>OGZC01001061.1_pt1 | contig 15183 bp, 19 predicted proteins | sample 1576751 | NCBI WGS metagenome assembly OGZC01 (sample SAMEA3541486, study PRJEB24748) | human gut metagenome | biome: human gut; feature: human-associated habitat; material: faeces | place: China | collected 2012
CAATATTATCGAACAAACTACCCGAAAGATCGGCGGCAACACTTATGGTGTCGATCCGCTTCGATTGAACGGATTATGGAACCAATTTGTGGGTTATGGTCTGGTAAATGCCTATGCAGCTGTATCAGCGGTTTCGAGGCCCGCTCCCACCGCTCCAAACATCGGGACTTCATTGTCGGAGGTGGAACCCGGCGATCTTTCGATGATGGGTTTGGGGTATGATAAATGGAATATAGCGTATTTGGCCCGTGGAGAAGGGCAAGCAACGTGTTCTATTGAAAATTACGATTCTTCTGTCACTTATGTATGGAGCAGCACCCTGCCTCCGTACACGGGTGAGGGCTTCACATTTACCGTTGATTTTGCGTCGGATACCGATGAACCCGTACTTCACGATATCGAATGTCGGGTGTTGAAAAATGGTCTATCCACATCTTCCGGGGTACATCTGGCATTGATTCCGCAAGGGTACTCTTACTAAATTGATATTGGAGTTCCTGACTTACAAACTGCTGATAATTTGGCTGTAAATCAGAGGTTGGATAAAAATATTTTATCCAACCTCTGATTATACTGTTATGGGGCAAACCCGTGATCGGCAATATTCTGGGCGCACGACGCATCCGGAACTTTTCGGTCAAAGCCCGATCAGGACGTGTTCGAGCCAGATCACCGCGATGCCCGCCAGATAGCCGGACAGGGCCAGCAGCGAGATGCGTTTGAGGTACCAGCCGAAATTGATCTTTTCGAGTCCCATCGCCACGACGCCGGCCGCCGAGCCGATGATCAGCAGACTGCCGCCCACGCCGGCGCAGTAGGTCAGCAGGTGCCAGAACAGCCCGTCCGCCACGAAACTCTGTGCGAAAGCCGGGTCGGCGCTCGCCGCAGCCGTTGCGACGTCGGCCACCGGGTACATGCCCATGCAGGCCGCCACCAGCGGCACGTTGTCGACCACCGACGAGAGGATGCCGATGGCGCCCGCGATGGTGAACACTTCGTGGACATTCTTGTCCAGCCAGTCGGCCATGTCGGTCAGCACGCCGCCGGTCTGCAACGCGCCCACGGCCATCAGGATGCCGAGGAAAAAGAGAATCGTCGGCATGTCGATGTGCTTGAGGACTTTGGATACGCGCGGCTGGATCGACTCCTCCATGTTGCGGATGCTGCGTTTGCGGTCGTAGATGATTTCAGTCAGAATCCACATGAATCCCAGCGACACCATCATGCCCATGTAGGGCGGCAGTCCGGTGAGGCTCTTGAACACCGGCACGAACAGCAGACTTACGACGCCCACGATAAGGATGAATAGCCGCAGGCGCGGACCGATGCATTCGGGGCATCCCGATGCGAGGGCCTTGGCGCTGACCGCGGCGGCGGGGCGGTCGGCGACGTAGCGGCTGGCGATGGCCGCAGGGATCACGACCGACACGAGGCACGGCAGGAAGAGGTTGGCGATCAGGTTGGCGGCCGTGACGTTGCCGCGCATCCACAGCATGATGGTCGTCACGTCGCCGATGGGCGACCAGGCGCCGCCGCTGTTCGCGGCGATGACGATCACGCTGGCGAAAATCCACCGTTCCTTCTTGTTGGCGATCAACCGCCGCAGCAGCATGACCATGATGATCGTGGTGGTCATGTTGTCCAGTGCGGCCGACATGAAGAAGGTGATGATCGCCAGCAGCCACATCAGTTTGCGCTTGTTGCGCGTGGTGATGTGGTCGGTGATGACGTTGTCCACGCTTGTTCCACTGCCGCCACATCACCACAAGCCAGTATAAGCCGCAGAAAGTCGGTAAAATTTTCAGCTACTGGATGAACATAATCAGGAGAAGTATTCATGGGGCTGACAGAGAAAACCATCTCTCCAAATCCACGAATGAAACAGAAGTGGATACCATCTATCCCTGCCCATCCAAAAACCGATGCCCCTTTTGGGGTACAAAAATAATTTGTATTATCCTCACGGAGTTCAACTCCCACAGGACTTAAATCGACACCCCGCTGTAAAAATTTTTTCAAAATTCTATTCATTAAGCATCCCCCCATAAAATTAGTGCTATCACGCTCTTTATTGTAGTAAATTTTATCACAAGAGTGTGAATAAATCTACTGGCGAATGCTGAAACCGCCCGAACAGTTTCTTTCTGCTCAGGCGGCTTTCTTCATCTATTTTTCTTTCTTCTGCTGCACTTGTTCATGGGCTTCCTGCTGAACATCAGCCCAGCGGAAAAGCCATACTTGAAGTGACTTTCACTTTCTTCACATTGGGCGATTGCTGTCTGCGCCCGGAGTTCCTGCACCAGCTCATAGTCCTCTTTGCTGAGCCGCTGGGACAACTGCTCCATGAGCTTTTCACAGGCTATGACTGCCTTTCGGTATTCCGGTGATGTAGGTACAACTGTCTCGCAGGGATAAAACTCCCCATTATACATGGCTTCCAAAATCATAGCTTTACCTCTCTCAACAGTAGATTAGTTCCGTCTTGATGATTTCCTCTGCCCGGCAGCGGATGGAGTTCATTGACTGCACCCATAACATCTGATTTTCCGCTTTCATGGCTTCGGTCACGCCCTCGGCTTTCTGCATCTGCCGGACAGTCAACGCAAGCTGTTCCTCGGCCTGCTTGTCCAGCTTGGCAAGATAGCCGCCTAACTCACCGGACAGGAGCAGTTGGTTATACCGGACAGGGTGCTGCTCCTTCAGATACGTCTTATGTAAGCGGCCCCACCGCCCGGTGGGGTACTCTGCCGAGGCTGCTGCGGTCAGGTTCGGCAGATAATGGTCGTTGACAAGGGTGTAGTCCAGACCGTTGGCGTTGTCATGGATGGATTTTTTCATGGTAGTCATGCGGATTCTCCTTTCATTTCTTCAGACGGTTCAAATTGAATGGGAACTGTATCAGCAGGCACCTGTTGAGCCAGCTTTTTATTTTGGGCATACTTGCGGCATTGTTCACGGCCTTTCTGCAAGAGGGCTTCATACTCTGCTGCCGCCTGTGGATCAGTTTTAGCAGCTTCACGCAGAGCAGCACGTTTCTTTTTGCGGTTTTCCCCGGCAGTTTTCTGATATTTCTTACGCTTGGCAAGTCGCTGTTCTGTAAGATTTTTCTTGTCGCCGCGACTAATCTCAATTTGACTAGGGAACGTGTCACCGATAAAATTGAAGTAGATGTCGATTTGCTGCTGACGGTAGATCGTCCGTCCGCCAGATGCGGAATGAATCACCACTTTTTCTACCAGTTCGTACAGCATTTCATCTGTCAGCGTTTCACAGTCCTTGTATTTCCGAATCAGTTTGATAAAGCGTTTCAGATCAACTTTCGTTGTTTCAACGACGTCCAGTTCTTTCTTCAACTCGGCAATGCGAGCTTCGCAGACAGTTTGTTCCTCATCGTATTGCGCCATCAACCGCTGATACTGTCGTTCTGGGATTTTTCCTAAGACGCTGTTTTCATATAGGCTCCGAATCAAAGCGTCCAACTCGTTTATTCTTTTTTGAACTGAATGCAGTTCTTTTTTACTCTCGGAAGATACCTGTGTGTTTTGGCTTTCCCATGCAGCTTGAAGCTGCTCGGCAAATTCATCCTCATTTTCAATAATTTCTTTTGTCATCGCTTTGATTGCATTGAGAATAGCGGCTTCAATGGTTGAGGTTTTGATAAAATGGGATGTGCAGGAAACGTACATATTACGGTATTTGCTGCACTGCCATGAAGAATCCGAATCATACACCACATCAGAATCCCGATGTTTGGATTCGGGGCTGGAAAAACTCATTCGGGAGCCACAGTCAGCGCAGAACACCATCCCGGCTAAACGGTGCGAGTATGTTCCGCTCGGAAGTTTTTTCGGATTCCTCTTGCGCAGACGCTGTGCTTTATCCCATGTTTCTTGGTCGATGATAGCTTCATGGGTATTTTTGAATACAATCCTTTCTTCCGGGGTCGCAGCACGGCGCTTTTTCAGTTTGAAGTTCTCACGGATGCTTTTACATAGCACTGTATGGCCGAGGTATTCCTGTCGGTCAAGAATATAGGTCAAGGTGGTCGTATTCCATCGATAGGGGTCGTGATACGAATGGTTCCGGGCCGCTTCGGGATGATGCTGTTCTTCGTATGCAGACGGAATCAGCACTTTTTCTTCCGAAAGCGTCTGCCCGATTTGTGCAAGACTGGCACCGCTGGCTGCCATATCGAAGATCCTGCGAACAACGGAAGCTGCTTCCTCATCTACATGAAGAGTTTGCTTATCACCGGGAACCCGCTTATAACCGTAGGGTATACTGCCGCTGCACCGTTTGCCATCCTGCATCCGCGATTTGAACACAGCGCGGATTTTATTGCTGGTATCCTTTGCGTACCACTCGTTCATGATATTCAGGAAAGGGGTAAAGTCATTGTCTGTGGGATTGGCACTGTCAACATTGTTGTTGATAGCGATGAACCGAACACCCTTTGAAGGAAACTGAATCTCTGTGTAAAATCCAACTTCCAGATAATTGCGTCCGAAACGGCTCATGTCCTTTACAATGACAGTTGCAATATGCCCGGTTTCAATCTCGGCAATCATGGACTGGAAGCCGGGACGGTTGAAGTTTGTTCCACTGTATCCATCGTCCGTAAAATGCTGGATATTGTTAAAGCCGTTTTTGCGAGCGTAATCTTCCAGATACTTTTTCTGATTCAGAATGCTGTTAGATTCACCTTGCAGTTCATCATCTCTGGAAAGCCTTTCGTACAGTGCCGTGATTTTTCCTTGGTTGGATTTTGCCATAGTTTCACCTTCTTTGTGTTTTTAGTAGGGGGTACGATATGTAACAAAGATACGATACTTTTCCGATTTTGTAAACGCATCTTTGCTTTATCCTAGATAATTATAACCCTTCGGATCGGTGACGACGTAGGAACTGTGCATTTGCATCAGATTGGGCTTGATGAAAAAGCGCGTTTTTCCCGAACCTGATCCTCCGACTACCAGTACATTTTTATTTCTTGCATTGGCCGGATTTTTGGGCCTTCCGTTTAACATCAGTCCTTCACTTTGGGTAAGAATGATATTGTTTTCCGGATTTGGGTCCATAAACGGGGCAATATCGGCTTTATTTCCCCATCTTGCAGAACCATATTCCACATTTTTGCGGTATTTCTTAGCGTCTTTCCCTCTAAGATAGACTGCCAGCCGCATAATGGCTGCACCGCAGAAACCGATCAGCCAGTCCATTGCCGCCCCCGGCCACATACTCTGAAACGCAAGGGCAAAGCCTTCGGACAGTCCTAACAGCTTTTGGGAAGCGTCTGCTCCGGGAGCCAGCCGCACCGCTTCGCCCAGCTTGGCAAATACCAGAAGGAACAGAACATAAGGCAGATGGAGAATGACCTGTTTTTTCAATGTTTCTGCATCAATCTTCATCGTTCCGGTCCTCCGTGTTCTTTGTTCTTTACACGGTCACGGCCAAGCGACTGTGCCAGTTCTTTGAACTTATGAAGCTGTATAAGCAGCGACGGTCTGGTGCTGCGTGTAAGGTCTTTCTTTGTATATTCCTTAAAAGCTGCCGTCAGTGCATCCGCCTGGTTTGCCTTGAAATATACCGTCCATTTTGGGGGATCGGTCCCAAGTTCCTTTTCTATATGGTAGCGTACCTGATGTTTTCTGGCATACCGTTCAAAAGAGCGGATTCGCCCTGAAACTTCAATGGTATTGGCTCCGGGGTCTTTATAAGTCAGCCGCTTCATGCTGTTGCGCCCGACTTTTGGCATTGTGTGTTCCTGTTCCATCTTTTGGAGTACCGCAGCAATAGCCGCACGCAGTACCCGCCCTGACAGTTTTGCTGCCTGTATAGAAACAGAAACCGTTCGTTGTTCGAGTTCTTCCTGCAAGAGCATCCTCCTTTCTGATAAAATCGGTATTTATAATATGGAAATAACTTTTTACCGGCTTTCCCCAAGAACCTGCTGTCGGGAAGCGTGTTCAAAGGCTTTTGCTGCCTGATCGACCTGAATTTTAGCATGTTTCAAAAGCGTCTTGATGATCGTAGCCGGGCGTTCCCGTTCCTCCAGATGATCGACCATCCCTTTGCACTCATCCGGGAGGTATTCCGCCATATCTTTCAACACATCGGAAAAGTTACCCATAAAGCCCCAGCAGCTATCCGACAGCTCCCCGTTTTTATAAAGCTCAAACCCATAACATTCGCCACGCAGATAGGAATCGTAAGCAGCGACTTCGCTGCGCATCAGTGCGTCTGCTTTCTGACGGATAGCACCGGTCATCTTGTCAGCGTCAAATTCCCTTAGGGCATCTTCTTTGGAAACATAGATCCAGCCGACCTGTCCGCTGTCCCATTCTGCATGAGGAGCCCTGCCTGAGAAACTTTCTGTACTCATGGCAAGACCTGAGTGGTCGTAGAGATAGAGGGGGAGCATCAGATACTTTTCCGAAATTACTTTCTGCATTGCTTCATCGATCGCCCGTTCCTCTGTCTTTGGTCCATGCCGGAAACGGCTGCTTACAATGTTTACCATCCGTTCATAGCGTTTCATGCCGGCTTCATCATGTCCTACGGTATCTAAATACATTTCCCGCAGGAAGTCATCTTTGTCCATATAGTTGTGATGGTCGCCCAGCGCATAGCGGGGATGAAAGCATACCATCGTCCCAAAATGTTCATCTACCTCACGGGGAGAGATCAGAATATCGTCCGGCTGCACCATAAGGGCATAAGGTTCATTTACTGCCATTAACATAATTGGCTCCTTTCTTTCTACAAATCCGGGCCGGAATGGTGCATCATCGGTTTTTCCCGGTGCTCATTGGTTGCAGGCTGCTTGACTGCAATGATCTCGCCGGCAAGCCTTGCAAATTTTTCAGGGTACTTAAACTGCTCCCCGTATTTCTCCATCAGATCCGGGGAAAGGTCTGTAAAATCTTCCTCGCCAAGACCAACGATCAGAAAATTCCCGGACACAATATCATAAACGTGGCCGTCATCATCAAAGAGAGCCCGGTTCAGAGGCAGTCCCATCAGCTTGCCTTCATCATTGCAGATCAGAGCCACCGGGTCCTCATACGGATAGACCGCCTGAATATCTCCGCCCACTGCCGCCTGCAAGGATTTCAGACCACTTTCGATCTCCGCAGCATAAGGGGACTTGCCCGGCTCTACCATTAACACTTTCATAATTGTATATCCTCCTTCTTTTTCATTGCCGTACCGGGAGTGGTTGGCGTTTTTTCCTGAGTTTTTGCCACAGAGAGCTTCCCCAGGACGGAAGGCTTCTCCTGGTTTTCGGGTGTAAAAATACCGCCCTCCGAAACCTCGGCGGCGGCATGTTCCGTTTTGGCCTGTTCCAGTCCTTCAACCGTATAGCCAGGTAAAAGAGTACCGTGAACCATAAAATGGTGCTCATATTCTTTCGGGATCGGCGGGGAAATTTCCGTGAATAAATGGGAATAGGCTTTCTTTCGCCCGTCCAGGTATTTTATGGCTGCGTTCTTATCTGTATATCGTTTCTGGTTTTGTCCGGCAATCTTTGCTCCATATCCCTGCTTCGGGGAATGAATACGGACTTCCCATGTCACATACCAGGCAATCGGAACACTCTGTTTGGTTTCTCTGTCATATTTCGTATCTTCCCAAATACTGCAGGTCATCTGATAGACCCGGTTGCTGATTTTCTGATCCGCCCTCCAGTTATCGGTGTCTTTCCACTGGTTGCCGGTATGTTCAATCTCCGGTGTACGAAGATATTCCAAAGCCCGGTTGATCGTCTGTGTTGCCGCTGCCTGCTGTTCCCATTGTTTTGCAGCAGCCACCACGATTTCATAGGCTTTCTGCTCCCCGTCGATACTTCCCTGGCGCATGGCTTCCAGGCTATCTATTCCCATTGTGATCAGAGTAGAAATATCCACATTTTCACAAACTACGCTGTGTTCAATTTTAAGCTCTGATCCCGGCGTCAAGTGGTCGCCATACCGGTAGGCATGGTAATCCCTGTTTTCTTCCAAAATGCTGTTCACCTCCTGCTATATTTCCGGCTCATGGTTTTTTCTGGAAACCGTCTGTGCCGGTGATTTTTTATCTGTCGGTCTGTTTGCCGCAAGCTGATCCATCACGGAAGGACGGCCGACGCCGAACATGGATAGCTGACCGTCCGCTGCCTCACGAAGTTCAGAAACAGAGAGGGGAAGCGTTACATCGGCATGGGTCAATAGCTGTTCCCGTTTCAAATCCTGAATGATCTCGTCAAAAACAGCGTTGATTGCACGGCGTTCTTCCCCCACAGGGAAGGCTTTCAATACCTCCATTTCTCCGTCTTTACCGGAAACCAGGGTAAGGGCACAGTCGGCATGGCCTGCCAGATAATCCGATGTGTAGGGCAGTTTGTCCTTGATATAACAGGCAAAGGCTCTGGCTGTCATTTCCACATTGCTGTCCCAATAACCGCCGTCTTTTTCACATTCTTTTCCCATGCGTACCGAATTACGGTAAAAATCAGTTTCCGTCCGTCCAATCTGCGGAGCTTCCTGCGCCTGCATCCCGGAAAGCATACGCTCAAAAATTTCCAGCCGTTCCCGTTCACTTTTGGGAATTACCCGGCCGGTAACATTCTTCTTAAATGCGCTGATCTGTTCCACAGAGCCGGGTTCGCCGGACAAAAATGCTTCCCGCAAGACTGCGTAGGTTTCCATCTGTTCCTCATTGCCATACCGTTTCAGAGAGGCAAGAACCGAGGAATCCAGCCAGCTTGCCGCATTTTTCCGGGTGCGTTCTGTTTGTGCTTCCGTGCGCTTTGCTGCCTGTTCCGGTGTTTCCGGTTTATACTTCATGGTGTCAATGAGTTTTTGGAACGGCGCATAGAGGCGGGGCTGTTCTGACAGCATTCCTTTTGCGCCCATCTTTGTACCAAGATAATCGTCAAGTCCATGCCACCATTCATGTGCCAGGGAACCGGCCCCGTGCATTTTCGTAAGATTGATGACTGTACGCAAAGGTTCATAATGAGCCGCAGCATTGCCGCTGCCTCTTGCACCAAAAGCGATAGCAAGCGTTCCCTGATAAGCAATATCTTTATCGCTGATCTTAAGGGCTGACGCCAGATCCTTTAGTGCTTCAAATCCCATGTTAAGGGAGGTCTGACGGTCGTTCTGGTTCATCCAGTTTCCAAACTCGCCGCCGCGGAACCCAAATGTATCAAGATAATGCTGTCCGGTGATCTCCACGCCATTCCGATAATCCGGGCCGGTACGTTTGACATGGGCGAGCTGGGGAGGGACAAACCGGATCTTTCCATTTTTGTTCCTGCCTTTGGCAAGTTCCTGCACCCATTTCAGGGCAGCTTCTTTGGTCTCAAAATTGGTCCGCAGGATCGAATAGCCTTTTGTCACATAGTAGGTACCGGGTTTCCAGTCCTCATTTTTAGAATAGGTATGTTTCCCGTCGTTGAAGTGGATCGCATAACCTTTCGGTATTTTCTGCTCTTTGGAAACACAAAACTGTTCCTTTTTTGCTTTCTGAGTAAAGTTGCGCTCAAAATATTCAGCCGAGCGGATCAGCATGGTATTGGACAATTTGTTTGTGATCACGGGATTGTCCTGTCCCTTTTTCGTTGCCCGGTAATGGATTCCGCTTCCCCAGCCCTGTACCTTTTCTAAATATCCATTGTCAACGAAAAAGCGGTCATAGGCTCTCACAGCATCCTCCGCAGTACGGACATCTGAAAGCACTGCCTGCAATTCCCGAACTGTTTTTATATATTCCTTTTGTCTCGCGGTCCGTTTTTCCGGGGTGTCATCCGTGCGGTAATACTGAGGGGAAGCGTTTAAGCCGTCCCTCGCTTTTTTGATAAAATAGACCACGCCAAGAGGAATCCCTTCCTCCAGTATGGCTGCATAGTCCGGCTTTTTCCAGACATTATCCTTTTTCACAAATTTTTCGGCTTCGCGCTCATTCATGGCTTCCAGATCATCTGCATACAGCCCGCGGTCTTTCCACAGATCTTTTTTAGCACCGCCGATCTTTTCGCCGAAATCTTCATGCACTCCTGCCAATCTTCATCACCTCCAGTCAGTGTAAAATTCTTATCGCTCCGGGGCAGGGCGACGTTCTTCGTTTTTGTGAAGTTGTGGGAGGTTTCCTGTGAGCCGGTCAGTTTCCCTGCGGATCAGTTTGTCCAGAGCGCCTAAATCCTCCGGTGCAATGGCAAACTCCCGGTAATTTTCATACCACAGGCCCGTAGAGATTGCCGCGATGGGCGCAATTTTCTCCGAACCGGATGGAAGAAGGCGATACACAGGGGCTTCGTCATAAAGAAGCATCTGCTTTGCCGTTCCCTGTGGTATGCGGTACTTATCCATATCCGGGTTCTGGGCTGCCTCCATATATTGCATATTCAGGCGTTCTTCTAAATCCTGGGGCATATAACGAAATGCCTGATCCATCCACTGTCTGAACATCGTGGAATAGTGGTACTGCCATTCCGTAACTTGATTCGGGGCATAAGAAAATCCCCAGCTTTTCAGAGCATCTTTTTCGTAAAGCTCCATTCCAGTCCATTCTTTCAGGCTGACCGTAGCCGCTGAACCATCTTTGCGTTCGATATTGACGCCGCAGGGATAGAGGATATTTCTTTTTATATCCTGCCGCAGCGTGTCTAAATCCATCATCAGGACATCTCCGTACAAGTGACCGCCCTCTCTGCGATCCGTATGAAACAGGAAAGCCCTCGCTCCGATAAACTCCGTTGTTAAGATCATTTGATGAAGATCTGCCGTAGAACAATAAGCAAACAAAGCGTCGGAAAGCCACATGTGATTTTTCCCCATGATGGCAATGGAATCAGCCCCGGCATTTGTCGCCAGAGAACGCATATTGAATTCGCATTCCCTGAGAAAATCTCCGGCAAAAATATGGAGCTCATACGCAAAGACGGATAAGTCTGTATCGCGGATCAAATGAATCTGCGGTAGTGGTTCCTGATTCAATCAAATTCCTCCTTTCATGTGAAGCAGCTCTTTGACCTGCTCATTTTCCGCAAACGGCTGGCTATCTGTCCCCGCCATTTAATCAATCCCTCCCATCTGCCGGTAGCTGCCCGCCGGCAATCTTGCCGACAATCTCCGGACCGGTTTCATAAATCTGCATGAGGCGTTTTGCTGTGCCGCAAGGCTGTGCAGCTCCGCTAGTCCAAAGACGCACTGTGGATGGGGCAACATTCATCAAAAGCGCAAAGCCCTTTTCGTTCATGTCCAGCTTTTTCATCAGCGATTTAACCATATCGGGGCCGTAGTCTGGACACCGGGAAGCCTCGGCAATCATCTGCAAAGCGGTATTTTCAATTTTTTTCATTTTCAAATCCTCCTGTTATTTGTTTTCCAGCCTTATGCCGGGGCAAAGCTGATCTGGTTGTGTTTCATCCTTTTGGCAAAATCCGGCAGCGAATAATTTACCCCGTCAATTTCTGCATGGGTGTCATCCAGACGATGACAAACAGCAAAGTGCCTGTCCCCGTTTCCATAGAACAGGCAGAGTAAACCATTGTCGGGAATGGAAAACAGCGCTTTTCCGGCGCTGTCTGTAAAGCAGATATGTTGAGATCCATTCATGTTGAAATCCTCCCTAAATTGAAACAGCCGCCTCTTTTGGGCGGCGTTGGTGCTGGCTGGTTTGCAGTTGTTCCCGAACCAGCAGCAATTTCTCATTGTAATCTTTTCCCATCCGGGGAGGGTTGACACTTACCCGGATATGACGGAAACGTTTATCCTCGTGAAGCATGGTCTTGATTTTCCGGGCATTGACAAATCCGGCAAGGTCGTGGTCCATATAAAGGGTAACACGCCGTATCTCCGGGTGGCGTTCCAGGAAAGAAGTCAGCGCCACATGGGAAGTACCGCCCAAAGACAAGCGATAACCATTCCATTTCCATCCCTCCAGCTCTTGAAGTGTCGCATGGGAAAGCGCATCAATAGGAGCTTCAAAGACTGCCACATGCCGGCTACCCGGACTTTGCGGGGGATAACAAAAGTTATATCCTTTGTCGCTGCCATAGACATCCTTTTTGAGATTGCCGCCGATACTGCGCATACAGGCGAACTTCGCTTTCCCGGAATCATCTTTCCCAACAAACACACAAACCGGTTCTCCATGATACCGGGCTTCGTAAAAAATCCCGGCTTGTAAACACTGGCGAATGACTTCTGAGCTGATCCCCCGTTTCTGCAAATAGGAGACCGCAGCGGTCGCGCAACGTCTGGCCCAGGGGAGAGAGAATGCTTTCTTTTCCGGTTCTTTTGATACCTGTATTTCTGCCGTACTTCGGTAAGCCGGTGTATGTCGGATTTCGCCACCTACCAGAGCATGAACCGCATCCACAAGACCATATCCCCGAATCTGGATCAGGTAGTCCAGCGCATTGATACTCCGTCCACGGCTGTTCCAGTACCAGTACCTTTTCCCGGTCACATATACCAGACTGTCATGTTCCTTATGCCGGAAATTAGGTCCATCCCGTTTCAGCACACCGGGTTCATGGAACTGCAGGTAAGTAAACAGATCAGCTTCCCGCGCTGCCTGAATCTGTTCTTTGGTTACGCCGGGCATTGTACCGGCACAGTGATTCTTTTCATCGTGCTTTGCCTCCTTCCTGTGATGGAATGAAAAAAGACACCCAAAGGTGCCTAACAGCCGTACAGATCGTGATTGACCTCGGCACGGTAATAGCTGTCCATTGTAGCCGGGGCATTATACAGCGCCGCCAGCAGATATGCTTTGATATTTCCGACCTTCGTCGTGTTCTTGTCGATACAGTCAAAGACATACTCTAAGTGACCGGAATTGATCTTCAGGAACCGGCTCTTGACGATCTCCCGCGGAAAATCATCTCCGGCGATGCGTATGTAAGGGCGTTTCGACAAAATCACTTCAAGCATAAGTTCAAGGGTTTCGTCCAGACGTTCCCTGCCATACCGTAAGACCAGTAAGTCATATTCGATATTTTCTTTGATGATTTCACGATATGCTTCTATCAGCTCTATCCGATCCATCCCATCCGTGCGGTTCGCCGCTTCCGGCTCTGCCGGATAGATTGATGGATAAGTTATTGATTTATCTTTTTTTGATTTTTTTGTTTTTAATGGATTAGTATTTAATTGTGCCGGATTTTCCTGTTCAGGTTCCGCCTGTTTAGGTTTTGCCTGTTCTGGTTTTACCTGTCTTGGATTTTCCCGTTTAGGTGAAAGCCCTGTGTTTTCGGTACTTACAGGCTGCTCATGGATCGTATATTCAATGTCTCCCAACTGCCCGTTATCATAGCGGAGGCGCTGTCTGGTGAGATAACCATGCCGCTCCAGTTCCTTCAGGGCAGTAGTGATAGAATCCACACCGTCCTTGCAGATATGGGCGAGTCCCTTCGTGGTATAATCCCAATCTTCCGGCAGCGACAACATAAGTGATAAAAGCCCCTTTGCCTTTAAGGACAACTCCGTATTGCGCAGATGGTGATTGCTCATTATCGTAAAGTCCTTTGTTTTCTCTACACGGAATACTGCCATTGTACCGCCTCCTTTCTTCGACTATTCCGTTACAAGGCATGATCCCTGCGGTCATAATGGAGATGACCGTCAGAGACCTTCGCATGGTTTTTCAGTTTCACTTCGCCCCGTTCCTGGCTCTCTAAAAATTTCTGATAGCCGGCATCTGTAAGGAACAAGCGCATCTTATCGCCTTTGTCGCCAACAGGGGAATCGTAAGACAATACATCAAAGACGATCATGTGCTTTACTTCTGGATCAAAGCGTTCAAGTGCCATGATGTCATGCCCCTTCAATTTTTCTGCCCCTGATTGTTGTCTGGCCTCGGCGATCTTTTCTCCAATCGTCCGGGCTGGATAGGGCAGACGGTAATTCTTCTGAATATCTTTTACCAAGTCCATGCACTCTGCATTTGACAGAACACGAAGTTTTGCCATAAGACCTTCTGCCGCCTCCCGCTGTTCGGAATTATTTGAATACCGCACGGTCATATAAAGTTCATTCAGGATCTTTGTCTGATAATCGCCCTCCACTTGAAAGAGCAGCTTTTTTTCCATTTCGTTTAATTCCATGTGGATCTCCTTTCTCTCGAAAATGAGTATGAAAAAAGGGCGTCCACCTATAAAAGTGAAACGCCCACGGCAACCAGCGGTCAGACATAAAGCCGGACCGCTGGCACTATTAAATTTTGTCGTTAATAAAACAGCCTCCTTTTTTCTTTATAGTTTTCGTCAATTTTCAACTTGGAAAAGGAATTGAATAAAAGACGACAAACGCTCAAACCCCTTGAAAATAAAGGCTTTTTCTGTTTGTCGTTATTATACCGTAACGGCATAGCTGCGCCAGTCTGCTCTATGCCAATGGCGTGAGCCTGAAGGAGATTCAGGAGTGGCTGGGGCACAGCGACATCAGCACGACAAGCAACATTTATACACATCTGGATTTCTCCAGTAAGGTATCTTCGGCGAATGCAATCGTCAATATCTTCCCAGAAAACGCCAAAGTATAAAAAATGGGCAAAAAAGAAAAACAGCCTAAAATCTTTCGATCCTAAGCTGTTTTATGATGAAGTGCCGATGGTGGGACTCGAACCCACATGGTTTCCCGAACGATTTTGAGTCGTTTGCGTCTGCCATTCCGCCACATCGGCTGATATTCAATTTTGGGACATTAGTACCGGTTTCTGGAGATTGGAGGGATGTTCAGGAGGGATGCAGGGCAAAACGCTCCTCTGCTTAGGCACAAAACGAAAGGAAAGTCAAGGATAATGAATCAAAATCAAGCAAAAGAGTATTATAAAAAATTATTTGTGAACTATCCTGATGTGCTGTCTGTCGAAGAAGCAACAACTTTACTCGGTTTCAAAAGCCAGACTGCCATCATCAGAAGAATCCATCAACATAGAATTCGCTGCCTGAAAGTCGGACGATCTTTCATGATTCCGAAAGAATATCTCATCGACTATCTTTTGGATAGCTAAATTATATAGCCATTATATTACATAGCGCACCACTTTTCAATAAGAAAAGAGTGCGCTTTTTATTTTCAAACGAAAGGCGGTTGATTTTTTGAACACAAGCTGGAGCAAAACGTTGAAAAAGCCACATGACCCTTGACTACTTTTACGGACAGGCCGGAGAACTATTTTCGTTCTTCCGCA
>OGZC01001075.1_pt1 | contig 14997 bp, 20 predicted proteins | sample 1576751 | NCBI WGS metagenome assembly OGZC01 (sample SAMEA3541486, study PRJEB24748) | human gut metagenome | biome: human gut; feature: human-associated habitat; material: faeces | place: China | collected 2012
AGCCTTCGTACCGCCGCCGAACAGCTTGAGGATGCTGCTGACGATTCCGCCGGAGCCTCCGGTGCCGGAAAGGCCCTTCATGGCGGCGGCAAAGCTCTGCACTTCTTTGGTGGAGCCGTTGACCGCTGGGGTGATGCCGTTGCTGAAAAGGCCTGCAATGCTCTGCAGCGCCCCCTGAATGCCGCCCTGCGCGTAGTGCTCATTGATGGCGGTCATTGCATCGTCTGCCCACTTCAGGACGGTGTTTCGCTGCTCTTGCGTCACCTGCCCGAAAATGACCTTTACCACATCCCCGGCGATGGCCTTGCCGTCTTTGTTTTTGATGTCAGTAAAGAGAGACTTCACCAGCCCGAAAATGCCTTTGTCAGACTGCCCTTGGATCTCGGAGATATACTTTTCGGTGCGGGAAAGCGCAGCCTGGATGCTTTTTTCGGCCTCTTCGGTGTCGACCTTGGTGTTCTGGAGCACACCGTCGATATAGGTGTTGATGGTCTTGGTGGTCCGGGCCACTCCATCGACGATGTTTTCTTCGGTGATGGTCTCGGTCTTTTCGATGTGCTCGGAGCCGTCGGCGTATTTTTTGGTGACCTCCTGGATCGCTGTGGTCACGCCGCCCTCTACCTTGCTGGTGGTGCGGGTCAGGGTGGCCGCCAGCGTTTTCGACATATCGTCGTATGTCTTTGTGGTTTTGGTCACCACGCCGTTGACTTTGGTCTCCACCTGTTTATAGGTGGTCTCGATTCCGTTGACCATCTCCTTGCCGGTCTCGGTGGTGGTCTCGGTGATGCGGTCTTTGATGCTGCCCGCACTGTCCTTGACCTTTTCGCTCAGAGTCTGGATGCTGGTGGTCACGGTGCCGAGAGCATTCTGAGCGGTAGTTGTAGCCGTTCTTGAGATGGACGAAATGACCGTTTCGGTGGTGGACTTTGAGCCAGGCTTGCCGCTGGAAGAGCTCCCGCCGCTGCCGCCTCCAGTGATAGAGCTTGCCGCAGCGGCAGCAGCTGCCTGAGCTTGAGCCACTCGCTGATTGTGAAGGTATAGCCTGCGTTCCCTCTCGGTTTCTCGGCTTCCTTCGCTTCGGCGTTCGTTGGTTTCCAACGCTGCGGCATACTCTTCTTCGCTACTATACGCAAAGTTGGGGACGGTCAAGGAATTGATTAGATAGGTAATATGCGTAAGTGCAGCGTTGGCTTTTTCTTTTACGCCGTCAAGTGCTTGCCCCACTTCATTGATCGGCTCGATAACAGAAAGTGCTGCTCCGGCCATTCCCCACCAGCCATCTTGCTTATAGGCTTCAATAGCGGCAACGGTCATGTCATTGAGCTTTGATATGACCGTACCGACAGCCTCAGACAAATTGCCTGTCATAAGACCCGCCAGCTGGCTCACGTTATCTTTTAACGTGGATACCCGGCCATTCATGGTCTGGCTTTGGGTGTCCATGGCGTTGTAATATCGTCCGCCCTCTTCGCTGGCCGCGATAAGGGCCTGAGACAGAGTATCATAGCTGATGGTCATCTTCTGGACTTCCTGCACCGATTTTCCGGTGTAGTCGGCCAGGACCTGATAGACGTTGATGCCTGCATAGGCAAACTGCTTGATGTCGATGGCGGACGCCTTGCCCACATTGGCGATCTGCTGCAAGTTTGCCGACATGCGGGACAGCTCTGCATTGCCGCCGCCTGTAGCCGAAACAGCGTCGCCCAGCGCCATGATGACCTTGCGGGAGTAGCCCGCGTTTTCACCGGCGCTTATGAGCAGCTGATTGGCCTGTGTTAGGCTCGCCACGTCAAAGGGGGTGCGGGCGGCGTCCTCCTGAATGGCGTCCATGGCCGCTTTGGCCGCCTCAGCGCTGCCCAGCATGTTGGTAAAGCCGGTGGTGTAGCTTTCCAGCTGGGCGTTATACTGGATACCGGTCTGGATAAAATCCTTGGCCGCAGACAGGGCCATGGAGCTTACTTTGGAGATGACGCCGGTAAGCAGGTTGGCTTTGGTGATGGCTCCGGTGAGAGAGCCGCTGGCGGTCTCGGATGAACCGCCAAACTCCGTCATGCCGACGTTGGCTGATTTCAGGGCCGAGGTGGTCTCTTTCAGTTCGGCTCGGGCAGAGGCCAGAGCGGCTTTCAGCTCCTTGGTCTGCGCAGAGGTGCGACCGGTCTTTTCAGCCGATTCGTTGTACCGCTTTGTCAGCTCGGCGACTTTCTGCGCCGCTTTGCTGTACTCGGAGCCCAGCTCCGTGACAACTCTTTTGGTGCTGTTCTGCACGTTTTGGATGCTCTGCCGGTAAGCGGAATCATCCAGCGACAGAGTCGCTTCCAGATTAAATATGTTCAGGGCGTTTCACCTCCTCCGCACAGCTCTGCCAGAGCTTTTGCATTGTCGGCGGTGATCTGCTCCGCCGTGCGGGTGTCTTCCTTGGTGTGCAGCAGGGGGAAATGCCTGGATGCAAGCCCGGAGTAAAGGGGCTGGATGCCGAGATACTGCCCGATGGCGTCGGCCACATAGTCCCGGAAAAGCTGTGCCTCCTGATGCCTGCGCACCTCGGCGCGGATATGCTCCATGATGTACGGCTTGCCCAGCAGCCGGAGCATATCCAGCCGGATGGTTGATACCAGCCGCCGGTAGCCGTCCGCGCCGATCACATCAAGGACTGAAAAAAATCCATGAAATCCACGTCCCGGAGCGCCCGGCTCATGGCAGAGGCCAGCACCCGGGTAGGCGGCTGCTCCTCGTCCTTGTCCAGCACCACGAACAGGGGCAGGATGCCGAGGGTGAGGTCTGCCTTGTCCGTGTAGAGCAGCTTGGTCATGTCCATGGCGTTTTTGTTAGCCTGCGCCCGGCGCTTTTCCAGCCGCTCTGCGTCCGTCTCCGTGCCGGTCAGTTCCGGCTCGCGGCCCAGAATGTCCATCACGCCGGAGTCTGCCACGTACTTTTTATAAGCCTGCGCACACTCATAGGTGCGCTTGAGGTATTCGGTGCCGTCGAGATCGATGATATTGCGCATATGTCCTCCTTAGTCCCCGGTCGGGGCCTTGACGATCGAGTAAAATTCCATGGGGGCCTGAGTGGGATTTTCCAGGTCGGCGTAGCCGGTGAGAGTGATCTGCATGGAGCCGCCGCCACGGTGAGCCGTCTTGAGGCTCAGGCCGCCGGAAGAAAGGGCATTGAAAATTTTGCAGACCAGAAAGCCGCCGCCGATCATAGGGCCAACCCAGTACAGCTCCCTGTAGTCCTTCATGGCAGCCTCGATGCGGGGGACCACATGGGTGGGGTCGTCTGCATCGATGTCAGCCGTGCCGATGGCCAGCTTGAGCACGTCGGGGCTTGCGTTGGGAGTGGTAAAGGCGATGGTGGCGGTGGTTCCGGTGACCTCATTGCCCTGCTTGGTGTTGGTGGGTGCATTGTCGATGTCAGCCAGCGTATCCTCCATGCTGTTGCTGTAGGAGATGGTCACGCCTCCCTGCGTGGCGCACACGACATTGGTGCTGTCGATTTTGGGAGCGGAAAGGTCAAATGTAGAAAGCAGATTGCCGGAGCCTTTCGGGATGCTCTTAAACGCATCCGGGGTCAGCACATTGACCGCGAACTTTTTTGCCAGAGTTTCAGGCATAAAGGATCCTTTCTCACGGGATAAGCCGTGTAAGCTCAAAATTAAGGTATTCGCACAGATAGCCCTCGGGCGGGTTGTCGAGTGGCTGCGACCACGGGCTGCCTTTGCGCAAAAGAATAGCGCCGCCCTCGCATTCGATGGTCAAACCATCTGCAAGGGCTGCACTTATCTTGTCTTCGGTCTGTAAAATAGGCGTCCGGCCTTTGGCGCTCGGGTACCAAAGCCGGGCGTGGAAGGTGCCGGACTCATTCCAGCCGCCGGGGATGACGGGCTTGTATGTCAGGTACGGCAGTGTTGCGCTGGGTGGGATGTTATCTTCCAGATAGCCGGGGATGCCAAAGCCGTTAAAAAAGGCGTTCAGCGCCCGGTTGATGCTCTCAGACGGCCCCATTACGGCAGCACCGCCTTTTTGCACTTGACGGCCCGCAGACTCATGCCGGATTCCGGCGGGGCTTTGGATTCGTCCGCTGTGCTGGTGATCTGGAAGGTCTGCCCATCACTTACCCGCTTGACGTAGTCCGGGAAAGCCAGCGGCACACCGGTGTTGACCAACAGCGTATAGGTGGACGCTGTAGCCGCCTGCTCTGCAACCTGAGCCTCCACGGTGGTGTCGTGGCGCTCTACGGCCTCAAATTCCGGGCCGTCCGTCCAGCCGGACACAAATCCGCCCACGCCGTCCGGCTCATAGCTGCGGGTCTGAAAGCGGTATTTTTGGGTAAAGCTCTGCATCACGGTGGATGCAGTGAACGGATTGACCATGTCACATCTTCCTCCACTGATTAATCTCAGATTTATAGCGGGTCTTGCCGTCTGCGGGCAGGCCGTCCGCGCCTGTAGCCATCGTGCCGGACCACCCGGCAAAGGACTGGGACACATACACGCCGCCGGACGGGAGCGCCTTATCGTATGCGTCGATTTTTTCAGCCAGCGCCACAAAGGCAAGCGGCACCCGCATGGGCTGCACTGTACCGTTAAAGGTCTCGGCCATCAAATCGCCGTCCCCGGCTTTGTGTACGCCGTCGTTGAAGATGGATCCGCACACGAGGAAATACTGCCCCGGGACTACCCCGGCGGGAACGGTATCCGGCTCAAAGGCAAACTCCCCCGCAATGGGGTCGTCTGCCCGGTCAAAGAAATTGTGCGTCAGTGCGCACAGCTCAGGGACAGTCATGGGGCGTCCTCCTTACAAAGGGGCGATCACTCGCCCGGGGTAATGGTCTCGACAGCGATGCCGTCCAGATACTCAGCGAACAGGGTCACGCCCATAATGGCGTAGCTCTCGGAGGTTGCAGTGCTGTAGTTTGCCTGAGTGTGGAAGCCGATGAGGTTGCTTGCCTCGCCTGCGGTCCGGTAGACCAGACCTGCGCGGGCAAACTCGCTATCCGCAGGATCCACATAGTACATGACGATGTTGTCTACCGGGGTGGCAATAACCTTTCCCTTCGCGATCTCACTGTCGGACAGCAGGAAGATGGTGTTGTAGCCCATGAAGTCCTTGATGTACTGGAAGCCGAACTGGTTCTGCACGGTGATATTGGCATTGCCCAGATAGTCGTACACGTCCATCACGTTGACAAAGCCAACAACGCCGGTCACGGTGCGGTGCATGGTCTTGAACTTGTTCTCGACCGCGCCCTTGGCATGTGCCAGCGCCATCTGGAAGGTCTTGGGGGTGCCCTTCAGGCTGCCGGTGTTCAGGAACTTGTAGAACTTATCCGTTACCAGAGCGGTCAGGTCATACAGGAACTCATCATCGGTCTTCTGCACGGCGACATCGTAGCCGTAATTCTGGATCGCCTCAAGGGTGACAGACTTGCCGTACTTGTCGATGGTGATCTTGCTGTACTCCTTCTCCTTGACGGTGTACTTGCTGAACGGGATCTCTTCGCCCTCGCCCACGGTGCCGCTCTGCAGGGTGCCCTGTGCATACTTGCTCTTGAGCACGGTGCCAGGCTGCATCCGGATAGGGCGCATGATGCCCAGAATGGTGCGCAGATGGTCCCAGTTGCGCTGGAAACGGGTCACAAAGTCGATTTCACGCGCGGCTACGGTGATATCGGTGGTCATGGTGATATTTTCTTTTGCTGCCATATGTTATTCCTTTCCGCCGCCTGTAAACAGGTCGGCATTTGCTGCAATGGCCGCCTGGCGCTCGCCTGCGTCCTTGATTGCAAAAATTTGGTCTTTGGTCATTTTGGAGCCGGCGTTGGTGGGCGGGTTGTCCACCTTTGCGCCGGTGGTCGTGGTCGTAGCCACAAAGTCGCCCCAGTCAGCCTTCAGGCTGTCGGCGTGCTTCTTGGCGTCCTTGACGTTGCCCTTTTCGTCCAGCTCCAGCTTGTCGATGTCCTCGCCGGACAGCCGCACAACGCGGTCTGCGTACTTGTCCAGCACCCCGGCGGACTTCAGCAGCTCCCGGAATTTGGCTTCCTTGGCTGCGTGGGTGTCCTTCTGGGTCTGCTGGGCCTTGTAGTCGGTCAGCGCCTTTTCAGCGGCTTCCTTGCCGCCGTTGGCTGCGTCCCGCTCCTTCTCGGCCTTGGCGGTCGCGGCCTTGGCGTCATCCAGCTGGTTCTGAAGAGCGTCCGTTTCGGTGTGCAGCATGTCCAGGATCTTCTTCATCTTGCCGCTGACGTCCACAGTCTCATCCTCCAGAATCGCGCGGAGGTCTTTTCTCTCAAGTGCCATGTGATAGTCCTTTCTGCCCATGCTCGGGCTGCCATGCTTGGCAATAAGGTTTATTTGCCGGACGTGCTGCCGGTGTGGTGCCGCCTGTGGGGCTTGAACCCACGGCCCCCGGATTACAAATCCGGCGCTCTGCCAACCTGAGCTAAAGCGGCATAAAAAAGCGGCTGACGCTGTGCGCCAACCGCTGAGTATTAAATTTTACGGCTTTGTTTCCACGCTTGGCAAAACGTCCGTGTGAAAATAGAGCTTGTAGTGGTACGGGTCGGTATGGGTGCCGGTGATGTCCTCTACCACATACATGGTGTAATCGTTCAGGTAAACATAATTTTTTCGGTAGGTGTTAGGCCCTATTTTGACGGTGCAGACCAGCTCATTGTTTGAGTTGTTGGAGATGGACATGTAACCCTCGGCTTCCATTATCACCTTGTCTGTACGGGCATTGTAAACGGTTAGTTTGCGCTCGCTCTCAAAGTAATCCGCCTGCTTTGCGATGTTGTGATTTGCCTTGTCAGCCTCCGAACAGCCGCACAGCAAAAGCGCCGCAAGCAGCATGATAGATGCGAAAATTTTCTTCATGTTATATCTCCTTGTTTCCTTCTTCCGCGGCGATCTGCCGCAGCTCATCAATGTGATCCTCCACCGCCGGGCGGAGGAACGGGCGAGCTTTCATGCCCCGGGTAAAGTGCCACTTGCCGTTAAAGTCCTTCCAGACCCACGGCGTTTTGCGTCCGTTGTCCTTCTCGGCAAAGATGCCCGTGCCAAGCTCAACATAGACGCTGTAAAAGAGATTCGACCCGATGGTCACGGTCTTTTTTGCAAGGTCTACGGCGTAGGTCAGGCTCTGCTTGAGCGCGCCGCCCACGTAGCCCTCAATGCCAGTGCTGTCTGCCGTGCCGGTGGGTACAAGCAGCTGGGCGTAGTCCTGCACCGTCATGCCCCAGATGGTAAGCACCCGCTCCGCCCACAAGTCCAGTGCCTCATGCAGCTGCGGGGTGTTGTCGTTGAATTTTATGTCGTAGTTAAATTTCATGGTTATTTCTTACGCTTTTTTTGTTCTGCGTTGTAATTGATGCTTCTTAAAATCACCTCGCCGGAGAAGTTATATCTGCTGTCAATGACCTGTTTTGCCGGGATTTCGTTCATTTTGGAAAAGTTTTGAGCGCTGGCGCTCCGGTATTCTTTTGCAGCCGCAATCCAAGCGTCATTGTCCGCAGTAATTCTGCTTTTGAGCTCAGCCGTCATTTTTTTGTCAGGGTGATTCCGTTTGAAGTTTGCAATATCCTGTTTGCTCAGTTCTTCTGTGCGCTTGATGTTTGCATCGATCGTGTCAAAAGCGCTCTGGAGTATATCTTGCGCCCACGCAACCTGTTTTTCGCTGCCCTTAATCGGAAGCGATGCCGCGTTAAAAGCAGCTATTCCTCCGTTGCCCGCTCTCGCAGAGCTGCCCGAACCTCTTTTACTCACGGTAATGCCTCCTCTCGTATTGAAATGGTTTGATTTTGGTCACGTTCCAGTCGAACTCCGCCGGGCATTTGCCGTACCACAAAATACCGCTTGGTTGCAGAACTTCCAGCGCCTTGCGGCAGTGTTTGGCAAAGCACTCCGCTTCGTATGGGTCAGATTGTGTGCCGTGGCTCGAAATGCTCACGATGGCGTTTCTAGGCTCACCATCAAAGCACCAGTCATAACTTTGCTCACCGCACCAGCAGAGCGTAGGAATCACATGGATACCGTGCATCTGCCAGTAAGCAGCCAACCAGTGTTTTTTGTAGTGCATAAAAATCTGCACCGCAAGCGGCATATCGATGTAAAGAGAAAAGTCCGGGGAGCACACAGCCCCAAACTGCTGCAGCAGCGGGATGTACTTATCCGGGTTGTTCCAGAACCGTTCAAACTGATAGTCGTCCTTGTAAAAATGCACGCCTTTTGTGGCCTTGTCTTTGGCCGTCAGCGCATAATTGACCGGGATCCATTCCAGCTTGTCAATGCGGATGTCCGTTTCAGGCTTGATAGCAGGGATGCCATACTTGCCAACGCCCGGAAAAATCATTTTCTCGGTGTTTTCCATCGGCAGAATCACAGTTCATCCCTCCAAACCTTACTTTTTCTTCTTTTTTCTCGAAACGAATCCAATCCATGCACCACCCTGTTCGACCGTCACGCCAAACGGCTTTTGTGTGAGTTGCATGAGTTTTGTGCGGTCGCTCGACGACATCCCTTTTAGATCAAATGCAACTTTTGGGCCGCTCTTGTCCCAATATGTGGTATGAGACGGAGAAGAACCATCGCCACTTCGATATTTGTTGAGGTCAACACCAACTTGCTCTTTTATGAAAGATACAACGTCGTTATGCGTTTTCTTGTATCTGGAACTATCCACAACAACGGCGGCTTTCTTCGCCTCTGCTGCCGCAATTTTGCTGTAATCGGTGACCCATTTGCCATTTACAAAAGATTCAAACTCGTGTTCGTTGGCAGTCCCACCGCTTGCTCTTGTAGAACTTCCAGAGCCTCGTTTACTCATTTGGGAAACTCTCCTTTCTGTGCTTTCGTTCTTCCGCCCGCCACATTTGTTCGGCTTCCTTGCCTCCCTTGGATTTATACCACTCGGTGTAATCCATGACGGGGGTGGTCTCTTTGGTCACATTGTCCCGCTGCATGGCGTTCTGCCGGGGATACTTGCCCAGCGCAGAGGACAGCACACAGCGGCAGTGATAGACCATCTCCGGGGCGGCGTTTGGGTCGCCGGGGCGCTGAATCTCGTAGCCCATGACCTTGAACGGCTCGTCAAGCTCTGCCGTCTGCTGGTCAAGCAGGCGGTGCATTTCACGGGTACGGTAGTCGTGGGTGGAGTTCCAGCGCTTTTTGACCTCGATGCCCAAAGCCTGGGCGTTGCGCATCTGCTGCAATGCCCCGGCGTTCTGGGCGCTGGTAATGGCTGTGATGGCGTTGTTCATGGCCCAGTGGATCTCTGTATCTGCCATACCGTTGACGGCCTGCACAGCAATGTCGTGGACGCTCTTGCCCTGCACGATGCCCTGCATGACGTAGCGGTTGAACACCCGGGCGTCATAGGTGCGGTTGCTCTCGCTCTTAATGCGCTTGTTGGGTACCATGCGGGGGTTCTCCTTCAGCAGGAGCTTGACCGCTTCGGTGTTGTACAGGGTCAGGCCGAACGTCACGCCTGCGGCCTGCTCCAGCTCGTAGAAAGCCCAGTTTGCGCCAAAGGAAAAGATGTTGTATTGCTCGTCCCGGGCCAGCTTGTAGGCCGTTTCTTGGGCTGTGGTGCAGGTCTGCGTGATGCCGTCCAGCTTCTGACGCATCAAATCGGACTGAAAGACCTGATTTTGCAGCCAGATGCGGTAATCCTCTTCGGTGATCTCGCCTGAATCCAGCTGCGCCCGCTTGCGTTCGTCCAGCGCTTTGTACTTTGCCAGAAACTCGGTGAGCTGCTCCTGCATCTCCCGGCGGGCGGTGCCGTATACCCGGAGGATGCGGCGGCGCAGGCGGTTCAGCTGGCGGGTGGAAATGCGGTCACGGTCGGTCATAAGCCAATCGCCTGCGCAACGGCCAGAAAGCACCCAGCCACAATGGCAAAATCAGCGACGAAAAGCATCACATCGATCAATCTTCCCAGAGGATCATAAATTTTTCTGTTTTTTTTCATCGGTGTCTTCCTCCTCGTCCACGGTCTCCCGCTCTGCACTCTCAGCCATCAGGGACGCCCGAGCCTTTTCCTTTTGCTCCGGGGTCAGGTTGGGCAGCAAGTCGATGGCCATGTCCTGCCCAATGATCGCCGCCTCGGAGATTACTGTGCTGACCTGCTCTGCGGTGTTTACGATCCGGCTCCGGTTGAATGTCGGCGTTGCGCTGCCAAAGCCAGCCAGCGCACAGATCTGACGAACAAAAGGCTTAATCTGGGCCTCGAAGTCGTCTGCGTTCTGATTCATGGGTTCATAGGCTGCATCCAGATGGTCGTTGGTGCTGTTTGCGCTGACGCAATGCACATCCAGACCGCCGAAGTCCTCATAGACCCGGGTGTGGAGCAGCTCCAGCAGAGTCTCCCGGGCCGCTACAGGAATCTCGGTGGTGTAGGGGGTGATCTTGCCGCCCTGGCTGGTGTCTGCGCCTGCAATGTGGTACAGATTCAGCTTGACAAGGAACTCCTGCAGCTCGTCATCGGTCATGCCGTTGAAGTTCTCGCACAGCCAGTAGATCTCTGAAAAGTCATGCAGGTCATTGCAGAAGCCGGACATCACCAGATCGGTGTTGTCAATGTAGGCTTTCAGCCCCACAAGGGTGCTCTGGTGCAGGTCGGAGCCCCACAGCGGCACAATGGGAAGAGCACCGTAGTTTTCGCCCTCCACGCTTTCCAGCCCGCCGCCGGGGGTAGAGACGGTCACGCTCTTGTACGCCTGCTTCGGGGTCGTCTCCTGCATGGTACTGCCGATCCTGCTTTCCGTGTACTCGGTGTAGCCGTCCTCTTCGTACAGGACATAGTGCATATCCGTGTCAGGATTCAGCCGCCAGAACCGCACCCCGGCTCGCATGGAGCCGATGGTCTCATCGTACAGGGGCGCAAACTCGGTCAGCTTGAAAACCACCAGATGGTCGTTGTTCCAGAACCCGAAGCTCTCACCGTGGATCAGGGCGAAATATCCGGCCTTCTGGATCTGCTCATCAAAGTTCTGCCCAAGCTTGCCCTTGTCCACGCCATCGTCCGCAAAGACCACGCCGTTTCCGAGGGAGTAGGTCGCCCGCTGCTTGTTGAGCCGCCGGAAAAGATTGCTCTTGACCATATCGGGGTGTGGGGTGTCCTGCTTGGTGTTTTTGGACAGGCGTTTCAGCATCAAAGCGTAAGCCTGCGCGAAGCGTTCAGCCCCCGGGTTTTTCTGGGCGCCGTACAGATCAGCGTCCAGCGCCATTCTGTAAGGTCCGGAACTGCAGTGCTGCTGCACGAACCGCCGGATGAAATCAGGCTGTTCCCCGGCGGCTTGCGCCTGCTGGAAGGTCTGGAATGTGTATACAGTGCTCAAAATCAATCCCTCAGTTTCACAAGGCGCTTTGTGCGCACGAAATAGCGGATAGCGTCCATGCAGTGGTCGTTGACCTTCAGCACGGTGTCGTCTTTATCTGGATCCCAAGCGTACACGCCGAACTCTTCCAGCGTGTGCCTGCAGTCTTTGTATATCTTCAGCCGCCCGGCCTGCAGCATGGTCTGCACGTCCAGAATGCCGCTCAGAACGTCGTTGTTTGCGGGAGTCTGGGTAAAGCCGTTCTTGCGCAGCTCTGTAATCAGGGGCAGGGCAGAGGGGTCAACGATGACCCGCTCCGGTTTCAGGCCATCCAGCCACGCTTTGAGATCTGCGACGTACTCTCCCACGGTCTTTTGCCGCTTCTGCTCTCGCCCGCTGTAGTAATACTCCCGGGTGACAATCCAGCGGTCTACATCTGCCTGTTTTTGGATCAGCAGGAACACCGTTGCGTTCTGGGTGCCAAAGTCGCAAGCCACATAAGCGCTCTTTGGAGACAGCGCAGGAAGCACATCAACAACGTGCTTCTTGCGGTCGAACATGTCATATACAAGGCCCTCGGCCACCGTCCACAGGCCCAGAATGTAGCGCTGATAGAAAACGCCGCTGTACTGGCTGCGGTATCTGGCCTTGATGTCCTCGGAAAGTGACAGGTTGTCGTCCATCGTGAAATGGAGATACATCATCTTGCGGGAACGGCATTTCCGCACCCACTCCAGATAAAACCAGTGCTGTGGGCTGCCCGGGTTGCAGTTAAACCAGAACTTTGACCCGGTGACAGAGCATCGGGCCGTGGCCTGGTTGACGAAGCTCTGCGGCATCAGGGCCACCTCGTCGAAGAACGCCCCGGCAAGGGTGATGCCCTGGATCAGGTCCTGGCTGCTCTCGTCCTTGCCGCCAAAAAAGTAAAACTCGTTGGTTCTGCCGCCCTTGCTGACGGTCATGCAGTTTTCTGCCCGGTGCTCCTTGACGTTGTAGCCACGGGCCGCAAGCTGCTGCTTGAGTGTGCCCAGCACGTTGCGCCGGAAACTGGCGATGGTCTTTCCACACATGGCAAACTGCTGGCCGCTGTAGCAGGTCATAGCCCACTGGACGAACGAAAAGCTCATGGCAAAGGTCTTGCCCGAGCGGATAGCGCCATCGGCAATGATGCCGTTGTAACCGCTGTATGCGCTCTGCGGTGTCCACCAGCTCAGGACCTGCTTTTGCCGCTGGCTGAGGGCTTTCCAGCGAAAGCCGTTACTTTTCCGCATCGTCGTTCTCTTCCTCCGGCAGCATTTCCACGTCATCCGGGGGGCTGAGGTCTGCGGCGGCGTTCAGTGCCTCAAGCAGGCCATCGTCCGGGACTTCTATGCCGCTCTGGTCTCCCAGCATAGCAAACTTGTCCACGATGGTGCCGAACGCCGTGGACAGCTGTGGCAGTGTTGCTTCCGCGATCTTGTCTGGGTCAGCCATCGCCTTCAGGTACAGCCCGAGAAGCTCTTGTGCTTCTCCTTGCTTGCTCTCCATGTAAGAAAGCATGTCCTTCGAGTTTTCCCGCTTTTTTTGTGCGCACAAGTGCGCACTCTCCGGGTCTTCCTTTACGACTTTCTTAACGGTCGCGTCTGAAACATCATTCAGCTTTGCGGTTGCACGGTAGCTCTGGAGCTGCACATAGTCCGCAACGATCTTCTTTTTTTGCTTATCTGTCAGCCGCCGTGCGCCCACCGCCACCACCTCTCTAAACTCAGACAAAAGAAAAACCGCCCGGAAAATCCGAACGGTCAGAATATCAAAATAAGAGGCCTTGCTTGTCGGGTTCAAAGCCTCTGCGTCCAGAACTTTCGCGGCCGGATGCCCCGCTATTGCACTCCCCGCTCTCGTCAGATCATGCAAGCACTCCCGGCAGGACTCGAACCTGCAACATGCGGTTTTGGAGACCGCCGCTCTACCACTTGAGCTACCGGAGTATAAAACACCGCCCTTGGACTCGAACCAGCCAGCAATATCTCAGCTGACACGCGCTCCGTACTGCGCTCAGGCAGCCATATAAAACAGCCCTGGCGGAGAACCAGGGCTGTTGTTTGACGCACATCCCGTCGGGAAGTCTACCCACACCCTCGGGGATTCAAAGCTTTCTCTCGTGGCACGGGAGGTTAAGCGTGCAGCTTTGTGGGGGATGAGTCCATGCGCCATACGGTGCGAGGTTACGGAGTCGAACCGTTCCACAAAACTGCCAGCCCCGTTATGTGGCTTCCCAAACCTCGCATAGAAGCAGCCCGCAAAACGGTGAAGGAGAACAGGAAAGCATGAAAACCTATCACAAGGAAGGACCGTTCTGGAGGCTGCGTGGCAAGCGGCTACCGCTTAGCGCTGAACCGCTTATTAGAATTTTACATCCAAGCTTGCAGACTTGAAAAGAGCTGACCCCTTCCAAAATCACGCTGTGTTTTCTTGTGCATGTTGTACACTTTGCACGTCAGAAAACTCGTCCCATATCTCGGCCAGGGCCATACATCCGCGTTTGATTCGCCGGTAGACCACATCTGCCCCGCACACGCCGACTTCTTTTGCGATTTCCTTGTGAGATTTTCCTATGACATAGTGCTCGCAAATCGATTCGGCACATTCCGGCTCGGCTATCAGGCAGTATGCCCGCCGGGTGGCCTCGACACGCAGATTGCACAGGTCCGTCTCCATCCTCTGAAGCTGTCGGCGTTCGGTGTCCAGCTGCTCTACGGCGAAGCCCACCTTGTCCCCATTGCCACCACCCGCAGGTTCTTTGCCTTTACATGAAAGTGGTATCTCACGTTTTAAAGCAATGATGTATGGTCAATATTCTGCCCTTGTAGAAATTCCAAGTGCACTTTTAGGGTTTTTATTTGCTCAACTCTTTAGTAGCATTCTCCCTTTTGCTTTAAGTTTTGCAGCAGGAGCGATGATGTTTGTTTGTATCGAAGAACTGATTCCTGAAGCAAATGCCTTAAAAGAAGTAGATGTCGGTACAATGAGTTTTATGGTAGGTTTTATGATTATGATGATGTTGGATGTTATGTTTGGATAATTATTTTTTTATCACATAAAGATCCTTTTTTTCTAAAACACAATAAAGCACATCTTCTATATGAGAAATGTGTTTTTTCTTTAATTCATTTTTCAACCACGCTTCATCTTTATTTAAAATTTGAAGTGCTTCTTGATTAATACAGCCATCACTGATCAATGCATCAGGTAAAAGTGTTTGACTTTCTTGTTTTGGAATAACCGATAAAGAACCATTTGTTTCTAGAATAGCAAAATCCACTTTAGAAACACTATCGATATCACTTACTCTTAAATGATGACATAAATCATCTATACTATAGCGTAATTTTTTCATATTTTGATATTGTATTTTTCCTCTATAAATGATATAACACGGTCTTCCTTCAAAAAAATCTCTCAATTTTTTTGAACGCATCGTAATAAAAGATTCTATTCTATCTAAAATAATGAGTGTCAGTGTGGCTATCACACTATCTAAAACAGACAAATCTTGTGTTTCTAAAGACATTGTCGTGATTTCAGAAATCACTAAAAAAACAACAAAATCAAAAACATTGAGTTGACTAAATTCTTTTTTTCCAAAAAGCCTAAGTAAAACTGTTAGATAGATATACATAAAAACACTAATGATAAATATTTTAAACATAT
>OGZC01001076.1_pt1 | contig 14988 bp, 12 predicted proteins | sample 1576751 | NCBI WGS metagenome assembly OGZC01 (sample SAMEA3541486, study PRJEB24748) | human gut metagenome | biome: human gut; feature: human-associated habitat; material: faeces | place: China | collected 2012
TCAAAAAATTCACGATGTGCTTGTTCCTTGGTTTTTCCTTTAAAAAATTCACCATAATAAAATTCTGTATGATGAATCACATGAATAGATCCAATAACAAAATCAAAAGGATATTGTTGAATTAAATTTTCAATTTCTTCTTGATGATCTAAATCCAATCCCATTTCAATACCCCATTTAATTTTTATTTGATCTTTGAATTCCTCTTTTAAACTTTGAATCTCTTGATAATAGTTTTCAACATCTAATTCAAAAGAATCTATTGGATAATCAAAATCTCGATGATCTGTAAAACAGATTTCATCTAAATTCATTTCTATTGCTTTTAAAACATGTTCTCTAGGATTTGCCTCACTATCCCCTGAAAAATGTGTATGCATATGATAATCTATAACTCTCATATTTTATCCTCCATTTTTCCTTATTATAACAAATAAGAGAAAATATTTCTATTTTCTCTTATTCATAAATTATCTGTTAAATTAATCTAAATCAGTTCCGTTTGATTCTATTACTTTTTTATACCAATAGAATGAATCTTTTGGTCTTCTTGATAAATCTCCAGTTCCATCATCATGCTTATCTACATAAATGAAACCATAACGTTTTCTCATTTCTCCAGTTCCTGCAGAAACTAAATCAATACATCCCCAAGTCGTATAACCAATAAGGTCTACACCATCTTCAATGGCTTTTGCCATTTCTTCAATATGAGCACGATAGTATTCAATACGATAATTATCATGAATACTTCCATCTTCTTCTACTGTATCATAAGCACCTAAACCATTTTCTACAACCATTAATGGTTTTTCATAACGATCATAGATCATTTCTAAGTAGTATCTTAATCCTTTAGGATCTAATGCCCATCCCCAATCAGAATATTCTAAATATGGGTTACGTACACCAAATGACATATTTCCACTTACAGCATCATCATTTTCATGAGTAGTTACTGCTTGAGACATGTAGTATGAGAAAGTATACATATCTACTGTACCTTTTTTTAGTTCTTCTAAATCTTGTTCAGTAATATCTAATTTAACATTATGTTCTTTCCATAAACGTTTCGCATATGTTGGATATTTACCTTTACATTGAACATCTCCACAATAGAAGATACCTTTTTCCCATTTAGAACGATTAAATAAAATATCTTCTGGATCAGATGTTAATGGATAATAAGTAATGCCACAAATCATACATCCAATTTTATTTTCAGGATCAATTTGATGTCCAATTTGTACAGCTCTTGCACTTGCTACAAATTGATAATGTAAATGTTGATAAGCTTCTTGATAAACTTCATCACTTGCATCATCAGGAATAAAGTTAACTGTATTATTGATTTCATTAAATGTTAACCAATATTTAACGAGTCCCTTGTATTCATTAAAGATTGTTGTTACGTATTTTTCATAAAGGGCAATATATTTACGATCTAACCAATCTCCATATTTTTCTTCTAAAGCAAGTGGTGTATCAAAATGCCAAATAGAAACTAATGGTTCAATACCCGCATTTCTAAGTTCAGTAAATACATTTCTATAGAAATCTAATCCTGCTTGATTAGGTTTATCTTCTTCTCCTGTTGGATAGATTCTTGACCAAGAGATAGATAATCTAAACATCTTGAATCCCATTTCTTTAAGTAAAGCAATATCTTCTTTATAATGATGATAGAAATCAATACCATCATGATTTGGATAAAGTTCATCATCAAAGACAGCAAAATGAGCTCCTTCTGGTAATTTAAATCCATGATTTGGTAACTTTTGTTTATTTCCATCTTTATCAATAAAAGTAACCATACGTGGTGTATTTACTGTTCCACCTGTCGTTACATCTGTACGTGTCATTCCACGTCCGTCTACATTCCATGCACCTTCACATTGGTTAGCAGCTACTGCTCCACCCCAATAAAAATCTTTACTAAATTTCATTTTTTTTCCTCCTCAATTATCCTTATTATAAAATATATTTATGTCAAAAATATGAAATTTTCAAACTATGCAACAAATAAAACGACACATGTATAAACAATTAACGTAATAACCATAAATAATGAAATAAAGGCAGCAACAAAATCTTCATCTTCTTCACCTTTATAAAGTGGTGAAATCAACATCGGCATTGCAAATCCTGTTGGACACATAAAATAAATCAATACACCCATCATATAGATCTTATCTGCCATTAAATTTGGGAAGAAGATAAAGAATCCTGCAATAACAAGCATATAAAAGATAATTCTAACTCCTACAAGTTTTAATAATGATCCTAAAGTATCTTTATTAATTTTTAAGTTATAACCAATAATCAATAAAATAAGACTCACAATAGGAGCTGTTGCTTGTTGAATTGTATTTGTATAAAGATCAATAAAAGCAGTTTGACTTAACAAGTCATATACACCTAAAACATTTAAAATGATTCCTAACATAACCGCAATTACAAATGAATTTGTGAAAATTGTTTTCAATAATTCCTTAGTACTTGTATTTCCTGATGTCTTTTTAGCAACAAGTACAGGAATAATAATAAAAGCAATCACTGTTCCAGCAATATCATAAATAACTGTATTGCTTGCATAAGCTACACCTACAATGGATGTATAAAGTGGTAATGCAACATTTCCTCCTTCACAAGTTGTTAAAAGATAGGGTGAAATATGTTCCATTTCTTTTCCTGTAAATTTAGCAATAAATTTACCTAAAACCATAGCTAATGTAAAAGCAACTAAAACATATAGCACAATCAATATTGCTGAAGCTTCTATTTTAGCAGTAAATAAAACATTAAAAATTAAGATAGGAAACAATACATTGAAAACAATATGATTGGCTCCTTCTTTTTGTTTAGGACTAATAAAGTTTTTAATACGCGCGATCATTCCTAAAATGATCATAAAAAATACTGGGAATAAAGTTGATAATGCATTCATAATTTTCCTCCTTGTTTTTCAAGAATATTGTAAAAAAGAAGATTTATAATTACAAATACTTATATATTATAGATATTTATTATTTTTAATTATAAATAATGATATACTTATGATGAGGTGATTTAATGGAATTACGTGTCTTAAAATACTTTATAACAGTTGCACAGGAACAAAGTTTCTCCAAGGCCGCTAAAGTACTCAATGTCTCACAACCTGCACTTTCTAAACAAATTAAAGATTTAGAAGATGAATATCAAATAACTCTTTTTAATCGTACAACGCGAACTGTTTCTTTAACCGAAGAAGGACGGTTATTTAAGGAACAAGCTATTGAGATTTTAAATCTTGTAGACAGAAGTGAGGATTATCTTAGAAATAATAAAAAATATATTAGTGGAAATATTCATATTGGATGTAGTGAAAGTATATGTAATCGTGTTATTATGAAAGCTATTGCTAAAACTCAAAAACAATATCCCCATATTAAATTTCATCTTTATAGTGGAAATGCACAATATGTTGAAGAAAAGATTGATCAAAGTATTTTTGATCTAGGGATTGTTGTGGAACCTGCAAATTTTTCTAAATATGATTATTTAAAGCTTCCTGGTTATGACCTTGAAGGAATTCTTATGAAAAAGGATTCTAATCTTGCGAATAAAGATTTCATTACACCTAAGGATCTAATGAATCAGCCAATTATTATATCTAATCAAGAGATGGTTAAAAATAATATTGCGGGATGGTTAGGAGGTAATCAAAGAGCACTTAATGTGGTAGCTACTTATAATCTTTTTTATAATGCCCAATTGATGTGTGAAGAGGATGTTGGTTATGTTTTAACTTTTGAACATCTTTATCATGAAACAACTGAAAGTTCTTTATGTTTTAAACCACTCAATCCACCACTTATGATTAAAAGTAATCTTATTTGGAAAAAGTATCGTTTGTTTTCTAAAGCTGAAGAAGCTTTTCTAGAAATTTTAAATAAAGAACTAAATGAAAAGGCATAGCCATCTATGCCTTTTTAATTATTTTTATTTTCTTTGATCCATTGAATAAATTCATTCATACCTTCACCTGTTTTTGCACTTAAACAGATAATTTTTGCATTTGGATTTAAATTTAAAATATTTTCTTTAGCTTGATCAATATCAAAATCAAAATAATCAAGCGTATCAATCTTAGAAATAATAACCAAATCACATACACTAAACATTAAAGGATACTTTAATGGTTTATCATCTCCTTCAGGAACTGATAAAATCATCATATTCTTATGTGCCCCAGTATCAAATTCTGCAGGACAAACAAGATTTCCAATATTCTCTAAAAAGAGAAGATCAAAATCATCGACACCAAATTCATCAACTGCTCGTGTTGTCATTTCTGCATCAATATGACATAATCCCCCATTATGAATTTGAATAGAAGGAACACCTGTAAGATCCGCTACCTTTTGTGCATCAAGTGATGTTTCAATATCAACATCCATCACTCCTACTTTATAATCATCTTTAATTTCATTGATTACATGAGAAAGAAGTGTTGTTTTTCCAGAACCAGGAGAAGACATTACATTGATCATTGTCACTTTTTTGTCCTTTAATCTTTTGCGAAGAGCATCTGCTTCTTGATTATTCGTATTAAAAATATTTTCATGAACTTCGATTACTCTTACTTTAGCCATGGTTTACTTCCTCCATTTTTTCTTTTAGATAATTGATCCAAGGTTCAAAGCCTTCATCTTTTTTAGAAGAAATATAGAAGATTTGAGCATTTGGATTTAATTCATGGATTCTTTTTTCCACTAATTCTTTATTAAAATCAAAGACAGGTAATGTATCGATCTTATTAATTAAAACAACATCACTAACAGTATAAACCAATGGATACTTAGCTGGTTTATCATCCCCTTCAGGAACTGATAAAATCGTAATATTAATACTTGCTCCAGTATCAAATTCTGCAGGACAAACAAGATTTCCAACATTTTCAATGAAAATAAGATCTACATCATCATTTCATTAAGTCCTTGTTGAGTCATCGCTGCATCCATATGACACATACCACCTGTATGTAATTGAATGGCTTTTGCTCCACCATTTTCTATCGTAACAGCATCAACACTAGCATCAATGTCACATTCCATAACACCTATACGAGTGGTATCTTGTAATCTTTCAATCGTACGAAGTAATGTGGTTGTCTTCCCCGAACCTGGAGAAGACATCACATTAATCATTAATTTTTTTTGTTTTTTAAATTCATCACGAATTTTATCTGCAGTTACTTCGTTTTCTTTAAATATATTTTGTTTAAGTTCAAGAATCTTCATAAATACCAATCTCCTTAATATTAAACTCATTACCCCTTAATAAATAGGTATTTTCACTATGGCAATAAGGACATGTTTTACCATAATCAATCGTACGATATTGTCCATGACAATCTTCACAATAAGTAATTGCTTCTAATGTTTCTATATACATTTTTGCATGTTCTGTTACTGCTTCTTTTTTTCTTGCCCAATTCCAACAATCAATCAATTGATCATGAACAACACCAGAAACTTCACCAATTTCTAACTTCACATAATCAATTTTATCAACTTTATTTTCTTGCGCAACTTTTTTTACATCTTTAACAACATAAAATGTAACACCTAATTCATGCATCTTAATGTTCTACCTTTTTCTTTAAAATAATATTTTTTACACGTTTTAATTGATAAGGGATAATTGCTTTAAACTTATCTTCTGCCACAACCATATTAGAACATTCTGGATGATCACGATGAAGTTTGATAGCATCAAATTCACATTTAGTTGTACATACCCCACAACCAATACATTTATTCGCATCAACGATTGTTGTTCCGCATCCTAAACATCTTGCTGTTTCTTTTTTAATTTGTTCTTCTGTAAGAATTTGTGTATTATCTTTGAATCGATCTTTAACTTCAAGGTTAATACCTTCAACTTGTTTAGGTCCACGATCATAGCTTTCTACTAAAATATCATCTGTATCAAGTTGTTTAAATTGCCAACGATTACGTCCTGTTTCCATATGTCCATTATGAACATAACGATGTAATGATTCAGCAGCAATCTTACCTTGGGCAATGGCATCAATTGCGAATTTAGGTCCAGTATAAACATCTCCTCCAGCAAAGATATCTTCTTTGCTTGATTGGAAAGTCACTTGATTTAATTCAATAGCTGGTCCATTGAACTTCACATCTTCACCTTTTAATAAATCTTTCCATACACTTTGTTGTCCAATCGCAAAGATTAAACGATCACATTCAACTGTCATAGTTTCATTTTCATCATAAACTGGCGCAAATTTACCATCATTAATTACAGATAAACATTTTTTGAAAACAATACCTGTCACTTTACCATTTTCTACAAGAATTTCTTTTGGTCCCCAACCACAATTGATTGTAACACCATCTTCTCTTGCTTCTTTGATTTCTTCAACTGAAGCTGGCATATCTGGTTCTTGTTCTAAGCTAAATTGGAATACTGAACTTGCTGCATTTCTTGCCGATACACGAGAAGCATCAATGGCAACATTTCCACCACCAACGACAACAACTTTTCCAACAAATGGCGCATTACCACAGTTTGCATCATGTAAATAATCAATAGCTGTCATAACACCTTCTGCGTTTTCATTTTCAAGTCCTGGTAAACGACCAGCAGCGCATCCAATAGCAATATAGAAAGCTTTATAACCTTGTTCTCTTAATTGTTGAATTGTTACATCTTTTCCAACTTCAATTCCTGTTTTAATTTCAACACCCATCGCTTTTGCGACATCGATTTCAGCATCTAATAAATCTTTTTCTAGTTTATAAGATGGAATCCCATAACGTAACATTCCTCCTGGATGTTCGCTTTTTTCAAACACTGTAGGACGATAACCTGTCTCAGCTAAATAGAAAGCAGCTGTTAAACCAGCAGGTCCTGCTCCAATAATCGCAATTTTTTCATCAAAATGATCCATATGAATACTTGCAGGAATCACAACTTCTGGAATATGTCTCGTTTGGGCATTTAGATCTTGTTCCGCAATAAATCTTTTAATTGCATCAATTGATAAGGCTTCATCAACTTTACCACGTGTACAAGCATCTTCACATCTTCTATTACAAATTGCGCCACAGACAGCTGGGAATGGATTTTGTTTTTTAATGAGCGCTAAAGCATCTTGATATCTTCCTTGAGATGCCATTTTAATATAACCTTGTACTGCAATATGAGCAGGACAAGCACTTTTACAAGGAGCTGTTCCTGTTTCATGAGTATTAATTCTATTATTATCACGATAATTAAAATCGTATTTTTCTGGTCCCCATTTTGTAGCATCTGGTAATTCTTGTTTTGGATACTTAATTTCAGAACCATCTTTTTTACATAATTTTTGTCCTAAACGTACAGCACCTGCTGGGCAATATTCCACACATCTTCCACAAGCCACACATTTGTCTTTTTCTACATGAGCTACATAAGCAGAACGTGACATATTTGGTGTATTAAATAATTGTGATGTTCTTAAAGCATTACAAATTTCAACATTACAGTTACAAATACCAAAAATTTTATTTTCGCCATCAATATTTGTTATTTGGTGTACAAAACCATTATCTTCTGCACGTTTTAAAATAGCTAAAGCTTCTTCTTTAGTAATATCATGTCCTTTACCAGTTTCACGACAATAATCCGCAAAATCACCAACACCGATACACCAACCGAAATCATCATCAGCACACCCATCACCAATCGCTTTTCTTGAAGCACGGCATGAACATCTTCCTACACCAATTTTTCCTTCATATTTATCTAACCAATAAGATAATTTTTCAATATCAATCGCTTCATTTTCCATAGAAATAGCTTTTTCAACAGGAATAACATGCATTCCAATTCCTCCACCACCTGGTGGTACCATTTGTGTAATTCCTGCAAGTGGAATATAAGTCATACGTTCAAAAAAAGCAGCTACATCTGGATGATTTGTTACACGTGGATTTGATCCATCTGGTAACTCTTCCATATTAAATAACTCTGCACTTCCAGGTACAAACATTGGTAAGATATATCTTCTTTCACTTTGTGGTGCAGTGCGACCATTATGATCATAGTGATAACCATAATCATATTCAAGTAAACCAATATAACTCATTTCATCTAATATTTTTTGAAATGCCTCTTCTTGATTTTTTTCAATCTTACATAACTTACACATTTCTTTAAAAGTATAAGGTGTACGTTTTTTCATTTGTAAAGCAATGTCAGCCATTTCATCACTTATAATTTCAGCAAGTCCCCAATATTCTGGATCTTCTACTTTTACGCCACCAAAAATATGATCTGCCACATCAGTAATCTTTCTACCTAACTTAACAATTTTCTCTCTTGGAGGATTGTCATGCTTGTGATTTGCATCCCACTCCTCGTATTTTTTCATACTCATTAAATTTTTCCTTCCTCCCTTAATTGTTCTTTAATTAAAACAATTACGTCCAATTTATTATACATGAAACCCCTCTATTAAGTAATTGTTTATTAAATATTTGTTGATTTTTTCACATAAATTTAGACATATCATTTAATTTGTCTAAAAAATGCCTTTTTAAATATAAAAGAAGTAAGCATCCCTGTAAAATTGTTCGCTTACTTCTTTATCTTTGTTTATTTTATTAATTCGAAGCATTCCTCATTATTTGTTAAACTATCATGTCCAATATAAACAATAAATTTTCCTGCTTCACTATCATATTTCATGTCACATCGATAAAATTTTAACATTTCATTTGTAATAATAAAATCAACTTTTTTCTTTTCGTATGGTTTTAAAGTTATTTTCTTTATTCCTTTTAATTCTTTAACTGGTCTAGAAACAGAGCTAACAACATCATTAATATACATTTGCACAGTTTCAACACCTTCATATTCTGATTTATTTTCTACTATTACAGATGCTTCAATAACAGTGTCCATAGACATTTTTTTTGAACTTAAAGAAACTTTCGAATATTCAAATTGACTATAAGATAACCCATATCCAAAACTATACAATGGTAGATTTGGGGCATCAATATATTTAGATACAAATCTATTTCCAATATTTTCTTTAGTGTTAGGTCTTCCTGTATTTAAAAAGTTATATGAAATAGGACATTGCCCTACATGATATGGGAAAGAAATAGACAAACGGGCAGACGGATTTACCTTTCCATATAATATATTTGCTATACCATTACCACCTTCAATTCCTGGAAACCAGCATTGAAGTACAGCATCACTATATTTTTTTATTTCATTTAATATAAGAGGTCTTCCACTAAAAATAAGGCTTACTATTGGCTTTTTCAATTTAACTATTTCTTTAAATAGATTCATTTGTGGTTTTGGAATTGATAAGTCTGTTCTTGATGCTGCTTCACCACTTTGATAAGAATGTTCTCCTAAAGCCATAATTACAACATCTGCATTTTTTGCATATTCTTTAGCACATTTTAATTCTAAACTTTCATCTACTAATTCTTGATTTTTAAATTCTTGCCCAAATAAAGAATTTAATTCTTTAACTACTTGATAATCATCTAAAATTTGTGATCCAGTACAATACTGAACATTATTACTGTATTTTTCAATCCCTTCTTTTATTGTAATAACGTTATCCTTATCTACAGTAAAAGACCACATCCCACAAAGCTCTTTACTATTACCATAAGGCCCAATTAACGCTATTTTTTTATTACTATTCAACGGCAAAATACCATTATTTTCTAGTAAAACACACGACTTTTCAACTGCTTCTCTCGCCTTGTTTCTAAATTCAGGAGCTAATATATATTTTTTTTCATCATCTTCATCAGCCCCTCGATAAGGATTTTCAAATAGCCTTAAATCATTTTTTAATTCTAATACTCTAAAAGCTGCATCATTAATATAACTTATATCTAATTTTTTCTCTTTAACTAATCGAGATAGATTATTAGCATAACATGCTGTCATCATATCTATATCGCACCCTGCTTCGAGTGCCTTTTGAGCTGCCTCTTTTTCATCTCTAGCAATACCATGATTTATTAATTCTTTAATTGCAGAATGGTCTGAAATGGTTACACCTTTAAAATTCCATTCATTTCTTAGTATATTCCTTAACAACCACTTATTAGCAGTGACTGGTATTCTATCTATAGTATTAAAAGATGTCATAACCATTTTACATCCCGCTTTGATTGCAGAGTGATAAGCTGGTAAATATTCTTCTAACAAAGTACGTTTGCTTAATTCTACTGTATTATAATCTCTTCCTGATTGTGCTCCACCATATCCAGCAAAATGTTTCACACAAGAAGCAATATTATTATGTGGGTCATTTGTCCCTTGATATCCTGTAACCATTGCTTCAGCGTACTGATTATTTAAGTATACATCTTCACTATACGATTCCATGACCCTTCCCCATCTAGCATCATGCACCATGTCTACCATTGGAGAAAAAGTAACATGTATTCCACTTACTGCTGCTTCTTTTGCAGAAATTTGAGCTGTTTCCTTTACTAATTTAAAGTCATACGAACATCCTAATGCTAAAGGGATAGGAAAAACTGTTTTATACCCATTAATTATATCCGCCATAAATAATAGCGGAATTTTATGTCTACTTTTTTCAATATATTCTTTTTGTATTGTTTTTATTTGTTTAGCATTTACTGAATTTAAAATAGATCCTGTATAAGAAATCATTTCTTCTTTGATTCCTATTGAAGATATTGGTCCAGTATGAACTGTATCACTTTCATTTAAGAAATCTGGATTTAACTGCACTAGTTGTCCTATTTTTTCTTCTAATGTCAATGAATTAAACAATTCTAACAATTTATCTTTCTTCATTAATTTCACCTAATCCATTATTTTTTATGACTGACTGATAGTAATAAAAACTGTCTTTTTTTATTCTTTGACAATTTTTTATATTAAAGTTATCTCTATCTACAAAAACTAAACCGTATCGTTTATCAAAACCTTGAGATGAAGATAAAATATCTATAAAACTCCAATGTTGATAACCTATTAAATCAACACCTTCATCAATAGCATTTTGCATTTGTTTTATATGATCATGTAAGTAGTCAATTCGTTTTTGATCATGAACTTTTCCATCTTCATCAGTTTCTAATTCACTCCAGCCGTTTTCACAAATCATAATAGGTTTTTTAAATCGTGCATAACATTCTTTTAAAGCCATTTTTAATGCTTTAGGATCATAACTCCAATCCCAATGTCCATACTCCAAATACGGATTCTTTTTAATATCAAGTTCTACTCCAATATTGAATCCACTTTTACTATTTGATATTCCAACAGTTTGCGTACAATACCAATTAACCCCTAAATAATCAGCAGTTCCTGATTTTAAGATTTGTTCATCTTCTTTAAACATTTGTGGTACTGTATTTTCTTTACGCCATTTATTCATTACCAATGGACTAATAATCCCATAAACATATGTCTCCATCGGAGCAAAAGCCATCATATCTTGCATATCATAAGCTAAAGCTACATCATCTGGATGACAAGTTTCTGCATATAATGTTGGATAAGAGACACAAGGACCGATAAGTGCCTGAGGACACATTTCATGACAGGCAATTATAGCTTTTGCACTAGCTAAATACATATTGTAATTGCATTGCACTAATTTTTCACTTAATTTTGGATCTTCTTTATTTAGACCTAACATGTCATGCATCATTGCCATAACATTTTGTTCATTAATTGTTAACCAATATTTGACACGATTTCCAAATAGTTTGAAACATGTTCGACAATATCTTTCAAATGCATCAATGCATTTTCTAGAAACAAAACCTTCATACTTTTCAATTAGTTTCCATGGAATATCAAAATGCAATAAAGTAACAATAGGCTCAATATGATTATCATTTAACAAAACTAATAATTTTTGATAATATTCTATTCCTTTTTCATTTAATTCTCCATCGCCATCAGGATATAATCTAGCCCAACTTATTGAAAAACGATATGATTTTATTCCTAATTCCTTCATTAAGGAAACATCTTCTTCTAAATGATGATATCCATCACTAGCAACTGAACTATCGGCCTGTATTTTATTTTTTTTCTTACATCTTTCATCCGCAACAGTCCAGCCCTTACCATCTTCTAAATAAGCTCCTTCATATTGAAAGGCACTTGTAGCTACTCCCCATAAAAATTCATTTGAAAAACTCATAATATTATTCTCCTGCCATTTCTTCTTTTAAAGCTTCGTTATCTGCCATTTTAAAGAATGGATAATAAATAATAGTATTTACTGCTACTAAGATTAAAACTAAAACTAATAATGCAATTCCTCCTGACAAGAAATACTTAACAAAAACTGGAGTAGTCCAAGGCAATAATTCCATCATTGGATTATATGTAAATGGAACAACACTTAAATAGATCCAAGCTATAATCCCTGAAATAACACAATTTACTGTCATAGGAATAAAGAAAAATGGATTTAATATAATAGGCATACCAAAAATCAATGGTTCATTTATATTAAAAATATGAGGTACTAACGCTAATTTGAACATTTGTTTATATCGTTTAGATTTAGCACTAATCATAGAAATCAATAACCCTAAAGTATTCCCATTTCCGCCAATTCCAGCAATTAGATATACTAATAAAGGTAAAACATATAACATTTCTTTTCCATTTCCAAACTTATCAATGTTATCTAACATCATCATGTAAAGTACACTACTAACAGGTCCTTGAATTGTTTGTGGATGAATACCAAACCACCAGAAAACATTACTAACAAATAATACAAATATTAAAGCTGGAATAGAAGTACCAATAGCTAATAATGGTTTTGAGACAATCTTTGAAACAAAATCCGCAGCATTTTTAAATTCAGTAAATGAGAATCCAACACGAACAATAAATAATAAACCAAAAATAATCATTGCCACAAAAATTGGTTCTAACGATTCACTTACCATTGGTGGTACTGAACTTGGCATTTTAAAAGTGACATTTTTTTCACATAAATAACAATATAAATGTCCAACACATATTGAAATAATTAAAGCTAAAACAATTCCTGATGACCCCATATAACTTATAGGCAATGCTGAAACTGTTTCCTTACCTGCTTGAACAGTTTGTGGAATCAATAAAACAAATCCTGCTAATGAAATAAAACCAGCTGTAATACCACTTTGATTTCTATTATTAGCAAAATTATAAGCAATAGCAAACACTACATAAATTGAAATAATACTTGTACTTGCAGTAAGTGCTGCATTAATAGAGTCCATTAACCCAACATCTGTTAGCCAATCTGTAAACCCTGTAATCGGTAAATTACCGATAATAGAAAATACTACCAATCCTAATGTAATAGGCATTAATTTAACAAATCCAGCTGACACAGCTTTTAAAGATTGATTATCGCTTAACTTTTGTGCCATAGGATTAACTATTTTTTGTAATCCTTTTTCTAACTTTTCAAACATTCTCTTTTCCTCCTCTGTTTTGATTACAAAAATTATTATAAAAGTAATATTGATAGTTATTTGTATATATTATATTATTTTGGTATAAATTATATTATTTTGGTATAAATTATACTAAATATCAAAAAAATGGAGAAATTACAAATGGCCACTTTACAAACACTCATTAATAATATTGATTACTTTTATGAAATCACAAAAATCCCCATGTTTATTCTTAATAAAAATAAGATTATTGATCACTATCCTCAATTCTTTTTTCACTTACCAAAAGATTGTTTTAAATATCTTATTAATTCATCTATGACTAGATGGGGAAAAGTAGGTATACTTTCTTCCAAATCAGATATTACATTTTTCATCATTTACGAAGAATATACCATTTGTTTTGGACCGATGTTATGCAATTCCCTTCATCGTTATCAATCTCCAAAAGAAATCGTTTTTTTTAATCATTTAATAAAGAAACCGTCTATTAATGATATATTGAAAAAATGCATTAGCTTTGATAATCAAAAATTCACTTATATTCAACTCATCTATCAGTTTTTATTTAATGACTATTTAAGTATCGAAGATATGCGATGTATATTACACGATAATAAAAAAAGCGAAGCAGAAGAAGAAGTAAAAGAAATCCGCGACGGCGTTGTAGAGATCAAGAGCATCGCCCGTGAGGCTGGCAGCCGTACCAAGATCGCAGTATGGTCGAACAATCCGAACGTAGACGCAGTCGGCGCCTGTGTCGGCATGAACGGTTCCCGTGTCAATGCGATCGTAGATGAGCTGCGCGGCGAAAAGATCGATATCGTAAACTGGGATGAAAACCCCGGCAACCTGATCCAGAACGCGCTGTCCCCTGCAAAGATCGTTGCAGTATTTGCAGATCCCGACGAGCGCACCGCAAAGGTAGTCGTACCGGATTATCAGCTGTCCCTGGCGATCGGTAAAGAAGGACAGAACGCACGTCTGGCAGCGCGTCTGACCGGCTACAAGATCGATATCAAGAGTGAGACACAGGCAAAGGATGCTCCTGGCTTCCGTTATGAGGATTATCTGGATGACGGATATGACGACGAGGAAGAAGAGTACGAGGACGATTACGAAGAAGGCGCTGAGGAAGCACTGGAAGATACACAAGAGCCTGCAGCAGCCGAGGAAGACGGCGAGGGCAGCGATGAATAAAAAGATCCCCATGAGACAGTGCGTGGGCTGCGGCGAAATGAAAAACAAGCGCGAAATGATGCGCGTGCTCAAGGACCGATCGTGCTGGATGCGACGGGAAGGAAGAACGGACGCGGTGCCTATCTGTGCAAAAGTCTGGACTGCCTGAAAAAGGCGAGAAAGAACCGCGGACTGGAGCGTTCCTTCCAGATGAGTATTCCGGATGAGGTTTACGACAGCCTGGAAAAGGAGTTTGGTGAGAGTGAAACCGAATAAGGTATTTTCCCTGCTGGGGCTTGCGACGAGAGCAGGCCGGACG
>OGZC01001082.1_pt1 | contig 14973 bp, 10 predicted proteins | sample 1576751 | NCBI WGS metagenome assembly OGZC01 (sample SAMEA3541486, study PRJEB24748) | human gut metagenome | biome: human gut; feature: human-associated habitat; material: faeces | place: China | collected 2012
GGAGTTCATGGGCATCACCTGCGATCCGGAGAAGAACCGCTGCCGGGGCAAGGAGCAGATCATCTCCCGGGACGGCGCCCCCGTCACCGTGATGGTGGTCCCCACCAACGAGGAGCTGATGATCGCCCAGGACACCATGGAGCTGGTCCTGGACCAGGAATAAGCCCTATTTATTGACCATTTCGCAAAAAAAACCGGGACGCCGCAGCGTCCCGGTTTTTTAACTTGTCAACAAGTCCAGCCCTGCGCAGCGGGCCGCAGAAGTCTTTACCAGCTCTGGGCCGACAGGATGACCTTCTTATAGCTGCGGCGGAAATAGACGATCTCCGCGGCGCCGGTGATGGTCCAGGAGAAGATATACAGCAGATACAGGGAGGTGATGGTGCCCAGCCAGGCGAACACGGTGTATACCCAGATGACCCGGAACACGCAGGAGCCCAGAATGACGATCACCGTGGGGCCTACGCTTTTGCCGATGCCCCGGGAGGCGGCGATGCTGGCGTCCATCAGCGGGGACACCACATAGGAAAAGCTCATGATCCGCAGCCGCTGCATGCCCGCGTCGATGACCGCCGTCTCGTTGGCAAACAGGCCCAGGAAGCTCCGGCCGAAAAACAGCAGCAGCAGACCGCACACGGCCCCCACCCCGGCAGCGTAGCACATGCTCACCAGGTAGCTTTTGACGATGCGCTCGGTTTTGCCGGCGCCCCAGTTCCGGCTGACGAAGCTGGCGCAGCCGGTATAGAAGGCCGCCATCATGTTAAAGAGCAGGGTATCGGCGTTGGCGGCGGCGGAGCTGCCGGATACCGTGACGGCGTCGAAGGAGTTCAGGCCCACCTGGACAAACAGGTTGGCCACGGCGAAAATGGCGTTCTGCAGCCCCGTGGGGATGCCGATGGCCAGGACCCGCCGGGCCTCCTGGGGATGGACCCGGAGACGGCGCAGCTCCAGGCGGCAGGCGTCCTTCCGCCGCAGCAGGTGCAGCACGATCAGCAGGGCCGACAGGCACTGGGCGATGACGCTGGCGATGGCCACGCCCTCGGCGGCCATGTGGCAGCGGATCACAAAGAACAGGTTCAGAACCACGTTCAGCACACCGGCAACGGACAGATACAGCAGAGGCCGCCGGGTGTCGCCCACGGCGCTCATGATGCCGTTGCCGCAGTTGTACACGGCCATGGCCGGCATGCTCAGGGCGTATATCTTCAGGTAGAGGACGGCCCCGTCCATCAGCTCGTCCTTGGTGTGCAGCAGGGTCAGCATGGGCCGGGCCAGCAGAACACAGATCAGGCACAGCACCACGCCGATGGCGGCGCACAGCACAAAGGACGTGTGAACGGTTTTTTCCACCCGCTGCCTATCCCCCATGCCCAGGCCCCGGGCCACCGCCACGTTGACGCCGCTGCCCATGCCGATCAGCAGTCCCGTGAACAGCGACACCAGCAGCGTGGTGGAGCCCACGGCTCCCAGCGCCCGGTAGTCCGCGAACTTGCCGGCAATGGCCACGTCGCTGAGGTTGAACAGCACCTCCAGCACCTGGGTCAGCATCAGGGGCAGGCTGAACAGCAGCATATTTTTCCACAGGGAGCCTTCCGTCATGTTGACGGACAGGGCAACGGGAAAAAAGTCAGTGCAACTACACATGATGTTGGGCTGGAGTTTGGCTCCTGACCTTGACCTATAATGTAAAAAGTGCCCCGCCGATGTATCCTAAAATGATATATTTGTCCTTTACGGACGGTTCCATATTGTCTTATCTGGTTGTTACTTGTTACTGTTTTCGCAAATTTAATAGTCTTCTTTCAATTGTTACTCATTATCCTTGGTTAGCGGTTTCTTTTTCAATGTTTTTCACCAAATATCCGAAATCATACTCAATTATCATACTTTAAGGACTTATTGGTTACCACCCAAAATAAAAGGAGTGGTTAAAGCTCCAAGCAATAACCTCTCTCTGAATATTCAAATCGCCTTATGCCTCTCTGCGTTTCAAGGTTATCTTGTCCACGACCTCACACATCTGCTGCGCTGCCATGAACCCGGAAGTGGAAGAATTCTTCCATCGCATCAAGTTCCCGTTCACCATCGGTTATGGCATGACGGAGTGTGCGCCGTTAATCAGTTACGCTCCCTGGAACGAATTCATCCCGACTTCTTCCGGGCGAGTGCTCGACATCATGGAAGCCCGTATCTACAAAGAAAATCCGGAGGCAGAAATCGGCGAAATCCAGGTACGCGGCGAAAATGTAATGACAGGTTATTATAAAAATCCGGAAGCCACTAAAGAAGTCTTCACCGAAGACGGCTGGCTACGTACCGGTGACTTGGGTAAACTGGATGAAAAAGGAAACCTTTATATTCGTGGCCGCAGTAAGACCATGATCCTGAGTTCCAGCGGACAAAACATCTTCCCCGAAGAAATCGAAGCACGTCTCAACAACCTGCCTTTCGTACTGGAAAGTCTCGTTATCGAACGCAATAAAAAACTGGTAGCCTTAGTTTATGCAGATTACGAAGCTTTGGATTCCCTTGGACTGAACCAAGAGGAAAACCTCAAAACCATCATGAACGAGAACTTGAAGAACCTGAATAGCAGTGTGGCCAGTTACGAGAAAGTCAGCCAGATTCAGCTCTATCCTACCGAGTTTGAGAAAACTCCTAAAAGGAGCATCAAACGCTACTTATATAACAGTATTGCAGAAGATTAGTATGTTATTAAACATACAAAAAGCCAGATCAAGGGGGTTACAATAGGTTTGTTTCATCGAATCACTCCTTGGAAATGCCCTGCAACACACGGTTCAGCTGCTTGATGTCCTCTTCCGAAGCGCCGGCCTGCATCAGCATGGATTCAATGGTCATCCGCCGCCTGGCGCGCTCCATCATCGCCACCAGAGCCGGGTTGTCCTTCACGGCGGCGGCAACATCTCCGCGGGCAGCGGCGGCTTTATCAGAGATCTGCTTCAGAATGGGACCAACTTTCGGGTCTGCCGTGGCGGCAGCCATGTTGTCCTTGACCGACCAGCAGCTTTCGTCCAGCTCGCCGTCAAACCAGTTGGTCACGTTCTTGCGGTTGTCCATGGCGTAATCCGGGTTGGGGGCGTCTACCTTGTTCACCAGGATCACGCTGCTGTGCTCACCGGAGCGTGCCTCAATGCTGTGTTTGCCGGTGATGGGCAGCTGGAAGGTGAATACCTTGTCGCCCTGCTTGGTCTCCACCAGCTGACCGTCCTTGTACAGCGAGACCTCCGGCAGATTGGAGTAGACCTTGATCTCGGTCACATCCTCGGCGCGGTCCACATAGCGGCTGCCACACAGGTGCACGAACGGCTCCTTGCTCCAATAGGCCTTGTAGAGATAGAAGGGGTCTTTTTTGATCTTGCGGTCAAAGGTGACAAGTCCCTTCTGGTTCTCGCCGTGCTTGCCGCCCTCATCACGGCCATCGGCGGCAAAATCGAACATATTCCACACATGGGTCGCCCACAGCCACGGACGAGCGGCGATCATCTTTGCGATATGCTCATGGTAGACGCACTGATAACTCTCGGTGTAGTCGCCTTTTTCCGGGTGGCTGCTCTGGTACTGGGGGTTGGCATCTGCACCGTACTCCGAAAAGCCGATGCAGCGGTCAGGGTAATCGGCGTGGTATTTGTCAAAGAACTCGTCGTTCTGCTCCAATTCGCCCAGATACCAGCCGAAGTAGAGGTTGTAGCTGTTCACATCGGGAATTTCCAGAATGGGACTGGTGGTCTCCAGCATAAACACGTTTGCCATGGTGGTCTTGCGGGTGGGGTCCAGCTTGTGCGCCAGCTCGTTCAGCAGACGGTGGTTTTCCAGCAGATCCTCGTTGACAGCAGAAGCAGCGGTGATCTCGTTGCGCTGACGGTTCGTGAGTGGCGCTCGGCCCTGCTGCCGGAAATGGATAAACGGCCTGCAATTTTCATTTTGGGCTGATGCTTCTGCCGGTTGGTATATATTTTGGACAATAGAGGAGTGGAAAATCAAATAATACATCAGATATGGACAAGGAAAAGGTTTATAATGAAGCGGTTGGCGGCGACGAAGGCTTCGCGGCGGGCGATGGGTATCCCTCCTGCGACGGGGAGCCGTGTGCCAATGTGACAGATGAAAGCTCTGCCGATGCTGACACAATGGCAGGGGATAGGAATACACCGAAAGCGGCTTCGGAGGAGTTGCCTTCGCGCGACTGGGAGGCGGAGATTGCGGAGTGGCAGGACAAGTACCTGCGTTTGCAGGCCGAGTTCGACAATTTCCGCAAGCGCACGCTGCGGGAGAAGATGGAGCTGGTGCAGAGCGGAAGCGCCGAGTGCGTGAAGAATTTTCTGCCTCTGATGGACGATTTGCAGCGGGCGCTGGAAGCGATCGAGAAGAGCAATGACCTGGAGGCGCTTCGTGAGGGTGTGAAATTGATCGCACAGAAGTTCAGGGAAACGCTCAAGAAACAGAATGTGAAGGAGATCGAGGCGCTCGGACTGGAGTTGGATACCGATCACCACGAGGCGGTTGCCCGTTTCGATGCCGGGAAGGAGAAGAAGGGCAAGATCGTCGATGTGGTACAGCCCGGTTACAAGATGGGCGACAAGGTGTTGCGTTTTGCGAAAGTGGTCGTCGGAGAGTAACGGGCGTTTTCGTTTAACGGGCGCGGAGTTGCTCCGTCGCGCACTATTGTGCCGAGCGTAGAGTGTGAAAATACGACTATTGAAAAAGAATATTGAGCCGGAATCGAAGTCCGGCATTCGAATACTATGGCAGAAAAGAGAGATTACTACGAAGTGCTTGGCGTGGCGAAGAACGCCAACGCGGATGAGATAAAGAAAGCTTACCGAAAGGCGGCTATCAAGTATCACCCGGACAAGAATCCGGGGGATAAGGAGGCCGAGGAGAAGTTCAAGGAGGCGGCCGAGGCGTACGATGTGCTCTCCAATCCCGAAAAGCGAGCCAGATACGATCAGTTCGGCCATGCCGGAATGAGCGGTGCCGCGGGTGGCGGGGCAGGCGGCTTCGGCGGGTTCAGCGGCGGCGGGTTCTCGATGGAGGACATCTTCTCGCAGTTCGGCGATATTTTCGGGGGTCATTTCAGCGGCGGAAGTTATCGGACCTCTTCGAGCGGCGGCCGTCGCGTAAGCCGTGGTACGGATATCCGTGTGCGGGTGAAGCTCTCCCTGGCGGAGATCGCTGCCGGAACGGTCAAGAAGCTCAAGATCAACAAGCAGATCGCCTGTCCTAAATGCGGAGGTACGGGAGCCAAGGACGCCAACTCCTATTCGACTTGTTCGACCTGCAACGGAGCGGGGTATGTGAATCGTGTCGAAAATACCTTTTTCGGTCGGATGCAGACCCAGAGCGTGTGTCCCACGTGCGGCGGTACGGGCAAGGTGATTACCAATCCCTGCGACGAGTGCAAGGGCGAAGGGACGATCAAAGGCTCCGAGGTGGTGGAGATTCGGATTCCGGCCGGTGTGGGCGATGGAATGGTATTGACGGTGTCGGGCAAGGGAAATGCGGCTCGTCACGGCGGTGTGAACGGTGATTTGCAGGTGGTGATCGAGGAGGAGCGGAATCCGGAATTGCTGCGCGACGGAAACGACCTGATCCATAATCTGAATATTACGGTTCCGACGGCTTTGCTCGGCGGTTCGGTCGAGGTTCCGACGGTCGATGGCCGGGCGCGGATCAAGATCGCACCGGGTACGCCTGCGGGCAAGGTGCTGCGGCTGGCCGGCAAGGGCTTGCCCGACGTGAACGGTTACGGACGCGGCGATATACTGGTCGTGGTGGATGTTACGGTCCCCGCCAAGCTCAATGCCGAGGAGAAGCGGTTGGTGGAGCAACTGGCCGCACAGCCTTCCTTCCAGCGGGCCGAGGCGTCCAAAGGACACAACATTTTCGACAGGATGAAGAGTTTCTTCCGGTAATTTCCGGTCGAAAAGTGAGAGCTCCCGGAGTGACATGGCTGGTTATTCCGGGAGTTTTTCGTATCTTTACCGAAGAAATAACCGGTTTGGACGGCTGCATTCCGATCGGGCGTAACACGACGTGTTGCGGGCCCCGTATTTTTTGCGGATGACGATGAAGCGGGCCGATGCAATTCGTCTGTTCGGAGCCTCGCCCGGGCCGCTGCTGTCTTCACCTTAAAAAACAGAATTTTATGTCCGGTTTTACGCCGTTTAAGAAACACGCCAATAAATTCAACTACCTGCCGCGCTACTACGATCCCGAGAAAGAGGAGCGCGACCGGCGTCGTGCCGAGCTGCGCGGCGAACGGGCCGAGGATGCGGGCAAAGAGTATAAGCCGGGACAGTATATCCGTACGCAAAGCCAGGCCCGGGCAGCCCGCCGCCGCGAAGAGATGTCGCGAGGCTCCGGCCGTATGTGGATGATGGTCGTACTGGTCGTGCTGGTGCTTTTGTTCTTGGTGTTCGGCTATCCGCGTGTGGTCGCGTTCATTTCCGACATGCAGAAACCCAAAACCCCGCAGACCGAGGAGTTCAATCCCTACACTCCGATTACGGTCGTCCCTAACGATTATGAGGAGTAATGGCTGATCGTATCAAATTACTGCCCGAGGTCGTTGCGAACCAGATTGCCGCCGGTGAGGTGGTGAACCGTCCGTCGTCGGTGGTGAAGGAGATGATGGAGAACGCCATCGACGCCGGGGCGACTTCGGTGAAGGTCAACTTCCGCGACGGCGGCAAGGACCTGATCCAGATCGTCGACGACGGCTGCGGCATGTCGCCCATCGACGCCCGCATGGCTTTCGACCGGCATGCTACCAGCAAGATCTCTTCGCTGGACGATATTTATGCGCTCAAGACGTTCGGCTTCCGGGGCGAGGCGCTCGCGTCGATCGCCGCCGTGTCGCAGGTGGAGCTGCGTACGCGCCAGGCGGAGGATGAAGTGGGTACGCTCACGACGGTCAATGGCGGTGAGTTCGTTTCGCAGACCCTCGCGGCTTGTCCTGTGGGGTCGCAGTTTTATGTGCGCAATCTGTTCTACAACGTGCCTGCCCGCCGTAAGTTCCTCGAAAAGAGTACGACTTCCACGGGGCAGATCAAGTCCGAGTTTCAGCGGGTCGCGCTCTGCAATCCGCAGGTGGGGTTCGAATTGCTGATGAACGATCAGCCGCTCTATCGGTTGCCCGCTGCTTCGCTGGCTTCGCGGATCGTCGATGTGGTGGGGCGTCATATCAAACAGAACCTGCTGGAAGTCGATGCCGACACGTCGATCGTGCGGGTGACGGGCTTCGTGGGCCGTCCCGCTGCCGCCAAGAAGAGCAATAGTTCGGAACAGTATCTTTTCGTGAACGGGCGTTATTTCCGCTCCCCCTATTTTTTCAAGGCGATCCTGAAGGCTTACGAGAAGCTGATTCCCGATGCCTGTTCGCCCTCCTATTTTCTCTACCTGACGATCGACCCTTCGCGGATCGACGTCAATGTCCATCCCCAGAAGACCGAAGTCAAGTTCGCTGACGAAGAGGCCGTGTGGCAGATCATCAACGCTGCCGTGCGGGAAACTCTCGCCAAGACGGGAGCGGTGCCGCTCATGGATTTCGATCAGACGGACAGCGTCGAGATTCCGGTGCTGACCAAAGGGGCCGTTTACCGTGAACCCAAGGCGATGTCGAACGAGAGTTACAACCCTTTTCGTGCGGATTACGCTTCCGATGTGTCGGAACGGATGCCCGACGTGGATTTTTCGGGCTTCGACGCTCCTTACGACGGGGAGATGCCTGCCGGAAAGGGTGTGGGGGCGGAGGATCGATACGACGAGATGATCCCTTCTGCCGGGTTCGCTCCGACCGAAATGGAGTTCATTCCTTCTGCCGGGGAACCGGTGCAACAACGGCTGATGGACGATCCTGCGGCTTGTTTCAGCGGTGTGACGGTGCTCGGCAACGGGTATGCCTCGGCGCTGTACGGCGGCAAGTGGGTGGTCGTGGACCTGCGCCGGGCGCGGGAACGGGTGTTGTACGACAATTACCTGCTGCTCCTGACCAACGGATCGTCGGTCAGCCAGCAGCTCCTTTTCCCGGAGCGTCTCGCGTTTTCGGAAAACGAATATGCGTTGCTCGAGGAGAATGCGGTCGATTTCGCGGCGTTGGGTTTCGACCTGGAGTTTTGCGGCGGCGGAGCCGTCGAGGTAAAGGGCGTTCCGGCCGACATTCCGCACGATACGATCGACCGGTTGATTTACGAATTGCTGCAGGAGTTCGCCGTGCCTGTGGACGTTCAGGCATTGCGGCGCGAGAAGATCGCCGCTGTCATGGCTTGCAGCGGAGCCCGCAGCATGTCCCGTACGATTTCGACGGAGGAGGCCGAATCTCTGCTGGGGCAGCTCTGCGAAGGCGGGAATGTCAGCTTCACGCCTTCGGGCAAGGCGGTCATGGCCAAAATCACACTGGAAGAAATCCGCAATAAACTTGGTTGAGAGGTTGCCGGAAGGGATATAATCGTTACATTTGCATCTAAATCTTACTTTGTCTATGAATAATAGCCGCTATTTTTCTTCGACGCCTCCCGTAGTGCTGAACCTGATTATCATCAATGCGTTGATGCTTCTTGCGACCGAGCTGCTGCCTGTCGGGAACAGAATCGTCGGGGCGCTGGCGCTTTTCAACGTCGAGAGTCCGTTGTTCCATTCCTACCAGTTGGTGACTTATATGTTTCTGCACGGTGGATTTTCCCACTTGTTTTTCAATATGTTCGCCTTGTGGATGTTCGGTCGTACGCTCGAATACGAGTTGGGGTCGAAGCGCTTTCTGACCTACTACATGGTGTGCGGCGTCGGTGCCGGGGTGTTGCAACTGTTGGTCGGCTGGCTGGAATACCGCTATGGCAATGTCGGTATGATGGCCCTGATGGTGCCGACGGTCGGAGCTTCGGGTGCCGTGTTCGGTCTGCTGCTTGCTTTCGGCGTAATGCACCCCAATGCGGTCATCATGCTGCTCATTCCGCCGATTCCGATGAAAGCCAAGTGGTTCGTGGTCGTGTATGGCGTGATCGAACTTTTCTTCGGCATTTCGGGCCGGATGGACGGTGTCGCCCACTTCGCCCATGTCGGCGGTATGTTGTGGGGATTCCTGCTGCTCTATTATTGGAAACACAAAGGGGTGATCCGCTATTGATCGATGAGCAGGGAGTATTACGACGATTACAGACACGGTGCTTCCCGGAAACGTCGGAAAAGTTTGCCGGGCAGCGTGTTCAACGGGGTGATGCTGATCCTTTCGGTCGCGACGGGTGCGGCCATGATCGTAACGCTGCTGGCACCGTTCGTGCACCCGGGGCGAACCTGGATTTTTCCGGTGCTGGGGTTGGTCGCTCCGGCGGTTTATGTAATCACCCTGCTGGTGACGTTGTACTGGATCATTCGGTGGCGGTGGCGCATTGCCCTTCCGCTTGTCGTACTGTTGCTGGCGGGCCTTTTCAAGGTGCCGCTCTTCCTGAAGCCGGAGTTGCGCCGTCATTACGGTGAAGAGACGAGCTTCGGCCGGGGGGCGATCACCCTGCTGACTTTCAATGTTCGCAGTTTTTATAACGACCGGGGACAGTGGAGTTTCGACGGGGTGACGGAGGTGATCCGCCGTGTGAATCCCGATATTGTCTGCTTACAGGAGTTCAACCGTACCTCGAGCAAGGCCGAAGAGTTGGATTCGCTGTTATCCGATTACGATCGTACGGTGGTTATGGAGGGGAACAGACGGGATCCTGTATTTCCGCTGGCGCTTTATACCAAATACCGGATCCTCGGAAAATCTCATTCGATATTGGGTCCTATGAAGCAGGACGGGCAGTCGGTATGGGTGGATCTGCTGGTGGGGGACGATACGATTCGGATCTTTAACAACCACTTGCATTCGACCGCAATTACCGTGCATGACGATAAGTATCTTTCGGAGCATCAGTTTCTTACGGATACCGCTGGCGGAGCGAAAATCAAGAATATCTTCCGCAGGTTCCGCGACAACAGCATGTTGCGGGCGGCACAGGCGGACACGATCGCTCGGGCGATCGCTGCGACTCCGGGCTGTAAGATCGTTTGCGGTGACTTTAACGATACGCCTATGTCCTATACCTATCGGGTGATGGCACAAGACCTCGACGATGCTTTCCGGGCGAGCGGTAAGGGGTATTCCTATACCTTTCGCGGATTCATGGATGTTTTGCGGATCGATTACGTCCTCTATTCCGAAGATTTGGAGTGTCTCGATTACCAGGTTTTGTACGATGTGGATTTGTCGGATCACTATCCGGTCGTGGTCCGGTTGAGGCCGGTCAAAAGATAGTTGTTGTTATGATTTTGGATTCATTGAGAAACTGGGCTTTTTATTGCGGGGCCGATTCCCGGTTGAAGCGGGCGTTGGAATACCTCGCTGCGGCCGATTTGAATACTCTTGAGCCGGGGCGGTACGAGATCGAAGGAGCTGAAATTTTTATGAAAGTGACAGAAGGGGAGCTCAAACGGGAAGAGGAGGCTTCGCTGGAGGTGCACGATAAATATATCGACGTACAGGTATTGATTGCCGGCGAAGTCGAAACGATGGGTTGGCGGGAGCGTCGGGAGTGCCGTGTCCCCCGGGGGCCTTTCGATGCGGAAGAAGACATTCGGTTTTTTGCAGACCGGCCGCAGCTTTTCGTCGGGATCAGGCCCGGACAGTTCGTCGTTTTCGGTCCCGAGGACGCCCATGCTCCGATGATCGGTCGGGGACGGATCAAAAAGGCGGTCGTAAAGGTGATGAAATAGGGGCTTGTGCCGCGGTCGCAAGACTCAGAAAGAGATAGAAACTAAACAGGGACGGTGCCAATGACGGCACCGTCCCTGTTTATTGCGGACGAATCGGGATTTTCTACCGGATTTTTTCGGCAATGGCTTTGGCAAGTGCCGTGCAGCATTGTGCCCCCTGATCGTCGTATCCCTGTTTCATTTCTGTCGGCTGGCAGATGGCCTCCCATTTCATTTTCTGGGCGAATTCTCCCAGCAGGCGTACCGCTGCTCCAGCCCAGGTATAGGAGCCGAAATAGGCGAATTTCCGGCAGGGAATGCAACGTTCGCTGATTTTTTGCAGCAGGGACCCGACTTCGGGGAAGAGTTCGCCGTTGTAGGTCGGAGAACCCACGATCAGCGTGTCGTATTTGAAAATGTCGCGGATGACATTCGAAATGTCGGCATACGAAAGGTTGTAAACGATGATGTTTTTTACACCCTGTACGGTCAGCTCCCGAGCGATTTTCTCGGCCATCTGGGCCGTATTGCCATACATCGAACCATAGGCGATCACCACACCCGGTTCGCCTTCGTAGCGACTCAACTGATCGTAGATACCTATTACGCGCCCGATTTCCTGCTGCCATACGGGGCCGTGCGTCGAGCAGATCGTTTCGATGGGAAGGCCGCTCAGTTTTTGGAGGGCTTTCTGTACGGGGGCGCCGTATTTGCCCACGATGCAGGCGTAGTAGCGGCGCATCTCGTCCCAGAAATGGTCCAGCGAAAGCTGGCTGTCCAGGATACCGCCGTTCAGGGCACCGAACGTGCCGAACGCATCCGCCGAGAAGAGTACCTTGTGTTCGGGGCAATAGGTGACCATCACTTCGGGCCAGTGAACCATCGGCGCCATATAGAACGAGAGGTTTTTTTGGCCGAGCGAAATGCTTTCGCCCTCTTTGACTTCCCGGGTGAGGGTATGGATGCCGTAATATCCGTCGAGCATCTGAAGGGTTTTGGCATTGCCCACGATCTGCATCTCGGGGTAGAGCAGGCGCAGGGTTTTGATCGAAGAGGAGTGGTCCGGCTCCATGTGATCGACCACCAGGTAATCGATCGGCCGGTCTTTCAGGATCGCGCGGATATTGTCGATGAACTGTTCGCCGAACGATACTTCGACCGTGTCGATCAGAGCGACTTTTTCGTCGATGACCAGGTATGAGTTGTAGGAAACGCCGTAAGGAAGCGACCACAGCGATTCGAAACGGGTCGTGGTGCGGTCATTGACGCCGACGTAGTGTATTCCGGGTAATATTTCTGTAAAAGCCATAAATTGTTTAGGTTTTGATTCGGCGCGAAGATACGAAAAAAATCGTTTCGATCCATTGCTGCCGAATTTTATATATTATAAGGTGTCGAATAAGAGCGGGGTGTAAAACCGGTATTTTTCCGCTGCTTTGTCGGGCAAATGGCTTTTCCGCGCCGGTCAGATCTTAAATTGGTCAATATGGGATTTGAAAGGAGATAAATCCGAATATACGTGCTTTTTTTGATTATTTTGAATACGGTTATTTGCTTATGAAGCAATTAATTTCTATATTTGCTCGGAACTTTTATTTCAAACTCAATTTTTAAATTAACGCTTATGATTAAGAAAATTGTACTATCGTTAATTACTGTACTGAGTTTCTGTTCGTTGGCTCTTGCGCAAAACAAGCAGGTGACGGGTACGGTTACCGATGAGAAGGGAGAACCTATCATCGGTGCTACGGTTGTGGCAGAGGGTACGTCTGCCGGTACGACGACCGGAGGAGACGGGCAGTTTACATTGACGGTTCCCGCCAATGCGACGCTCTCGATCTCTTTTATCGGTTACGAAACCCAGAAGGTGAGCGTAGCCGGTAAGACGCATATCGACGTGACTCTCGGGGAAGAGGCTACGGGCATCGAGGATGTCGTGGTGATCGGTTATGGTACGGGTAAGAAGATCGGTTCGGTGATTGGTTCTGTAGATCAGGTGAAGTCCGAGAAGATCGAAAACCGTCCCAGCACCAACGTCGTGGACGCTTTGCAGGGTCAGGTAGCCGGTCTTCAGATTATGACCGGTAACGGTGAGTTGACTTCGACTTCTTCGATCCGTATTCATGGTCTGGGTTCTATGGGTGCCGATACGTCGCCGCTGATTCTGTTGGACGGTGCGCCGATTCAGGCTTCGACGCTGCAGACGATCAACCAGAACGATATCGCTTCGGTGAACGTCCTCAAGGACGCTTCGGCGACTTCGATCTACGGTTCGCGTGCTGCCAACGGTGTTATCTATGTGCAGACCAAAACCGGTCGTCGCAACCAGGAGAGTGTCGATGTGACGCTTACGGGACAATACTCCATGTCGAGTGCCGTAGCGCCTGAATTGAATATGATGAGTGCGAACGAGATGTTGGATTATATCGGTGCGGCTGTTGCCGTTCGTTTGTCGGGCGATGCCTTGACGACTCCTGATAAGATTGCGTCCGGCCGTCAATATTTTATCCGTAATTTCGGTCTGGCTAAGTTCATGGATGAGAACTATAATCCTATGAATGACTACAAGTGGTGGAACGAGATTCTTGAGAGAAATGCGCCGATGTATCAGGTCGATCTGTCGGTTTCGGGCGGCTCGGCGAAGACCTCTTACTATTTCTCGGGTAACTATGCCAATAAGACCGGTATTCTGCCCGGTTCGGAGTTGGATCGTTACAACTTCCGTACGAATATCGATACCAGGGCTAACAACTGGCTGCGTTTGGGCTTGAACCTCGGTTTGGGTTATCAGCACAGTTCGGTTGCTGATACGGATGAATCGATGGGCGGTCTGTATGTATCGAACCCGGTGATGGCATCGTTGATTACGCCTCCTTACCAGCCTCTCTATGACGATAACGGTCAGATGCTCAATTTCTTTGATGCTACCCAAGCCATCAACCCGTTGATGACTGCAGACTATATGCCTCGCTGGCAGAATCGTATTACGATGAATGGTATGGCTTTCATTGAACTGACTCCGGTGAAGGGGCTGACGATCCGCTCCTCTCTTGCTGTGGATGCTTTTGACTGGCGTTCACACGGTGCTTCCAGCCCTGAAACTCCTACTCCTTCGGGTAAGTTCGGTACTGGTAGTGCCAGTGAACTGTTCCAGCGTTTCTATGAATGGACTTGGACCAATACCGCCGAGTACAAGCATACTTGGAATGAGGTTCATAACTTTACGGCGCTGCTCGGTGAGGAAACCCTCTATCGGAATAACAACAGCTTCTCTGTAGCTTCGATCGGTATCACCTCTTCGCGCTTCCTGAATATCGCGATGGGTACGGAAGTTTCCGGCGGTCTGCCGACCTACAGCATCGCACAGTCAGCTTCGAATTCTGTATTTGGCCGTCTTGAATATAACTTCGCAGAGCGTTATTTCATCAGCGGTTTGTTGCGTAACGACGCAAGCTCGCGTTTCGGTGAGAACAACCGCAATGCGCTTTTCTGGGCTGTCGGCGGTATGTGGAATATCAAGAATGAGACGTTCCTGCGCGACAATCAGACTATCAGTGATTTGAGTCTGAAAGTGTCTTACGGTACACAGGGTAACTCCGGTATCGGTGACTACAACCACCGTCAATATATGGCTGCGGGTTCGGCTTACGGCGGTTACACGACTTGGATGGTATCCGGTATCGGTAACCCTGATCTGATGTGGGAGAGCCAGAATACATTGACCGTGGGTGCCAATATTGAGTTGTGGAGAAAACTCTCTCTCTCGATTGAATACTATCGCCGTCAAACCAACGATATGCTGATGTCCATTCCGTTGGCTCCGTCAGGTGGTTACAGCGGTCGTGCCGGTAACGTCGGCGGTATGCGCAACTCCGGTATCGACCTTTCGTTGAACTACGATATTTACGCTTCGAAAGACTGGTTCGTGAATTTCCACGCGACTTTCAACTACAACAAGAACCAGCTGACCGATCTTTGGGAACCGGGTCTTGAATTCGCTTATATGGGCAACGGTCTGCAGGCTTACAGCGTAGGTGATCCGTTCCCGACTTGGACAATGCAGGAGTGGCGCGGTGTCGATCCTGAAACCGGTCTGGATACCTGGACTACGGCAGACGGCGGCCTGCTGTGCCAGGGCATCGGCGACACCCTCCGGGTCAGCCTGACGGCGGACCCGGAGGAGGTTCATTATTCCATGTCCGTCAACCACTGTGGTGCCACGCATCACTT
>OGZC01001094.1_pt1 | contig 14916 bp, 8 predicted proteins | sample 1576751 | NCBI WGS metagenome assembly OGZC01 (sample SAMEA3541486, study PRJEB24748) | human gut metagenome | biome: human gut; feature: human-associated habitat; material: faeces | place: China | collected 2012
ATGCCGCTAATTGGTTTCGTGTCAATCCGCATCGTCTTCATTTAGGAATTGTCGGTTTTGACGTGGAAGAAGGTACGGATATTGAACAGGTAACTGACGTTCATCAGAAACTTTGCTTGTGGGATGGAAAAATCGAAAGCCGGTTTAAATTAAACGGTGAAGATTATCAAGTGGAGACAGTCTGCCATCCTTCTAATGATATGATTGCTGCAAATATTACCTCTAAGGCGCATACCGGGATTTGTTTTCGCTTTCCGTATCCTACGGGCGCTCATTGTGATGATGCACCCGAATGAGAGTGAACTGAAAATACCTAAGAAAAAGACTCCTAAGGAAACGATCAAAGCCGCTTTCTTGCGTGTCATATGGAACTCCTCAAGAACGTAGGCCGTAGCTACCTCATGTAAAGAGATCGTGGAAGTCAGTGCCGCCATCGCTAGCAAGATATAAAAAATACAGGACCACAAGCCACTCAGCGGTAATTGCCCAAATACGTTCGGTAACGTGATAAACACGAGTTCCGCACCAGCGGAAGGGGTGATGCCGAAACTGAATACCGCCGGGAATATCATGATACCGGCCAATACGGCGACAAGCGTATTAATGATTGTCACCTGCCAAGCGGTGGCCTGCATATTCGTATCTTTCCCGAAGTAAGAGGAGTAAGTGATCAGGCAGCCCATACCCAAACTCAAAGAGAAGAAAGCCTGTCCTAGTGCGCTCAAGACCACTGAGGAAGTCAATTTGCTAAAATCCGGCTTGAAAAGGAAAAGCAATCCGGCCTCAGCGTTCGGTAAGGTCACGGAACGTACGCACATGATCAGCAAGATCAAGAATAAAAGCGGCATCATGATCTTAGAGGCCCGTTCGATGCCTTTCTCTACGCCCGAGACAATCACGAAGTGAGTCAACCCGATAAAAGCGCCCATCCAAAAGATCGGACGGAAGACATTGGAAGCGAAATCCTGAAAATCGGCCGTATAGTCTATATCCGGCTGTCCATACAAACGGCCACTTAGCGTTTGCCAAACATATTCAAGCGTCCAACCGGAGACGACCGAGTAATAACTTAAGATCAAAAATGCGGCCAAGATACCGTTGTACCCAATCCAGCACCATTTTGTACCGGGAGCCATTTTCTTGAAAGAACCCACCGTATTGCTGCGGGAATGCCGGCCGATGAAAAACTCGGTTATCATTACCGGAATGCCCAAGAATATCATGAAAAGTATGTAGACCAGTAGGAAGGCCGCACCTCCGTTCGCTCCCAGCATATACGGGAAGCGCCATACGCTTCCCAATCCGACGGCGCATCCTACGGTAGCTAGTACTACGCCCAATTTACTACCGAATGTGACTCGATTGTTTGCCATATTATTTATTGTTGCTTTTATGCTTTTAATTGTTACCTATTTTCTTATTTTCGGGAGCAAAAGTAATAATTTGAATTAATTTGTTCGTGTAAAGTATAAATAATTTAGTGAAAGGAGTATGAAACGAGGACGTAAGAAAAAGTTAGCAATCTCATTGATGGATTATATGGGAAAACGAAGAGACATGAAACGGCAGTTAAAGAAAGAAGGGACAGCTGAGTTGTATGAGGTGGCCGTAAGGCATTTTTTAAGATTCGTGAAGAACCCGGGGTTCTGTTTGGCCGATTTGAATCGTGCGTTGGTGATAGATTTCATCACGTATCTTCAGGGAAAAGGATTAGCTACTAATACGGTAAATACGTATATCAGTAGTTTGCGGGCGCTTTATAATATGGCTTGCCAAGAGGCGTTGATTCCTGCGTCATATTATCCGTTTGAGAATTTGAAACTCCGGCGTGCGATGACGGCGAGGCGTGCGATTCCCGCATCTTTGTTCCAGCAAATCGCTCAGATCAAGGTGGCGGATGACCCGCAAGTGGAATTATCGATAGATCTTTCCTTATTCAGTTTTATGGCTTGCGGGATGCCTTTTGTGGATATAGCGTACTTGACGAGGCAGAATATCCGGGGGAATGAGTTGGTATATCACCGTCATAAGACAGGACGTATGATCCGGTTGGAGATAACCAGTAGTATGTTGCAATTGATCCGGAAATACGCGGATCGGCAGCGAGCGACCGGATCGTCGTATTTGTTCCCGATTCTTCCGCCCGGGAATCCGGACCATTTGAGGTATAAGCGTAGCTTGGCTCGGCATAATGCCCGGCTGAAACGGATTGGGCAAACTTTACGGTTACCGAATCCGTTTACGTCGTATGTTGTTCGCCATAGCTGGGCATCAGAAGCTTTACGTTGCGATATGCCGATGGCCTTGATCAGCCAGGCGTTGGGGCACTCGTCGGAGAAAACGACTCGTTTTTATCTGGAAGAATTGGATATATCACGTTTGGCTCATGCGAACATGAAGGTGATAGGCTCTGTAAATCGGATTTTAGAGAAAAGGATGGATGGTTTGTGAACTTATTTATGGAATAAGGAGTTTTAGCGTTAAAATAGTAACTTCCTCCCTATTAGTTCACAAAAATACATAATAAATATTTTATTATCACAACTTTTCTGCATTAAAATTGTCAAGTTCTTTTCACCAAATAAGGAATTTAGGGGAAGCTATGTCTTTAAAATGAACCATATTCACCTTTATTGATTCACTCTCTCAACTAAAGAGGAATTTCTATACTCTACAAATTCCTCCTGAATATCAAAAACAAATAATACAATAAGCTCGTTTGGATAGGCCTATATGTAAGCCATTGATTGGTAGCTGTATAGAAACACCATAATATTTATTGGATTTCATGTACGTGTTTTCCAAAAAACATGTACGTCTTTTCAGGAAAACATGTACATGTTTTTCTGAAACGTTCCGTGTGGTTTATTGATATACTATATAAACGACAATAAGATGTTGTTTAACGCTTATTCTCCTCTAACGTTTTTGAAACGCTAAACCTTATTCCATAAATAAGTCCACGGGCCATTCTTGCCGTTAGTTGATTTTAGGAAGTTGGGTCTTGAGGGGCAGAAGGGTGAGAAGATATAAGATTAACAACCATAATGAATAAGAAAGAATGAAGAAGACGATTTTCATGCTATTCTTGTTGGCAGTCCCGTTTCTTTCGAGAGCGCAGGGGGTGCCGGTCGAAGGGAAAGGCTCCATGATTGGGATCAAGAGTAATATTCCTTATTGGGCTACTGCCACGTTTAATTTGGGGGCTGAAGTTTATCTCGCCCGTCATTGGACACTTGAGTTGGAGGCAGGCTTGAATCCGTTCAGCGGCAAGAACGATGATGGGAGTTATGGCCGCTCACTGAAGCATTTGCGTCTGCACCCGGAGTTGAGGTATTGGTTTTGCGAGACGTTTAACGGCCATTTCCTCGGCGTGCATACTCCGTACCTATTATATAATGTAACCGATATCAAATGGCTGGGTACAGAGGGCGAGCGTCACCAGGGATGGGGCGCGGGAGCCGGTATCAGTTATGGATACTCGTGGCTGCTGTCTCGCCATTGGAACTTGGAGGCCACGGTGGGCGTGGGCTATCTGTACTTGAAGTCGGACAAGTATCCCTGCGCGAATTGCGGTCGCAAGCAAGAAGGGATCAAGAAGCATTACTTCGGGCCTACGCAGGCGGCGATCAATCTCATTTACCAATTTTAAATCGATGGAGGACTGAAAAATGAAGAATCTACAAGGATGGATGATACTTGGGATCGCCTGTTTGGCCGGTTGTGTGGGTACTACGATTCCCGTACAGGCGCAGCAGACGGCTACCGCCATCGTCGTGAAGGAGCGGTTGGTGGAGCATGTGGGCGATCGCTTGATAATTGATATGAAACTAGCGTTGGACGAGTTGTCGCTATCGGCCAACCGGAGTTTGGTCTGTACGCCGCTGATCGAGCGGGGCGATAGCGTAAGGGCTTTGCCTCCCGTGATCGTGAACGGGCGCAACCGCCAGATCCAGTACGAGCGATCCAAGCGTGATGCGACGGCGAACGGGGAGTTTGTCTTACGCCGTCACAATGGGAAGGAGCAGACGTTCGATTACCATGCCTCCATTCCTTTCGTTAAGTGGATGGAGCGTTCGGAGGTGTCGCTGGTAGCCGATTTTTGCGGTTGCGGCTGGGAGGCGTTGAGTAATGATAAGTCACCGCTTTTCCCGATCCGAATCGCAGAGCCTGTGGTATTGCGGCCGCTTTTGGCCTACGTCACGCCGGAGGCAGAGCGTGTGAAAGAGCGTGTGAAGGAAGGAAGCGCCTTCCTCGACTTCCCGGTAAACCGCACGGAGATATATCCCGAGTATCGCGACAATCCCTCGGAGTTGCGCAAGATCCTCGAGACCGTCTCGTCGGTGAAGGATGATCCTTACGCTACCATCACGGAGGTATATATCAAGGGTTTCGCATCGCCGGAAGGTACCTATAAGCATAACACTTATCTGGCCGAGCACCGCGCCAAGGCGTTGATCGAATACGTGAAGGGCCTTTACCACTTTGAGCAGGCCCGTTTCACGGTGGATTTCGAGCCGGAGGACTGGGCCGGATTGGAGAAACGGGTGGAGAACTCCTCGCTTGCGGACAAGGAGGAGTTGCTGGCCATCATCCGTGCGGACGAGCCGAAGGATTACGACCGCCGCGAGGCGAAGCTAAAGGCGTTGAACGGGGGGGCCTCGTATCGGGTACTCTTGCGTGATATTTATCCCGCCTTGCGCCATTCGGATTACGCGGTGCGTTATACGATCCGTTCGTTTACGGTAGAGGAGGCCCGTGAGTTGATGTATTCGGACCCCAGGCAGTTGAGTCTAAATGAGATGTTTCAGGTGGCGCAGACGATGGAACCGGGTAGCGACGCTTACCGCGAGGTCTTCGAGATTGCCGTGCGTATGTATCCGGAGGATCCGGTGTCGAATCTGAACGCCGCCCTTACGGCGATCGACGCGGGTCGCTTGGAATCGGCCCGCCGTTATTTGGCGAAGACTTCCAATTCCGCGGAGCGTACCTTGGCGGAGGCGGCCATCGCCATGCTGGAGAACCGCTTGGACGAGGCGGAGGCCCTGCTGGGTAAGTTGTCGGACAATCCTTCCATGGCCTCGCAGGTGGAGGAGAACTTGAGGCAGATCGCAGAGAAACGGCAAGAGTAAAAATAGGATAAGATAACAGACAAAAATTTTAATATTATGAAAAAGAAAAAATGGTACGTAGCGATGGCAACGGCACTTTTATTGGCGGCCGGTTGTTCCGATGATCTCGACAACGGAAAAAATAACACCGGGGCGGAAGAGGATGGCGAGAAGGTCTATATGACGGTGAACGTCTCTACGGTTTCGCAAGGAACGCTAACGAAAGCAGATACTACTCCTTCTAATCCTAATCAGGGGGGAGCCGGTTGGGGCGAGGATGGTAATGGTTCTCTTGGTGAGCTTTCCGGCTCTAAGGAGGGTATGGTATATGATGTTAATATATTCTTGGTGCCAACAGATGAAGAGTCTTTGGGGGATGGCAATCAGCTAGAGTTACTAAATACTGACAATGGTAGTAGTATACAGATCGCAGGCCAAGGTTATTATTCGAATCTGGAAGGTATTGATGCGAGTTTAGGTGGAACTGAGCCTGGTCATGGTGACGGAAAGGTTACGATGAAAGTAACCATGAAGAATCCTCTGACACAAGATAAGAGCAATTATCAGGTATTTGCCGTTATTAATGCGGGAGGAAGGTTGACTGGTATTAGTACGTTGGCAGACTTGCGCGATAGAGTTGCCGCAAACGATAGGGCATTGTGGACTCCTGCTAGTAATATGGCGGAGTACCATCATTTTGTAATGTCTACACATAAGATGATAAGTGGTGCTATTCCTTCTAACGGCAGTTCTATCGTTGAACTTTCTGCTGCGAATATGGATGAGACATATCCGGCTCGGACAACGGTGTTCGTAGAACGTTTAGCCGCTCGTATTGATTTGGCATACTCCTCGAATTTAGATCTGACTAATATACCGGGAACTTCTCCTGTAAAGAATAAGGGTACGTTCACGTTGAAGAGGTATAAGGTAGTGAATCAGTGGAAGGGCGAGAGTTATCTTTTTAAGCAAGTTTCTCCTACGGTACAGTATAACTATGGTGCTAATGCGGTATTGCCGGCAGATGGTACCAACGATCCTGTTCGATATTTAGGTGATGAGAAATGGATATGGAGGAATAATGACACTGGTGCCGGATCGTACAATTATGTGTTAGATCCGAAGATCCGGGAAAAGAAATTGCCGGAAGGGGAAAGTTCTTCTTGGGATCAATTTAAAGATTCATATGTCAATTATTTTAATCCGAGCAATTCAACTGATTTGAATAACTTGGATAAGATGGTGTCTATGCCTACTTCTGGATTAAGCTATACACAGGAAGTAAGTGGTGATAGTCGGACATATTACCCGGTTGTTTATACCAAGGAAAATACGTTGGATCTGAACTCGCAGGTACATGGCTATACTACTGGTGTAATCTTCGAGTCTGAATTTACTCCGAGTAACGACTTTAAGGTGAGTTCCTATGAAAATGGGGAGATCAAGTCTGTGAATTTGCCTAATGGTGATAAAACGTTTCTTTCCGCGGCTCATTATAATAGTAATGGTTCTGTGTCACGTCTTGTTTATAAAGATGTGAAGAGCGTTGCCGCCCGTGCGTTCAATTTGGAAAACGACAAGAAAAATTTATTGAAAGGCTTTATGGATGGTTGGGACGATATAACTGCGGATGTCAATGCTGTGAAGAAGGCGGTTCAAGATATGTCTTCTCAAAATGGATTAGAAAGCGCATTTAAGGAATATTTGGATGGGATTTTGACTGGTAAAGCAACTCTTGATGAGGATCTTAAACAGAAATTGACTTATGCGGCTTTTAGGAGACAAGCTTCGCATCTTCCTTCTAATATTACCCCTGTATCTCAATTCTGCTCAGAGCAGATCGGCAATTTATACCAATACTATAATGTTTCCCTATACAAAAGCGGAAGAAGCTATCACAAGTTTTGGATCCGTCATAACGATAACGGAAACGATGGTCTGATGGGCGTGATGGAATTCTGTATCGTACGCAATAACGTGTACCAGTTGTATGTGAAAGGTATTCGTGGCTTGGGCGATCCGTTACCTTATACCCCGGGTAAGGATGATCCCGGTACGCCGGATGAGAGTGATGATGTCACTATCGACGTGACTATCTACGTGAAGGATTGGGTAAAACGTACGAACAAAGACATTATCCTATAACTTTACCCTTCGGGGGATTCTTACGATGGGCATTGTAAGCACTTTATGCTGCCCATCCAAGCAACCTTACGATGCCCATCATAAGAACCTTATAATGGGCATCATGGTTTACCTCCATTTCCGGTAGTACGGGCGGAGGATTACTGTGTATCTTAATAAAATGATTATGAACCGTTTATTTCATACCTGCAAACAGTTGATTGGCATAGCTGCCTTGTCCGTGGGGCTATACGCTTGCGATTGGATACACGACGACTCGCTGCCGCTTTGCGAGTTCCGCCTGTATTTCAAGTACGACTATAATATGAAATTCGCCGACGCTTTCCAGCATGAGGTAGACTTCGTTACGCTCTTCTTCTGCGACCAAGAAGGAAACTTCCTTTTCCAGCGGCGGATCGAGAAGAGCGAGCTGGACGAGCGGAACTCCATCGCCCTCGACATGGAGCCGGGTACCTATCAGGTAGTCACTTGGGCCGGGCTGGACAAGGGCAGTTACGCATGGAACGACCCTGCCGAGACGTCGCAGGCTGTCGGGAGGGCGCAAGACGTCAAGGTACGTACCTTGCGCGAGGCCAATACGACACAGCCCAACGAGCTGCACCCGCTTTGGCATAGCCTCGATACCTTCACCGTGACGCGCGACATGCCCGAGGCCGACACCATCTCACTCGCCAAGAATACCAACAAGCTGCGGGTCGTGCTGCAAAACGTGATGGGTGAGGACATGGACGTGAACAACTTCTCCTTCCGGATCGTGGCCGACAACGGGTATATGGATTACGACAATTCCCTGCTGCAAGATCCCACCATCCACTACCTGCCTTATTATACGGAGAACGTGGAGTTGGGAGCCGACCCGACCCCCGGCGCTACCGTAGGCGGGCAATACGTGGCCGTGGCCGAGATGAACACCATGCGCCTGATGGCGGGCCGTAACTACCGCCTCATCATCCGTCATCACGGATGGGAGAAGGATGTGCTGAACGTGAACCTCAACGATTACCTCCTTCTCACCAAGATGGAGGGGCACCGTATCTCCCCGCAGGAGTATCTGGACCGGCAGGACGAGTATTCTATCATCTTCTTCCTTACACCGAAGGTATGCCCCGATTGTCCGGATAAGCCTACGCCTCCGGATCCTCCGGATCCTTCGGGACCTGATAATCCTGACAATCCTGATAACCCGGATAATCCCGATGGTCCCGATCCGGAAGACCCTACGATCGTGGGGTACGCCTGCTTCAAGATACAGGTGAAGGATTGGGTGATTCGTATCAACGATGGCATATTGTAAACAGAGATTTATTAAATATCGCTAATGATGAGACGCTATACCATATATAACCGATTGACGGCGGTCGCCGCTGGTCTTTGCCTCTGTTGGCTTTTTATGGCTTGTGGTGAAGACCGGGGGGGCGATCTCCCGGATGACGACCCGAACCATTGTGTTGTAACTATCACTTTGCGGACATCCCGTTCGGTACGCCCGCCGCAGACGAAGGCCGAAGGGATGATGACGAAGGCCGAAGGGATGATGACGAAGGCGGATGAAACTACTGAGACGGATTTCTGGGCAAAAGATGAAGAATACGAGCGAGACATCACGAACTGGCTGGTGGTGGCCTATGATGAGAATGCGGATTTTGCCGGATATATATCCGGCAAAGATGGAACATGGACTCCGGATATCAGTAATGAGGATTCTCGTACTACGGTGGAGATGAAACTACCCTTTGGCACATACCATTTTTATGCGTTCGCCAATTTACAATCGTTGGAAGACGGTACATCGTTGTATCAAAAAATTACCGAAGCCCATTCCTTGGCGGAACTGTCGGAGGTGAAGATATTGGACTCGGGAACGAGTATTGATACAAGGAATGAGGAGAAAAAAGGTAAATTCGGAGGCGAGGAAGCGTCTCGAAAGCGTATTCCTATGAGCAGCTACGCCCAAAAGCATACGGTATTGCCCGCTCCGGCAGAGAACAAATTCGAGATTCCCTTGATCCGCATGATCGGCAAGGTGCAAGTGGAGATAACCAATAACTTAGATAAATCCATAACCGTAAACCAATTGGACATCATGAACCTCCGCAAGGGAAGCCTGCCGATCTGGCTCTTGCCTTGGGGAAATGAGAATTATTTGGAGTTTAAGGATAACAAGGACTTGGAAGAGCCTTTGGCTCCATCTTTTCCGAAAGATGCGAATCCTCCTGTAGTAAGTCTAGAGGATCTTTATACTGAATCTATCAAACCCGGTGATAATGAAAAAGAAATACAAGCCAAACATGTGGACGGCGAGAACGGTAGTAAACGAGCTTATATTCGCTACATTCCTGAGACCAATGCGGCCGTCGGAGAGAACGGCGGTGGCATCCACCTCGGTGTAGAGATCGAAGGCCGCCCTCGTACGGAGCACCTCACGGGCTTCGACTTCGTACGCCGCAATGACCTGCTGGTCATCCCTGTCTTGATAACCAACATCACGACGAAATTGGAAGTAGCCGAGCAACGTCTCCCCATCGGGGTCTACCCGACCGCCTTGTTCTATGGCGAGAAGACGGGCGTGCAGATACTGACGCCTGTTGAGCATACCCTGCAAGCCGCCGGTGACTTGTCGATCCGTTTCGAGATATCTAGCATAGAAGGCGTGACAGGAGATTTCACGATCAAAGGTCTCCCGCAGGAGGGAACGGTTACGGAAACAGCGAAAATCAGTTCGATCCAAGTAAAAAGCGACGAGAAACGTCTCATTACGGCCGTAAACGGAGAGGATTGTGACAAGAAACAGCGTTTCTACCTTCCCGAGGCTTCGATCAAGGAAGGAAAGAAAGGTTCCTTCACGATCCGCACTCGGGAACTGGGTGGAAACGTGGATGCTACAGTCATCCTCACGCTCATTATAAACTATTATGTGGGTCAGGAGAAGCAAGAGATGCAAATCCCCTACACCATCAAGATCAGAAACTACAAATAACAACCATAATATAACAACAATAAACTAAAAAAGGAGGACCTGACGGATGAAACCATCAATCAACCTACGATATAAATCCTTGTTATTAACTTGCTTGTTAATTTTTTCCGCTGGTGTGGCTGTGCCGGCGTGGGGGCAGACGTACACGATCAATTATAAGAATGGTTCACCCCAAACCGGTATTACCGAACGTGTGGATACGGTGTATGTGGCAGATGGGGAAGAGAGGGAGTTGTTTATTCCTGAGTTGAGGAATAATGATGGCTTTTATAATGCGAACTATCGGTGGTATGTACGTTGGTATCAGCTTAATGAAGGTAATTTAAGTTGCGAAAATATAAAAGGTAAGGCTATAAATCCTAAGTTAGATGGTTCTTTTGTACAGGGTGGTGCCTTACAGGATCTTATAAATCTCTATCCAAGCTCGTTGAGAGACGCAGGTACTTCTTTATTTTTTTATAAAGACTTTTATAAGATAGAAGGTACAACTGCTATAAATAGCTCTGTCCCTCTCGGAGCCTCTACGGTTGAATATTCAGCGGTGAATGTAAAAGAAGATCTTGTTGTTTGTGATGTGAGTTTAAATAACAATTATAAGGTGGATGGGACTACATTCACTGAACCTACTTTGTCCATACGTTATAAATTTGTGATTCGTCCGGCAAGCGAAATTGCGAATCGCATAAAAGATTCTAAAGCGGATGAAACCACTCCTTTTATGGATGAAACCATATATGTCCCGCAAAATAATGGAACGATTAATATACAATTGGGTAGGATCGCTAATAATTATGCGTGGTATGACGGAGATCAAATAGTACAGGGAGAAACTTATCAATATAAGAAAGACAATGGCGAATGGAAAGATTTGGGTAATCGCTGGACACAGATTATAAATAATTTGATAACGGTTGGAACACAACCTGTAAAATTAGAAATTCGGGCGGTGGGTAAAGATAAGACGAAAGCGAGTCCTCTGTTGGTGCGATATAATCTTATCTCTGGTGATCATGGTTTCATGTTACAGGAAAAGCAAGAAAAAGATTCTGACCCAAGGCGTAATCCGGATAACTATCCGGAGTTTTATGAAAGAATAGGATATATAAATTTTGACCGGAATGATTCGATATCTGTAGACGATTTGAACTCTGTTAATAATATGGCAAAGATTGGTTTTTCTGATAATAAAGAGGATAAAGGTAAATGGTTGGATCCGGAGATCACGGGATATGCTCCATTTAATTATCAAATTCAACCAAATAAGGATAATCGGATTCAGACCTTACAAAACCAATATGGTTTGTTTCGAACAGCGGATGTGGAAAAAGTATCAACGAATAATGAAAAGGTTGAGGGAAAGACTTATTTTTGGTTTGCAAGTGCCCAAAGTAAGCCCAAAGTGGCAATCTATGACCGGACTTATTACAATACGGGGAAAAAATCATTGGGATATTTCTTTTATGTGGATGCGGCCAATTTGCCGGGACGTTTGGTGAAAATTCCGTTGGATGGTAATATCTGTGCGCATACGGGTATTTTAGTGAACTTTTGGGTGAATGATATGACGACATGGAAAGATACTCAAGCCGAAGGAAAACCTCTACCTCCTAATGTAAACATGAATTTTATCGGATTAAAAGCAGATGGTACAGAAGTTGTTTTACATCGTTTTACTTCAGGGGATGCACTGACTGATTATACCTCGACTTCGGAAGGGCGGCCGGCTAATAACAATATTGGTAAATGGCAGCAATTAATGTACTCATTTTCCTTGTCACAATCGCTTGATGATTATGTAGGATATTATCTGGAGGTACAAAACAATACAGCTCATTCATATGGTGCGGACTACGCCATCGATGGTCTGCGTATTTATCGCTCCATACCGCAAATCGACGTAAAGCGAGTAGACGTGTGTTCTTCTGCCAGCCTGACCGTTGCCACGGATTACGAACTTCTGCTCAAGAATATGGGTTGGAGCATTAATCCGGATGTATTGTCCGATCTGAATATGGGGAATAGCATAACGGAAGATTCAAAGCATATATGGAGATACCGCTATGGTTTGATGGGTGGAGATCCAAGGAAAAGAAATGAGAATCTTAATAAAACGATCGGAAATGTTTATATTGGAGCTACCGATAAAAAGGAAAATGGGGATATAAAGAAGCCTGAAGATTGGATTACATTAAATACGGATTTGAAGGATTATAGTAATGAGCGCTATAACAACCGAAGCAAGGTGTATCGTATTATCGTTCCGACTAAAGAAGGGTTGAAGCATCAAGGATTTGAGGATCTGACAAATCATGAAACTGCGATGCGACGACAAATTGTCGTAAACCTGCGTATGATCAATGATTTCTTATATGATGCCGCTGAGCATAAAATTTGGCAAAAAGACATACTAGATCATGCCCAAAAAACAAATGGGGATAAATTCCCGGAAGAAGAGTATATTGCGTACTTGAAACAAAATTTGAGTGTACTCTGTGGCAAATCGGATTCAGAGTGGGACTATAAGATTCCGGAACCGAAAGACCTATCTAACCAGATAGATAGAATAATGGAGGGGAATGACAATAATCTGTACGAAGAACTGATACGGGCCGTTTGTTCGGTAATGGGTATTTCTCGTCCTCGTATGCCTTGGTGGGATGAAGGAAATAGCAATACCATCCATTTGAGTGCCATTGATGTGCTTCAGGAATGGTCAGTGAAATATCTTCTAATACTTCTTTTTCTCCATCATAACTGAAATGAACCGATTTCAGTTCCACGGAAGCATTGTGCGGGTGCATTGGGTGTTTGGTTTCCTCCAGAGGCTTCAAATGCAAAACGCTGTCAATTCTCTGTAAAGCGTCATCTACGATCATGGCATTTTCACTTTGGAACATGATGCGTGTCAGTGTAACAGAAATAACCGGCGTAATAATGATATAGAAAATGAGATCCAGTAAGAAACCGGAAGTCACACCGTCTTGTGTCAGCAACAAGCCTCCGGCGATCAGTGTGGCAAAAACTCCGTTGATCGCAGCTGTATAGAACATCATCGGTGTCCGAAGCTGCTTGGTATAGGAGATCACCCATACTTTATAGCGGTCAATGGAGTCTTTAAACTTCTTAAAGGAAAAGATCGTCTGGCCAAAGGTTTTTACCACCGGAATCCCACGGACATACTCTACCGCTTCATTGGACATATCATCCAGCGCATTCTGGTATTCTTTCATCTTTTCCTGCATCTGCTTTCCAGTCATTGTCATCATAATCAGAAAGCCCAGCACAACCGGAACAAGGCTCAACAGTCCCAGTCTCCAGTCAAACACGAACAACAGCACCAAAAGACCGCAGGGGGTTGCAATGGCATTGGCTCTGTCGGGAAGCTGATGAGCGAGATAGGTTTCGGTGGCTGCGCTGGATTCGTTGACAATCTTGCGCAGTTTTCCGCTGCCAAAACTCTCGGCAAACCCAAGAGGAAGCTTAACAATATGCTCCATGGTCTGGATACGCAGGTTTGTGGCAATACGAAATGCCCCTAAATGGGAACACATAAGCCCGTCTATGTAGACAAGCACCGCCAGGACAGCAAACAATACTGCCATCCAGCCATTGCCAGTCAGGTTCTGTGCCTGGCCAAAATTCGGTGCCACCTCCAGTACTTCCTTGATCATTTTCCAGATGTAATAGAAGGGTACCAGAGCAATCAGGGCACTGATTGCAGAAAGCACCCAGGAAGCATAGGTCAGGTACTTATGGCTGCCTGCAATTTCCAGCAGGCGTGATAAATTGGATTGTTTTTTCAAAAAAATTCCTCCTTTTCTTTGTGTTTATGATAAAGAGAACACGTCTATGTTCTTACAATATCCGAATTTAGGTTAGTTACAGCTAACTTACAGGCAAAAATTATAAGGCATTACTGCCCCATAATTTTCATCCATCCTGCTGTATAAAAGGCGCGCATTTCTCTAACGTAGTTTTCGGCATCTTTTAGCGGCATTTCATGAATGATCAATTCAAAAAAAGTATGAAACATGCCGGTGATCAGAATATGCTCCAGCGAAGGATCGATATGGGGAGAGGGCCTTCCAAGCTTCCTTAAAACCTCCTGATAGGCATGAGTCCCTTCCACTTCAATCTCCACCATTTCATCAATTAGCCCGGCAAATTTTGTTCCTTCCGAACAGCAGAGGATCAGTTTACATTCCTCTAAATGTTCGTACGCATAATAGAGAATATCGTACATGCAGATTCCCGAAATATCACTCATGACTTCCGGCTGTCTGGCAGCTGGAAGTTCAGCAAACTCCTGCTGTGCCTTTATAAAACGGTTGCGAATATATTCATAATGTTCACCAACGATGGCTTCAAAAAGTTCTTCTTTGCTTTTGTAATATCCGTAAAAGGCTCCGGTAGTCATTCCCACGGATTTCACAATATTCCGCAGGGAAGCGTCTTTATATCCTTTTTCTAAAAATTCTGCTTTCGCTGCCCGGTGGATATTTTCTAAAGTCGTTCCATTTCCGTTAATTTTGCACACCTCCTATATAACAGTGATATATAACGCTGTTATAATTATAATCTCTAAAAATTATTTTGTCAAGAGCAACAAGAAATAGTTGCATAAAAACAGCAATCCAAATCCAGAGCTTCCATTTGCGCTCTGCTTTTCCATGGTTATACGCC
>OGZC01001097.1_pt1 | contig 14905 bp, 8 predicted proteins | sample 1576751 | NCBI WGS metagenome assembly OGZC01 (sample SAMEA3541486, study PRJEB24748) | human gut metagenome | biome: human gut; feature: human-associated habitat; material: faeces | place: China | collected 2012
ATGAATAGAGTTGGAGTAGAGGATTTTTAGTCTTGTCCGCCACGAGTTCTTTTTTTACATCTGTATGAGTCAGAGCCAGGGCTGCACCGATGACACCGGCCAGCTGGGCATGATGTCCGCAGCAGTGAGCTCCCTGAGTCTCCGGATTGGCATATTTATGTTCCGGGATGCGGAGCGCATCCAGTTCCCCGATGAGAGCCAGACTTACATTCGTTTTCTCTTCTTCATTTAAGTAAGCTTTGACACCGGTGACAGCCAGTCCTTCCTTTGTCTCAAGACCCAGATTTTTCATGAAAGAAGCAAATTTTTCTGCAGTTCTGTATTCTTTATAACCCAGCTCTGCATGGGTGTAGATATCTTTGGCGAATGCGATGATCTCGTCGCGGTGTGCGTCGATGATATCGACAATTTTCTGTTCGGTTTTATCTAAAATGAGAGCCATGTGAAATCCTCCTGTTTCCTGCTGGTGCCTTCCGATGCTGTTTCCTATTAGTTAAACAGTTCCTCCGGAACAAACCATAAACCATTGTTATTCTTGTCTAAATATTCTTTGAATTCATCGGAGTGGTAAGCAGCAACGATATCTTTTGCCCACTGAGCATCTTTATTTTCCTCTTTTACAACGACCTGCAGAATCAGATGCGGCAGAATGTCTTCCTGAAGAAGGGCAGTGGATGGATCGATTCCTGCATTGTATACAATACTTCCGGTGATAACCGCATAATCAAAGTCGTCTAAAACAGCTGGAATATTGGTGGAGTTCATTTCGGTAAATTCGATGTTGTAAGGGTTTTCCGTGATATCCGCCTGGGTGACAGTGGAGAGATCCACATCCGGGTTTAAGGTAATCCATCCGGCTTTCTGTAAGAGAACATAAGCGCGGGCTGTGTTGGCGGCATCGTCCGGAACGGCTACTTTGGCACCGTCTTGAATGGCGTCCAGAGAGGTTTCGGTGGCAGAAAAGATGGCAGCCGGAACGGTAGGAATCGGGGAAATCGGGACCAGGTTACCCTTCTGGGCTTCGTTGAAATTTTCGGCATAAGCGGTATGCTGCTCTACATTGAAATCGATTTCGCCGTCATTTAAAGCAAGGTCATTCTGGAGAAGGTCAGAGAAATCAACCTCGGTGAGTGTATAGCCCTCTTTTTCCAGAATTGGTTTGATGGCATCCTCAAATAAGACAGTGTACGGACCGGCAGCTTTTCCGTATTTGAGCTCCTTCTTATTAGAATTGGAAGCAGCAGATTCGGTGCCGGAAGAAGCAGCGGAAGTATCAGCGGCAGAGCTTCCGGCATCACTCTTGGAGCAGCCTCCCAGAACAGCAGCTGCGAGGATCAGACCGGCGGTCAGTGTGGTTCTTACATAGGCTTTTACGTTTTTCATAATGGGGTTCTCCTTTTTTCGTTTTGTTATTTTGTATATAAAATAATTTAATAGCTTTTATGATATAATTTGGTTTACTGATGTGTCCGTCTCTTCTGTGACAGCCGGTTTCCCAAACTCTGGATGATCCAGACAAATGCAATCAGGATGAAAACGGTTGCAAACATCAGCGGGAAGTTAAAGGTCTGATAGCCGTAGGTCAGGGCGATGTTTCCGATGCCGCCGCCTCCGATGTAGCCAGCCATCGCAGTTGCTCCGATGAGGGCGATGGTGCCGGTTGTCAGAGCCAGGATAACCGAAGCAAATGCTTCCGGAAGCACAAAATGAACGATAATCTGGAACGTGGTCGCTCCCATCGACTGGGCTGCCTCGATGATGCCACCGCCGACTTCCAGAAGCGATGTCTCAAGAAGTCTTGCTAAAAATGGGGCGGTATAGATAACTAACGGCACGATAGCCGCCTTGGTACCGATCCGGGTGCCGACGATGATTTTCGTAAAGGGCATTACACATACCAGAAGGATGATAAACGGTGTGCTTCGGATGATGTTGATGAAACCGTTTAAAATCGTGTAAAGCAATGGATTTTCCTTGAGCCCGCCTTTGCGGGTCAGCCATAAGCTTGAGAAGCGGGCTTCAGGGGCGGTAAACGCCCACCGGAATCACGCCCCGGTCCGGAACGCTTCATTCAATAAAAAAGACGGCAGGGAGTTTTCCCTGCCGTCTTTTTCGTCTCCGGGCGGTGCAGCCCGGCTTTCCCCGCCGCGCGCCCGGTCCGGCGGCGGAGAACCGAAAAACCGGGCTTCGAAGCATCCATTTTTCGCTTTTTCTTTTAACTTTGTGCTAAAGAAGAAACGATGACCCGACATAAGGCATATACGAAAATTCCGTTTGCGGCGCTGTTTTTCGCCGCAACGCTGATTTCTCCGGCGCTCCATGCCCTGAACATCCCGGACTACCGCTTCCACACCATGCCCGAGACCTCCTATTACGGAGGCATCCACAGCATCGCCAAGGACAGCGTCGGGCGTATGTGGTTCAGCGGCTACGACGCCCTGTTCATGTACAACGGCACGTCGTTCGTACGGATGACCGACCTGGTCACGAACCTCTTGCCGAATTCCTACTGGTCCTACGGACAGGTGATCACGGACAACCGGAAAGGCCTGTACGTAGGGACTAACCAAGGGCTGCTGCGCTTCAACTACCGGAAGCTGGAGTTCGAATTCGTTCTGGAGGGCAATATCGGCTCGGTCACAGCGAACAACGACGGGACGGTATGGCTGATCCGCAACAACGGCATCGAATCGTTCAGCCCCGAACGGCTGCCCGCCGTGACCCGCTATCCGATGCCTCCGGAGATGTCCGCACCCGGGCGGACGCTGACGCTGGTGTGCACGAAGGAGTACGTTTACGCCGCGTCGGGCGGCGATCTCTACCGCCTGAACCGGGAGACCGGGCAATACGTCCTCTTCGCATCCGTCGGCGGCGGCAGCTGCGTGATCCGCGACGTGGTGGAGTGCAACGGGTCGGTATATGTCCTCACGCTCATGGACGGGCTCTACGAATGCGACGGCAACGGCAGGATCGGACGGTATTTCCGACTGCCGCTCGAATACGAGAAATCCGCCGGCGCCAAGGAGCTTCACCTCGATTCGCAGGGCATCATCTGGGTAGCGACGCAATCGGGACTGCTGCTGCTGGAGCCGCTTACCGCCAGCACGCAGCTGCTGCGTTCCGACCTCCACTATCCCTACTCCCTGCCCAACAATTCGGTATGGTCGATCTTCCCCGATCCCGACGGCGGGATATGGGTCGGCACATACGGCGGCAAACTGGCCTACATGACCTTCGCGGACAACGGCGTGGACTATTTCAAAGCCACGCCGGGCGGGCTGAACCATCCCATCGTCAGCTGTTTCGAAGAGGATTCGGAGGGCAATCTCTGGATCGGAACGGAGGGGGGGGGGAATTAACCGCTGGGACCGCCGCGACGGCCGGTTCGTCTATTACACGCAGGAGAGCCGCTGCGGCCTGACGTCGAACATGATCAAAAAGCTGTGGCACGACGGAAACGACAGGCTGCTGGGCTCGGCGGTCAACGGCGTGAAACACTTCGACGAACGGCAGGGACGTTTCTCCGACCTGTACATGAACCATCCGGCCTCGGGACAGCCTTTGAGCGTCTATGACTTCGCCAAGGAGGGCGACCGGGGCATCTGGCTGACCGACCCGGACGCCGAGCTGATGTACAAGGATGCGAGTACGGGACGCGTGGAGACGGTCCGGCTGACAGACGCACAGGGAAACGCCGTCCGCATCCATATCGAAACGCTGTTCCACGACGAGCGGGGCGACCTGTGGCTCGTCGGGCACGACGGCGCATACGTCGTCGATCCCGCCACACGGCGGATTCTGAAGCGCCATTACATCGCAGAGGCCCCCTATTCGGTCAACAACCTCTGCTCCTACTGCGTCACCTCCGACTCCGACATCTGGTTCGGAACCCGTGGCGGCGGGGTCAACCTGCTGCGCCGCAACGGCAGTTACGTCAATTTCAGGGACCGGAACGGCGAAGGGCTGGAGGGCAAAACAGTCTTCGGCATCCTCGAAGACACCCCCTCGAAAGATGTCTGGTTCAGCACCAACGACGGGCTTTACTATTACGACCATACCGACGGGGTGATCCGCAAATCGCAGATCGACATCCCGAACCGCTGCGGGGCCTACTACGTGCGGGCTTGCTACAAGACCTCGAAAGGCGAAATGCTGTTCGGAGGGACGGACGGCTTCATCCTCTTCACCCCGGGAAAGATCAAATACAACGACCAGAAGCCGAAAGTCTATTTTACGGACCTGCTTATCAACAGCCGGCCGGCCGTGCCCGGCGCCAAGAACTCGCCTCTGGAGAAAGCCATTTCCACGCTCTCCTACCGCGGAGGCGAGGGCGACGTGATCGAACTGTCGCACCGGCAGTCGAATTTCGAAATCCGCTTCTCGGCGAACAGCTACCTGAACGCCGAGAAGAACCAGTATGCCTACCGCCTGCTGGGACACTCCGAAAGATGGTCCCTGCTGCCGCAGGGACAGAAGGCGGTGCAGTTCTTCAACCTGCCCGCCGGAAACTATGTCTTCGAGGTCAAGGCGGCCAACAACGACGGCCTGTGGGGCGACGAGGTTTCGGCGCTCGGCTTCAGGGTGCACCCCTCGCCCTTCCTCTCCCGCTGGGCCTACCTCGTTTATGCGGCGCTGCTCTCGGCGGTGGCCTACTTCATCTGGCGGTATTTCACCAACAAGAAGATTTTCGAACAGCGGCTCGAACTGGAGCGGATCAAGGAACAGAACATGAAGCAGCTGACCCAGGCCCGGATCAACTTCTTCACGAACATCTCCCACGACCTCAAGACTCCGCTCACGCTGGTCGTCGACCCGCTGAAACAGCTCAAGGAACACCTGCCCGCCAATGCGCCGGGCAATGCCTACGTGCACCTGATCGAGAAGAACGTGGGGCGCATCCAGCGCATGATCAGCCAACTGCTTCAGTTCCGCGAAATCGAGAGCCAGAAGATCACCCTGAACCGCCAGCCGGGCGATCTGATCCGCTTCATCGACAGCATCTTCTCGCTGTTCGAGTTCTACGCCAACAAGAAGGGGATCGAAACCGGCTTCAACTCCCAGTATGAAAGTTTCTACACCAAGTTCGACCACGACGTGATCGAAAAAATCTTCACGAACCTCTTCTCCAACGCGATCAAGTACGCCTCGGAAAACGGCTATGTCGGCGTGAGAATCTACCCGGCGCTGCAGGACCAGCGCCCGGAGGCCGCTCCGCCGGCCGCCGGCACCGAATACATCGCCTTCACGGTCACCAACACCGGGGCGGAAATCCCCGACGACAAGAAGGAGGCCATCTTCGAATCGTTCAACCACCTCTCCGACCGCCGTCCCCAATTCGAGAGCAGCAGCGGCCTGGGACTGGCCATCGTCAAGGAGCTGGTCGGCAACCTCAACGGAACCATCACCCTCCGTTCGGGCAACTCGAAAGTCGCGTTCACGGTGGTCCTGCCCTTCACGCTCAACGCCGAAAAGACCGACAGCGCCGCCGAATCGTACGAATACACGGTCTCCGAAATCGACAACCTGCTGACCGAATCCGACGTCATGGCTCCCAACGACCGGCACGACCGCAAGGCGTGCAACATCGTGGTCATCGAGGACGACCCCAACCTGCGGAGCTACCTCGAACAACGGCTGTCGAAACACTACAACGTATACACCGCGGCAAACGGCAGCGAAGGCATCGCCAAAGCGGAGAGAATCTGCCCCCAGATCGTCATCACCGACCTGATGATGCCCGAAGCCGACGGCTTCGAGGTATGCCGCTCGCTGCGTTCGAACATCAAGACCAGCCATATCCCGGTGATCATGCTTTCGGCTCTGGGCAAAAACACCGAAAACAAGATCAAGGCACTGGAATGCGGAGCCAACGTGTTCATCGACAAGCCCTTCGATATGGATTTCCTGCTCAAACAGGTTGCCAACCTCATCCGCACCCAGCAGGAACTCAAGGAGCGTTACAGCAAGAAGTACATCGCCGAACCGTCGAAGATCACCATTTCGTCGATGGACGAGGAACTGCTGAAAAAGGCGATGAACTATATCGAACGGAACATGGACAACAGCGACTACAACGTGGATTCGTTCGTGTCGGACATGTCGATCGGACGCACGCTCCTCTACCAGAAGATCAACGACATCACGGGCATGTCGATCAAGGAGTTCATCATGGACGTCCGGCTGAAACGGTCGGCCCAGCTGCTCCGGGAGTCGGACCTGACCATCTCCGAGATCTCGGTCCTGACGGGATTCGCCAATCCCAAATATTTCAGCATCTGTTTCAAACGGCATTTCGAACTGACCCCATCCGAATTTAAGAAGAAATCCTGACGCAAACCGCACGAAAGGAGCCGACCGAACCGGCTATGAATATCTCGTGCTTTCGTATCCGCCGGAGCAGCGTCCGCATCTGCCCGCAGAAACCTTCCCGCCGTCGCCCCGCGCGACCGGCAGGGAGGTTTCATTTTGTCCGGACGGGACTCTTCGCAGGTCTGCGCAGCGCCCGCAGCGCCCGGATATGCTCCTTTTTTTTACCCCTCCGTACGAAATGGAACCATTTCCGAATAAACGACGCCCATCCGGTCGCCCCGTTTTATTGACCTTTGCAATACGGGGTCCGAAGTCCCCGGCGTCCGCTTTTCCTTCGAAATACATAAAAAATTTAAAAAATTAAAACCTGAAACCTATGAAAAGATGATCGGAAAACCACACCAGGCGACGAAGTGTCTCCCGCCCCTCCAGACAATCCCTTTATAACGGAGATACAAGCACTAACCAAAAAGAAACCTTTTATGATAATGAGCATGTACAAAAAGCTTATAGGCAGCCTGACGATTTCCCTCTTATTCCTGCTGTCTGCAACACCGTCGTTCGCCCAGCAGAACGACGTCAAAGTAACCGGTAAAATCACCGACGGAAGCGGCGCCCCGCTGGCGGGAGTCGTTGTCGTGGTAAAGGACGGCAAAAGCAACAACGGAGCCGTATCCAATACGCAAGGTGTTTATGAAATCAAAGTTCCCGCATCCTCGACGCTTCTTTTCACCTGTCTGGGCTATACCGACCAGGAAGTGAAACTCGGCGCATCGAATGTCGTAAACGTGACGATGACCGAAGACGCCCAGTCCCTCGACGAAGTGGTCGTCGTGGGTTACGGTACGCAGAAAAAGAAAGACCTCACGGGAGGTCTCGCCGTCGTCAGCAAACAGACGCTGGAAATGGTCTCGACCAACAACCTGATGGACCGTCTGGTCGGCCAGGTCGCCGGTCTGAACATCACGACCGGCAACGAAGCGCCGGGCAGCAACCAGACCCTGCTGATCCGCGGCCAGAACTCACTGACGGCCAGCAACGACCCGCTGATCATTCTCGACGGCATTCCCTACTCGGGCGGACTGGCCGACCTCGACCCGAACATCATCGAGAACATGTCGGTGCTGAAAGACGCGTCGGCCGTGGCCATCTACGGTTCGCGCGGCTCGAACGGCGTCATCCTGATCCAGACCAAGCGGGGTTCGCAGGGCGAATTCCATGTCACCTACAAAACGAAGCTCGCCATCGCCGAGCCGATGCAGCGCATCGAAACCATGGGTCCCAACGAGTTCATCCGCCTCAAGCAGGACATGGGCCGGCTCAAGAACAATTACAGCGGCGAGCAGCTCGATCCGCTGGTAGGTTCGATTATCAGCGCCAGCGAGAAGGTAAACTACGCCAAGGGCATCACCAACGACTGGCAGGACTATGTCTTCCGCACGGTCTTCACGATGGACCACCAGCTGAGCTTCCAGGGCGGCAACGAGAAGACCACCTATATGGCCTCGGTTTCCTACCTGGACAACCCCGGCGTGGTTTACAATTCGAATTACCAGCGCACGAACGTCTATGCCAGCATCAACCAGAAAATGAACGACTGGCTGTCCGTAGGTCTCACCACGCAGTTCGTGAACCGTGAGACCGGCGGTGCGACGCCGAACCTCGAACATGCCATCAAGCAAAGCCCCTACGGCATCTACAGGGACGAGACCGGCGCCTACTACGAGGAGCCGATGGACTACTCGAACCTGCCCAACCCGATGAAGGACGTCAACGCCGACCAGAAACGCACGGGCCGCAACTTCATGGCCAACGGGTTCCTCGATCTCAAACTTCCGGTCAAAGGGCTCTCTTTCCGGTCGCAGTTCGGCTACAACTACCGCAGCCAGATGAACGGAACCTACTACGGCCGCAACACCGTAACGGGTAAGAAAGTCGACGGCCGCGCCGAGCTGGCCAACAACCACACGACGGACTGGACGTGGGAGAACGTGCTTAAATTCGACCGGAATTTCGGCAAACATCACATCGACTTCACAGGTCTCTTCTCCATGCAGGAGGCCCAGTATACAGCCGCTTCGCAAAGCGGCGAAGGCTTCGTAAACGACGACTCGAGCTTCTACCGGATGGACGGCGCCGAGAACAAGATCGCCATCAGTTCGTCTTTCTGGAAAGAGAACTTCGTTTCGGGCATGTTCCGTGTGAATTACGGCTTCAACAGCAAATACCTTCTGACACTCACCGGACGCGCCGACTCGTTCTCGGCCTTCGCTGAAAACCACAAATGGGCTTTCTTCCCCTCGGCTGCCGTTGCCTGGCATCTCGGCGAGGAGAGCTTCATCAAGGACAACGCCTCTTGGATCGACATGCTGAAGATCCGCCTCTCATACGGCGCCAACGGAAACAACGCCATTTCACGTTATCAGTCGCTCGACCGTCTCTACTCGACCAATGGTGTCAAATATATTTGGGGCGACAACAGCGACGCCGCCAACTCGGCCTACCTGCCGAGCGACGGTATCGGCAATCCCGACCTGCGTTGGGAGACCACCTATACGGCCAACCTCGGTATCGACTTCCAGTTCTTCAACGGCCGTCTGGGCGGTACGATCGACATGTACCTCTCCAACACGCACGACCTGCTGATGTCGCGTACCGTTCCCATTATGAACGGTTACAGCAAGATTCTCTACAACGTCGGCCAGACCCGCAACAAGGGTATCGAACTGACGCTCCATTCGCAGAATATCCGCAAGAAGGATTTCAGGTGGGAGACCGACTTCACCTTCTCGCTCAACCGCGACAAGATCGTCGCGCTGCGCGGCGACGGCAGAGACGACATCAACAACAAGTGGTTCATCGGCCAGCCGCTGTCGGTCTACTACGACTGGAACATGATCGGCATCTGGCAGGAAGGCGACGAGTTCACGTTCATCGACAAGGACGGCAAGGAGGTGGCCCACCAGACCGGAGCCACGCCCGGAGCCGCCAAACTGGAGGATGTCGACGGCAACGGCGTCATCGACTCCAAAGACCGCAAGGTGATCGGCAGCAAACAGCCGAGCTTCACGATGTCGATGGGCAACCGTTTCTCCTACAAGGACTTCTATTTCTCGTTCCTGTTCAACGGCGTCTTCGGCAAGTGGATGACGGACAACGTGGCCAACATCTCCTCGTATACGTTCGGTTCGGGCAACTACATCCACGGCGTGAAATACTGGACGCCGGAGACCCCCGACGCAGAGGTCGTTTCGCCGGGTTACCAGGCCTCCTTCAGCCACGGCTACTACAAGAAGCTCAACTACGTGCAGCTGCGCAACATCACGCTGGGCTACCGTGTCAATCAGAAATTCGTCCGCCGGATCGGCTTGAGCGCCATCGACGTGAATTTCAGCGTGAACAACGTCTGCGCCTTCTCCAACATGCGCCAGATGCTGAACTACGACAACACCTGGTTCGCATCGTTCCCGACCGCCCGTTCCTACGTACTGGGATTAACCTTAACCTTCTAATCAAGACCTGACTATGAAAACGATGAATTATATCAAGATCGGCATCGCGAGTTCGATCCTCTCAATAGCTGCGGGCTGCACCTCCTTCCTGGAAGAGGATCTGAAAAGTTCGCTGGCCCCCGACAACACTTACACCAGTTCACTGGGCTTCGAGGTGGGAGCCACGGGGCTCTACGCCATCGCCCGCTCGGAATACAACACCTGGGGTGAAAACGGCGCTTTCATGCACAACGGCGCCTGCGCCTACGAGGTGCTCCAGATTTCGACCGACCTCTGCCGCATGGGAACCGTCCGCGACGGTTCGCTGGTTCCGTTCGCCGAAATGACGCTCAACCCGTCGACGCTTTTCGTCGGTTCGTACTGGAACTGGGCCTACAACCTGATCGCTTCGGCCAACGAACTGCTGATCTATTCCGAAAAGAACAACAACTGGGACTATCCCACCGACAAACAGCTTTACCAGGCCGAAGCCCGTTTCTTCCGGGCTTACGCCTACCGCACGCTGGTCTACCTCTACGGCGACGTGCCCTGGGTCGAAACCATCCAGAAGCCCTTCCTGCTCTCGTTCTCGCGCGATCCCAAGATCGAGGTGCTGGGCAACATCATCAAAGACCTGGAATTTGCCAAGACGTACCTTCCCGACAATCCCGACAACGTGAAGGAGGGCAAGCTTACGACGTGGGCCGCACGCCACCTGCTGAGCGAAATGTACCTGCTGCGCGGCGCCGAAGGCGACTATAAGCTGGCCGAGGAGAATGCCCAGGACGTGATCGACTGCCCGTATTACAGTCTGATGAAAAGCCGCTTCGGCAACGCCAAGAACGATCCCGGCGACTATTTCAGCGACATGTTCGTCGAAAACAATCAGAACCGTTCAGCCGGCAACACCGAGGGTATCTGGGTCATGCAGTTCCAGTACAACACGGTCGGCGGCGGCACGAATTCCGACGACTGGACCCGCCGCGCCTGGAATCCCCAGTACCACGCCATCGACGGATTCGCACTGGCCGACTCGCTCGGCGGCCGCGGCCTGGCGCAGATCTATCCGCTGAAGTGGTGGATCGGCGTCAAGGGAACCAACGCCACGACGGCCGGAGAAAAGGAGGGGTTCCCCGATATTCAGGAAAAAGGCATCTTCGAAGACGGCGACATCCGCAACTCGGAGTACAACATCAAGCGCAACTGGTACTACAACAACCCGCTGACGCCCAACAAGCTGGGACAAAAATGCCCCATCGACGACAAATCGTGGTCGCAGGCCCAGCTCTTCCCGGCGCTGAAGAAATTTTTCTTCGGTAAGGAGGAAAACCTCCAGCTTACCGGCGCATACAAGGACCGCATGAAATTCCGCCTGGCCGAGACCTACCTGCTGCTGGCCGAAGCCTACCTGCGTCAGGACATGCCCGATAAGGCCGCCGATGCCGTGAACGAAGTGCGCCGCCGCGCCAAAGTGTCCGACGTTTCCGACGAGGAGATGACGATGGATTTCCTGCTCGACGAGCGCATCCGCGAACTCTACGGCGAAGAGAGCCGCCGCTTCACGCTGATACGCACGGGCAAGCTGCTCGAACGCGTGAGAAAGTACAACCCCGAGGCGCGCGACCTCATCCAGGATTTCCACGTGCTGTGGCCCATTCCGCAGGCTATCCGCGACGCGAATGTCGGCAATTTCCCGCAGAATCCCGGATATGAAGGTTACGAAGGCTAAAAACCTTCGTCCCCGCCTCCGGGCGGATCAGACAAGAATGTGTCCGGCAGATTCCGGACCGTATCAGCAACCACGAAAAAAACAGTTATGAAAAAGATAAAATTTGCATGCAACCTGTCGCTGCTGACCCTTTTCGCACTCGGCCAGTGGGCCTGTGAATGGGACCCGTACGAACACGACAGCGACCCGGTCCGGGAAACTCTGGAGCTGACCGCCTCCTCCTCCCAGATCGCTTTGGACGAAAACGACCTTTCGGCTACGGTACTGACCTTCGACTGGACGCCCGCGCGTCCGATGCCCGACGAGTATCTGGTGTCCTACACGACCAAACTGGACCTGCTGAACAACAACTTCGGTTCGTCCACCGCCATCGTGACGAGCGAAGACGACGGCATCTTCAGCCGGAGCTACACCTCCGAGCAAATCAACAACTGGGCTAACGAGCGCTGGAAAGTGCCCGTAAACAAGACCTTCACGCTGGCGTTCCGCGTCATCGCGGAGTATGCGGGCGGCCCCACATACGAAATGCCCGAAGTGCGCACCGTGGAGGTGACCGTAACCCCGATCAAGGTCGATGTCTTCGATGCCGACAAGGTGTCGCTTTCCGGCACGGCCATCAGCAGCGTGACGGAGATCGAAAAGACGGTCGAGAATGCGAACCTCTATGCCTGGTACGGCGAATTGAGCATCGGCGAGTTGCAGATTCCCGTCGAGCTGGAGGGTCAGACCTACTACATCGTTCCGAGCGACGGCAACGGCGCGCTCCGCGACGGGGAGCTTGTCGACGTGAAGATGACGGAAACCCCCGTTTCGTGGAATATCCCGAGCGCCGGCAACTACCGCCTGCTGATCGACATGGAGAAGAAGCAGGTGCGCATCTACTCGTCGGCGACCGACCTGAAGCCGCTGTCCGTCACATTCCACCCGAGCGGTGCGGAAGCCAATCCCGAGGCAACGATCGAAGTGCTCGATCTCTACGCCTACGGAGCAGGTACGGGCTGGGGCGTGCGCAAACTCAACCTGAAGCAGAGCTTCGCCGACCCGCAGATCCTGATCTATGACGCCGAAGAACACAACGGCACGAAACTTTCCAGCGGCATGAAGTTCTGCGTAGCCCAGAATTTCTCGGTCGGCGATGCGGATTACAACCAGAACAATGCCTATTGCTTCACCTGTCCGCTGACGGCAGAAGGCAAGAGGCAGAACCTCACGCTGACTCTCGGCAAGGTGGGCGAACTGCACGGAGGCGCCGACGGAGAGACGCGCAACTCGTATTACACGATCCCCGCTTCCGACCTGCTGATCTTCGATCTGCGTCACGGAACGATCCTGGCCCGGAACAAATAACGCCGGACCGCACGACTGAAAAATATTGCCGTATCGGAATGGAGACTGGGTTCCGGCCGACAGGAAGATACGGCAATATTCCATTACAACGACAATCAATCGTAAAAACAGCAACATGATACACATGAGAAATCTGATGACCGGCTGTCTTCTGGCAGCATTTCTTTGCGCCGCTTCCTGCGGTTGCTCGAAGGACAACGGCGGCGGCGAAGAAGGCGGCCAAGTTGCCGGTGTGACCGTAAAGCCCGCCTACAACAAGTCGGAAGTGCTGCACAACCCGCTCAACGGCTGGGTGATGTATGTCAGCGCGGACTACGATCCCTCCTATTTCGACAAGGAGATCTACGTACCGCTGCTCGGAAAGAACGTAAGGGTGGCGGACTACGCTTCGGCCTGCTATATCCGCACGAAATGGTCCGTGCTGAATCCCGCAGACGGGCAGTACGCCTGGAAAGACCCCGATTCGAAGGTTTACAAACTGGTTCAGAAAGCCCGGGAGCTGAAACTCCCCATCGCTTTCCGCGTCGTGGTGGACGGACGTGACCAGGGCGCCAATACGCCCCAGTTCGTCTACGATGCCGGAGCCGAATACGCGATGTCGGAGCCGAAATACCCCGACCGCAAGACACCGATGCCGCAGGACCCGATCTTCCAGCGCTACTACGAGAAGTTCGTCGCAGCCCTCGCCGAGGAGTTCAACGATCCGGAATACACCTCGTTCATCGACGGCTACGGCCTCGGCAAGTGGGGCGAGGGCCACAGCGTGGCTTACAACAAGGACGACGTATCGGCTGTCGATGAGAATACGGAAACGGTGAAGCGCGAAGTCCTCGACTGGATCACCAAGCTCTACGCCAAACACTTCACGAAGGTTCCCCTGGTGATCAACTACCACCGCGTACTGGGCCATCCCACGAGCCAGGGCACGGCAAACCCGAACAGCGAAAGCCTCGTGGCCCTGGCCATCAGCAACGGCTACTGCATCCGCTCCGACGCCTTCGGCATGAACAACTCCAGCTGGGGTTACAGCACCTGGGAGAAGGCAATCGCCGCACAATGGCGTTACAAGGTCCCCATCATCATGGAGGGCGGATATATCGTCAGCAGCCACAGCTACTGGAACGACCCGGCCGGCTACCGCCAGGGACACCCCGAAGATGTCCGCCAGGGCGAATTCGACTCCTCGGCCGAAGCCCGCGTCAACATGATGGACTTCCGTGTCGGCCAGGAGACCGAGTCGTGGTTCAACGATGCCTTCAGCCTCGTGCAGCGCTTCGTCTCCGAAGGCGGCTACCGTCTCTATCCCGACCAGGTGATCGTTCCCGACCAGGTGAGCGCAGGCAGCCGTGTCAAGGTCGCTTCGCGCTGGCGCAACATGGGCTGGGGCTATTTCCCGAACAACCTGCCGCAGTGGAACTACAAATACAAGGTGGCCTTCGCTTTGATCGACGCTTCGGACAAGGCGCAGAAGGTCTTCGTCGACAAGGACTGCGAGCCTTCGACCTGGGTCGAGAGCAAGCCCTTCTCCTACACCTTCGAAACGCCGGCCGTCGATCTTCCCGCGGGGAAATACACGTGGGGCATCGCCATCGTTGACACGACGAAGGAGAACCGGCCTGCCATCCAGCTCGCCGTAAACAACGAAAAGACGGCCGAAGGCTGGGTGAAACTGCACGAAGTACAGATCAACTAACGCCTGAAAAACCATGAAGAGGGTTGCATTGCTTTCCGCAGCGCTGCTGCTGTCCGTCACCGCCTCCTTCGGGAGCGGCGTCCTGGTCGAGGCCGAGAGTTTCCGCGACAAGGGCGGGTGGGCCGTGGACCAGCAGTTCATGGACCAGATGGGTTCGCCCTACCTCATCGCGCACGGCATGGGCAAACCCGTGGCGGACGCCGTGACGACGGTCGAATTCCCGGAAACGGGAACCTACCGGGTCTACGTCCGGACGTTCAACTGGGTCGCCCCCTGGTACGACGGGGAAGGTCCCGGAAAGTTCGCCCTCCGGGGCGGCATCCTGGATGTCTTCTC
>OGZC01001133.1_pt1 | contig 14644 bp, 16 predicted proteins | sample 1576751 | NCBI WGS metagenome assembly OGZC01 (sample SAMEA3541486, study PRJEB24748) | human gut metagenome | biome: human gut; feature: human-associated habitat; material: faeces | place: China | collected 2012
TAAGTGGTGTATCTCAGTGGTCCGTTTAAGTTCCTAACTTCTTCTATCATAGATGACATGGGGAAGCCAAGGTAAACATCTTAATGCGTTCTTTGGGGTATGTTCTATCTATGATTAGGAGTGATTAAACAATGAAAGAAGACAAGACTTTAACCTGCTGCGAGTGCGGCAACGAATTCGTATTCACCGCTTCCGAGCAAGAGTTCTACGAAGAAAAAGGCTTCACTAACGAACCGCGCCGTTGCCCGGCTTGCCGTCAAGCACGCAAACAACGCATGGGCGTACAAAACGACCGTCCGCAACGCGAAATGTTCCCCGCAGTTTGCGCTGAATGCGGTAAAGAGACCATGGTACCGTTCAAACCCAGCGATCGTCCGGTTTACTGCCGCGAATGCTTCAACGCACGTAAACACTAATTAGACGCTTGAAGTAACAAATTCAGGTACAGCTTAGGCTGTACCTGTTTTTTATTAGCTGATCATAGAAAAAACGAAAGTTATTTTACATAAAACGCCGTAAAGCCCCTGCCTTTAGGCATGGGGATACAAGGCGTGTCCAGCGACCTTCACACAAGTGTTGGAAGCTGAGCAGTTTGATTTATAGATACTTGCAATCCATCTAATCTTTTTGCTATACTTTAAATATGGTAAAAACAACATACAAATCCAATAACAACATAGTGTACTCGTGCAAATATCATGTTGTTTGGAGTCCTAAATACAGACGAAAAGTCTTAATCAGTTTTTGTTCAACCGTTGCTGGGGCTTCATTATCTGTTATTAAGCAGTATATAGAGAATCAGAAAATAAAGTAAGGAGGTGCAAGAGATGAAAACCTATTGCTTTAAGCTGTATAGAGCGAATAAAAATAAAAAACTCCATAGACAAATTAGTGCAGCAGGACTCATCTATAATCATTGTATTGCACTTCATAAGAGATACTATTCTCTGTATGGAAAATCGCTCAATAAATATCAGCTACAAAAGCACCTGACAAAGCTTAATAAGCTACCTAAATTCGGCTATATCAAAGAGATAGGCTCGCAAGCGGTACAGGATATAACCGACCGCATAGATAGAGCATACAAACTGTTTTTTAGAAATTTGAAACACAATATCCGCACAGCGCCACCATCGTTTAAGAAGGTTAGGAAATATAAGTCCTACACGTTGAAACAGGCAGGTTGGAAGCTCTGTAGTGGTAATATCATTGAGATAGCAAAGCAGAAGTATCGCTATTTCAAGTCTCGTGAAATAGAAGGTACAGTGAAAACGGTCACCATTAAACGAGACGCATTAGGGGATATATACATCTATTTCGTATCCGACACAAAGGAGAACGAAGTACTGGCAAGAACAGGTAAAAGCGTCGGCTACGACTTCGGACTCAAAACATTTCTATGTGCGTCAGACGAAAAAAACATTGTATCACCATTGTTTTTCAAGGAAAATGCAAAGTCGATTGCTAAAGCTAACCGCAACCTGTCCAGGAAGAAAAAAGCCTCAAATAATCGTAGAAAAGCTAGGTTAAAGCTTGCCAGACTACATAAACGAGTTGCAAATCAGCGTAGTGATTTCCACTGGAAAACGGCACAACAAATTGTTGGAGAATATGCACTTGTAGCGTTGGAAGATTTAAATCTAAAGGATATGCAAAAGCGTTTCGGAAGAAAAATCTCCGATCTGGCTTTTGCAGACTTTGTACAAAAGTTAAAGTATTTAGCAAGCAGAACGGGTGCAAGCGTCGTAGAAGTAGATAAATTCTATCCATCTAGCCAGCTATGTAGTCATTGTGGCTATCGAAACAAAGAAACGAAAGACTTGAAAGTCCGCAGTTGGATTTGTCCTAGCTGCAATACAAAGCATAATCGAGATACGAATGCAGCCATAAACATAAAGACCGAAGGTGAAAGAATCCCCCTCGGATAAGTGTGTCTATATGGTTGGGGCATCAACCATTGTGGAGAGAGCTCGTAAGACCTGCATCTAGTAGGCAAGGCTCGCTATCATCCCAGAATCCCCCGCATTTAGGCGTGGGGAGTATGTCAAATAAAAGTGCTTATGTGCTATACTTTTTACAAATAAACTTTTTGAAGCAAGGGAGCTTTATGGCACGTATTATAGACAGTAATTTTCTGCACCGCGCGCTGCAGCATTTTTATGGCTACAGCAGCTTCCGCACAGGGCAGGAAGAAATTATAAGTGAAATATTACACGGACAGCCTGTGCTGGCAGTGCTGCCTACAGGTGCAGGCAAGAGTATCTGCTTTCAGCTGCCTTCGCTGCTGCTGAAGGGTGTGACGCTGGTAATCTCGCCGCTGATATCGCTGATGAAGGATCAGGCGGAGGCGCTGACGGCCCGCGGTATCCCGGCGGCCTATCTTGACAGCAGCATGAGCAGCAACGAATACGGCAGAGTTTTGCACGCCGCGCTTAATAAGCAGTGCAAGTTTTTGTACGTAGCACCGGAGCGCTTAGTCAACCAGCAGTTTATTGATTTCGCCCGCAAGGCTTATATTACCATGGTGGCAGTGGACGAGGCGCACTGCGTATCGCAATGGGGACACAGCTTTCGCAAGGAATATTATAATATCCCCGATTTTATTCAGGCCTTGCCGACGAAGCCGCTGGTGGCAGCCTTTACTGCGACGGCTACGCCGGATGTGCGCCGTGATATTATCAAGCGCCTGGGCATTCCGGAGGCCAAAATTGTGGTGACGGGCTTTGACAGGCCCAATCTGCATTTTGCCGTGCAGCGCACGCAGGATAAGGAGCGCTCGCTGCTGGAGTTTATGCGTAAGCATAAAAAGGATTGCGGCGTTGTTTACTGTGCTACGCGCAACAAGGTGGAAAGCGTTACGCAGCTTTTGCGTCGGCAGGGGTTCAGCGCCTTGCGCTATCATGCGGGCCTTACGCCGGAGGAACGGCGCGAAAACCAGAATGCCTTCGTCGGCGGCAGCGTGCCGCTGATTGTGGCAACAAATGCCTTCGGTATGGGTATCGATAAGCCTGATGTACGCTTTGTGGTGCATTATAATATGCCCAAGGATATTGAAAGCTATTATCAGGAGGCAGGACGCGCAGGGCGTGACGGCCTGCCTGCGGAGTGTCTGCTGCTTTATGATAAGGCGGATATTGCGGTTAATACCTATCTTATCGGCCATGACCAGCCGGATCTGACCTGGAAGGAGCACGAGCTGCAGCTGCTGAGCAAAATGACAAATTATTGCAATACGTCCATGTGCCTGCGCAAGGTACTGCTGGAATATTTCGGAGAAAAAACAACGTCGCAGTGCAACAATTGCGGCAACTGCGACGTGAATAAGAACGCTTCGTGGCGTAAGTTTTTGAAGTTTTAATTTTTAGTCGATATCAATAGTATTGCCCGGTTTTACAATGAGCACCTTGCTGTCGGTTTCGTCCTCAACGGCGGCCTTGAAGGCTTCCACGTCCTGAGCGATGGGCGGCCAGGTGTTGTAATGTACGGGGATAACGTATTTTGCCTGCAGCAGCTTGCAGGCGATAAGTGCATCATTGGGGTCCATAGTGAAGTTGCCGCCGATAGGAAGAACTGCGTAGTCAAAAGCATCGAGCTTGGGCAGCAGCTGCATATCGCTGAAGAGTGCGGTGTCACCGGCGAAGTACAGCTTAGTGCCGTAAAAATCAATAACGATGCCGCAGGCGTGACCGCCGGGAACGCCGCTGCCGTGGAAGGCCAGTGTCAGGCGTACCTTGCCGAAGGGAAACTTAAAGGTGCCGCCAAGATGCATAGCGTGTGCTTTGCAGCCGGCATCTTGCGCCAGACCGCAGATTTCGGCAGTGGAGATGATGGTAGCGTCACAATTTTTGGCGATTTCAAAGGCACTGCCCAAATGGTCGAAGTGACCGTGGCTGACGAAAATATAATCAACCTTGATGTCTTTGGCGGTGAGTCCTTCCGGGTTATCGTCCAGATACGGGTCGAAGATGATAGCGGAATTGTTTTTTTCCAGCATAAAGCAGGCGTGGTTGATGAAATGGAATTTTGCGGACATAATTTTCCCTCCTTAATTTGTCAGGCAGATAGCTGTTTACTGTAAAAATTATTAGCAGCGCTTAGCTGTAATCTTATAAATATTATAGCTTAAATCTACTTTTTTGTGAATTCCTCACTGCAGGGGTGGGAAAAACTTTACAATTTTGCCTTATGTGCGGTAAAATTGATAGCGTGATATATATAGGAGTAATGCGCTATGAACTATAAAAAAATTACTTTTGCATGTGTTCTGTTGGGCCTGTCGCTGTATGCCGGTGTGTGTGCGGCAACTGTGCGCGAGGTCGCTGATGAAGCACCGGCCTCCAAGCAGACGATTATCGCTGATAAAAAGGATAAGAAGCTGCTGAACAAAAAGCAGCGCGCTGTCCAAATAACTCAGGAAAAGGATAAAATCGTAGTATCTACCAAACCGGTGGCTAAACCGCCTGCCGGTACGATAAAGGTTCCTGCCGCTCCACGTCCGTCGCTGCTGCAGGAGAAGGATGGCAAATTCTATTTTTCCGGTACTCAGCTGCCGGATGATTATCGTAATATCGCTATTTACGGTGAGGCGATTGCCAGCAAGGCGCAGGCTATTGCCTATATTTTGGCGGCTAACCCGGCTGTGAAGCTGGCCTGCCCGGTAGAGGAGCTGGTAGAGCTGTACTGGCAGGAGGCTAAGCGTGAAAATGTGCGCCCCGATCTTGCCCTGGCGCAATCATTGGTGGAAACAGGCGCTTACCGCTATGGCGGTGATGTGCTGCATCATCAGAACAATTTCTGTGGTCTTGGTACTATTGGCGGCGGTGTACGCGGTGCGTCCTTTGCTACGCCGCAGCTGGGAGTGCGTGCGCATATCCAGCATCTGCTGGCCTATACGCAGACAAAGCGCCCTTCAACGGATATTGTCGATCCGCGCTATGATCTGGCGCACAATATCCGCCTGGAGCGCGGTGTTGTCAACACCTGGTACGGTTTGAACGGTACTTGGGCGATGGGCTCGCTGTATTGCGAAAAGATTATGGCTACATATCAGAAAATCCTGGCACAGCAGCCTGTTGAGCCGGAGATTAAGCCTGCACCGGCTCAACCGGTTAAGGAAAAGAATAAAAAGAAACGCAGTATGAAGCAGAGGGTTTCCGAAATACTGCAGGAGAAAAAATAAATTAATGACTGCGCAGCAGTCAGCTGAGGAGGCATTCAGTAAAATGCATATAGTTTTAGTTGAACCGGAAATTCCCGGCAATACCGGTAATATTGCACGTCTGTGCGCAGCAACCGGCTGCCACCTGCATTTGGTCCGTCCGCTTGGTTTTTCCGTAGAGGATAAATATTTGAAGCGAGCAGGTCTGGATTATTGGCATCTTGTTGATATCCATTATTATGACAGCGTTTATGAGGTGCTGGAAAAATATAAGGATAATCCTAAGTATTTCCTGACGACGAAGGCACACAGCTCTTATGCCGATGTGCAGTATGCGCAAGACAGCCTGCTGATTTTCGGCAAGGAAACTGCCGGTCTGCCGGAAACCTTGCTGCACGAATATCCCGAAAGCTGCATCCGTATTCCGATGATTGAGGATGCTCGCTCTTTGAATTTGTCCAATTCCGTGGCGATTGTGGCTTATGAGGCTCTGCGCCAGAACGGTTTTGCTGATTTAACCCTTTATGGAGGAGAATATAAATGATAATTATCAAGGAATTTGATTTTGACGCTGCGCATTATCTGCCTGCGTATAACGGCAAGTGCGAGCATTTGCACGGTCATACCTATAAGCTGGTGGTAAAGGTGGAGGGCACTCCCGACCACGAGGGTATGGTTATTGATTTCATTAAGCTGAAGAATCTGGTGAAGGAAGAGGTGCTGGCACATTTGGACCACGCCTGCCTGAATGATATTCTGCCGGTGCCTTCTGCGGAAAATATCAGTGTCTGGGTTTGGAATAAGCTGGTTGAGCTGCTGAAGAGCGACCATTATCATTTATATGAAGTAGAAGTTTGGGAAACTCGCACCAGTGGCTGCGTGTACAGAGGTGAATGACGTGAAGGATGTACAAAGCGAAAAGGATTTACGTAATATTCCTTTGAAGCATGTGGGAATAAAGGGCCTGCGCTGGCCGATTGAGCTGCGCGATAAAGCACGCGGTACGCAGCACAGCGTAGCGGAGGTGACACTGGCGGTGGATTTGCCGCATGATATGCGCGGTACGCATATGAGCCGCTTTGTGGAGTGCCTACGTACTCTCGGCCCTGTGGGCCTCGCTGATGTGGAAGCAATTTTGGACCAGCTGAAGCAGCATCTGCAGGCTGAAAGAGCTTTTATCGAGCTGAAGTTCCCGTATTTTGTGACGAAGAAGGCTCCTGTGAGCGGCATGGAAGCGCCGATGGATATCGATTGCGTGTATAAGGCCGAAAAGGGCGAGAAGCTGCGTTGGCGTATTACCGCTGTTGTGCCGGTGCAGACGCTGTGCCCCTGTTCCAAGGAAATCAGCGATTACGGTGCGCATAACCAGCGTGCCTGGGCGAAGCTGGAGGTTGAGGCGCAGGAAATGGTGTGGCTGGAGGAGCTGGTAGAATATGCCGAGGCTTCCGCAAGTACGCCGCTTTATGGCCTTTTGAAGCGCCCTGACGAAAAATACGTTACGGAGCATGCTTATGAGAATCCGCGTTTTGTAGAGGATGCCGTGCGTGAGGTTGCTTTACGTCTGGAGGCGGATAAGCGCATTACCTGGTATCGTGCAGAGGTGGAGAGCATGGAAAGCATCCATAATCATAACGCCTTTGCTGTTGTGGAAAAAGGGGAGAACGAATGTTATTAAAGGTTAACCGTGAAGGCTTGGAGGCTGCGCTGGCAAGTATCGGCGCTCATGCCGACAGTCTGCCTATTTTTGCGCATAAGGCGGAGATTATTCCGTTCAAGCTGCTGGGGGTGCGTACGCCGGCAGCGAATATTATCAAGCAGGAGATGCTGGCGGCAGGCGGCGATGCCGTAACTCCCGTGGGTGCTGTTACCTGCGCTGCGAAGTATGTTGATATCCTGCTTTTGGGTACGCTGAAGCATTATAAGGTGCTTTTGAAGAAAATGGCGCAGATGCCTTATTTTGGCATTCCTCAGGCTGCTATTGATCTGGAAATGGCGCTGACACCGCAAAAGCTGTGCACTACTCTGGCTGACGGCAGAGTGCTGACCTATGAAAAGATGTGCGTGATGGGTATTTTGAACGTTACGCCGGATTCTTTTTATGAGGGCAGCCGTGTTCCTGCTATGGAGGAGCTGGTGGAGCGTGCCGGCAGAATGCTTGCTGCCGGTGCAGGTATTCTGGATATCGGCGGTGAGTCTGCCCGTCCGGGCAGCGACAGCGTTGACGGGGAGGAGGAGCGCCGCCGCGTAGTTCCTGCGATTACTGCTTTGCGCAAGGCTTATCCCGATGCTGTTATTTCTATTGATACATATCGTGCGGATACGGCGGAGGCAGCTATTGCTGCCGGTGCTGATATTATCAACGATATCAGTGCGATGGAGGCTGACCCGCGTATGGCGGATGTTGTTGTGGCTACTAAAGCGCCGATTATCCTTATGCATATGCGCGGTACGCCGAAGAATATGCAGCAGAACTGCGAGTACAAGGATGTTGTGCAGGAGGTTGCCGTTTATTTGGCGCAGAGGGCGCAGCTTTTGCGTGAGCGCGGTGTGAGTGCTGATAAGATTATTCTGGATCCCGGTATCGGCTTTGCCAAGAATGTGGAGCAGAATTTGCTGTTGATGCGTGACCTGAAGGTTTTGACGAGCTTTGGCTATCCGGTGCTGCTGGCGGCGTCGCGCAAGAGTACGCTTGGTGCTGTGCTGGGCGGTGTGCCGGCGGAGCAGCGTTTGGAGGGAACGATTGCGACGAGTCTGCAGGCAATTTACGCGGGGGCGCAGATGGTGCGCGTGCATGATGTTGAGGAGAACGTGCGGGCGATTCGCACGCTGGAGGCTATTTTGCGCGGCAGTGCGGAGTAGGTTAGCTTAGAAAGAATTGTTTTAGCAATTATCTGTCACGCTGCGACAGAATAGTGACATAAGCAATTATTTATCGCGGTGGAAGCATAAAAATTTTAGGCAATGAGTGCTTGGAACAAAAGAAATTGCAATACTGTTTGAGCGCTAAGCTGACTTGTGTAGAAAAATACTACGCATAGCGCGAGTTTATTGCAATTTCGTCTTTGTTCCGCACGAAATTGCCGTTAAGAAATTTTTCGCTGTAACGCGATAGATAATTGCTGGAATATCGTATCACATCAAAAGAACAGGAGTCTGAGATGGCTATTGCATATGTTGCCTTGGGCAGTAACCTGGGCGATAAGAAAAAGAATTTACAGCGCGCGCTGATGCTGCTGATGCAGCAGGGCGTGGAGGTACTGCAGGTTTCCGGCTATTTTGCTACGGAGCCTTATGGTGTGACGGACCAGCCGCAGTTTTTGAATGCTGTGTGCAGGGTGCGCACTAATCTGGAGCCTGTGGCGCTTTTGCGTACGCTTTTGGCAACGGAGCTGGCGATGGGGCGTGTGCGCCTGCGTCATTGGGGCGAGCGCAATATTGATCTGGATTTGCTGCTTTACGAAAATGTCGTGATGCAGACACCGGAGCTTACGCTGCCGCATCCTGATATGCAGAACAGGGATTTTGTGCTGCTGCCGCTTTTGGATATTGCACCGGAGCTGGTACATCCGCTGTTGCATAAAACTGTGCGTGAAATGGCGGCGGAGCTGAACAAATAATGCTGCGGTACGAGCGATTTGTTTTACAGCAAATATGCGCTTGTGCTATAATTAAGGAAAAACATCTGGCAGGAGGTAGCTATGAGAATAGATGGTGCCGGCGGTTGCTTTGATAACCGTCTTTATGAAGTTGATATTGATGTAGCCTGGAATATTGCCTTGCTGTGCGTCAATGAGATGGGTGTAACTATTGATGAGCAGGATGATGCTGCACATCAGCTGCACTTCCATAACAAGAAAAAAATTATGCAGCTGGCTATGCAGTCTTTGGATGAAGAAACCGTACAGGTTATCATGGACTCCACTAAGGAGCGTCTGCAGATTTATAACTGGAAGCGCGAGGACAAAGAGGTTAACCAGTTCTATGAGCTGTTCGAAAAGAAGCTCACAGAATACCGTGCCTTTATTTTGTGCCCGAATTGCTCCGCAAAAATCAGCTCTTTGGTTAAATTCTGCCCCGAGTGCGGCTGCAAAGTAAAATAAGCGCAAAAAAAAGAAACCAAATACCGATTGGTATTTGGCTTCTTTTTAAATCCGAACGGATTAGATTGCGCGGTTAACTTTACCGGAACGCAGGCAACGGGTGCAAACGTTCAAGCGTTTAACAGAACCTTCAACAACTGCTCTTACTTGTTGAATATTCGGGTTCCAAGCACGTTTGGTGTGTCTATTGGAGTGGCTGACGTTGTTGCCAGCGAGTTTTCCTTTACCGCAGATTTCGCAGATAGATGCCATTGTTTCCCACCTCCTTAAACGTGATAAGACATAAGGCACATTCAAATTTAACATGAGTATCATACCATAAAGAGCGCAGAAAATCAAGGGAATTTTAAGATAAAGAGGGTATTTTTATAAATGTGGTGGAAAGAACCTGTAACAACACTAAAAGGTGTAGGTGTAAAAAAGGCAGCTGAGCTGGCTGCTCTTAATATTTTCAGCGTGGGTGATTTGCTGGAATTTTATCCGCGTCAGGGTGCTTATCTCGATTATGCCAAGCTCAAAACGATTAAGGAGCTTGATGTAGACAACAGTAAGCAGATTTTCAAAGCAACCGTTTATCAGGTGAAAAACGGCTATGGTGCCAGCCGTCGCAGCTATACTTCCGTGACGGTGCGTGACGAAACAGGCTATGCCACGCTGTACTTTTTCGGCGGGCAGCGCTACAAGGCGCAGAAGCTGAAGCCGGATACGTTGCTGCAGATTACAGGCCGCGTAAGGCAGGGGCGCACTACGAAGTCCGTCAGTGAGGTTGACGTGCAGCCTTTGGAGCAGGACGAGGGCAAAACGCCGGGTATTGTCCCGGTGTATGCTTTGAGCGGTAACCTGACGCAGAAGAACCTGCGTACCTGGGTAAGCGAGGCCTTGCGACTGGCAGCAAAGGATTTGCCGGAAAGTTTGCCGGCGAAGGTTGTGAGCCAATGTAATTTGCCCGACCGCTATACGGCGCTGAAAAATATTCACTTTCCGGAAAGCTGGGAAGCGTTGCGACGTGCCAAGCAGCGCTTTGTTTTTGAGGAACTGTTTTTGCTGCAGTGCGGCCTGCTTTACTATCGCCAACAGAGCCATGACAACAGAGAGGGCATCAAGCACGCTGCAGACGGTGCGCTTGTTAAAGACGTAATGCAGGGACTGCCCTTTGAGCTGACGGCGGCACAGCAACAGGCATGGCGTGAGATTTCGCTGGATATGCAGGATAAAAAGCCTATGCACCGCATTCTGCAGGGCGATGTAGGCAGCGGCAAGACGGTTATCAGTGCGTTGGCGTTGGCTAAGGCGGTGGAAAACGGTTATCAGGGCTGCATTATGGTGCCGACGGAAATTTTGGCTGCGCAGCATTTTGAAACGCTGGAGCAATATCTGCAGCCTTACGGTGTGCGTATCGCTTTACTGACGGGCGGTATGCGTGCTAAGGCAAGGCGTGAGCTGCTGCTGAATCTGGAGCTTGGTCTTGTTGACGTGGTTGTGGGTACGCATGCTCTGCTGGAGGAGGATGTGCGCTTTGCAAATCTGTCGCTGACGGTGACAGACGAGCAGCACCGCTTCGGTGTAGAGCAGCGTGCGCGTCTGTCCAATAAATCGGAGAATGCTCCCGATGTACTGGTAATGACGGCAACGCCGATTCCGCGTACTCTGGCGCTTACTGTTTACGGCGATCTGGATATTTCCGTAATGAAGGGACGTCCGCCGCAGCGTAAGCCGGTGCGGACACTGTGCTATACGGATGAGCGCCGCCGCGAGGTTTACGCCGGTCTGGTGCGTCAGGTGCAGGCAGGAAGGCAGGCTTACGTTGTCTGCCCGCTGATTGAGGAATCGGATGTTCTGGCTGTGCATAGCGCTGAAAGAGTATACGAGGAGCTGAAGCGTGATTTTCTGCAGGATATTCCCTGCGCTCTGCTGCATGGCAGGCTGAAGGGTGCGGAGAAGGATGCCATTATGAGCAGCTTTGCGGCAGGCGAGCTGAAGGTGCTGGTGAGCACTACGGTTATTGAGGTTGGCGTGAACGTGCCCAATGCTACGCTAATGGTGATTGAAAATGCGGAGCGCTTCGGTTTGGCACAGCTGCACCAGCTGCGCGGACGTGTTGGACGCGGCAGCGAGCAATCCTACTGCGTGCTGCTGACGGCCGCCGATTCGCCGGAGGCATTGGCGCGACTGAACGTACTGCATGAGAGCGAGGACGGCTTCTATCTTGCGGAAAAGGATATGGAGCAGCGCGGTGCAGGCCAGCTCTTTGGCCTGAAGCAGCATGGCTTGCCAGATTTGCGAATTGCTGATATAATGCGAGATGTTGACGTAATTGCGCAGGTTCGCCAACTGGCGCAGGCGCAGCTGCGTACGCCGGAGGACTGGGCGGAAATCCGTCGTCTGGTGGAAATGCAGTTTGGCGAACGCTTTAATATGATTTTCAATACTTAAAGAGGGTATAAATACATGAAAAAAGACTGGTTAAAAAATCCTGATGTTTGTGCTAAGGTGACGGCGGCAGTTTTGCTGGTGGCCTTGTTTTTGGGTATTCACTTTTTTGCCGATGACTTCTTCAATAAAACCTTTACGCTGGCAATCAGCGGCAATGTCAACGGCCTGGTGGAATATCTGCGCTCCTTTGGACCATGGGCGATTTTAATCAGTTTTGTGCTGGATGTGCTGATTAATGCCGGCAGCGTTTTCCCGTCGATTTTTCTTTCTACAGCCAACGGTCTGATTTTCGGCCTGCCGCTTGGTATTACTATTTCCTGGCTGGCGGAAACAACAGGTGTGGTTATCAGCTTTTACCTGATGCGCTTCTTCTTCCGCGATACGGCGCAGAAGCTGATTGAAAAAAGCAACTCGCTGAAATCCATTGATGAAGCAAGCAGCAAGCACGGCCTGGAGTGGATGGCCTTCGCTAGGGCTCTGCCGTATTTCCCATCAGGCATTTTGACGGCGGTGGGTGCTGTGAGCAGCATGAGTGCGCGTGATTACATTATTGCCAACCTTATCGGCAAATTTCCTTCTACGGCGTTGGAGGTTGTCATCGGTCATGATGTAGTTAATTTTCAGGAGCACAGCCAAAGATTAACGATTTTGATCTTGATTGTGGGCGCTGTCTTTTTTGCGTATAAAAAATGGTTCTATAAAAAGGGAAAATAAATTTGCTTAGGCGTCGCTGCAGTAATTTCTGTGGCGGCGTTTTTTCAAGATACGGAGAGGATAAATGATGATGGAAAATAAAAATGTGCGTCTTTGGCAGCAATATCAGGCGCTTTATCTGCATATACCGTTTTGCGTACAGAAGTGTCTGTATTGCGATTTTGCTTCTTATGCAGGCTTTGGCGAACAGGAAAAGCGTGATTATACCGATGCTGTGTGCAAAGAAATTGCTCTGCGTGCGCCTGAGGCGGCAAATATGGCGGCGAACGCCAGCATTTACTTTGGCGGCGGTACGCCGAGCGTGCTGCCTACGGAATGTATTGCTAAGCTGGTGAATGCATTGAAGCAGTACGGCTTTTGGCAGCAGCCCTGCGAGGCAACGATTGAGGTGAACCCAGGCACGGCGGATTTGGCCAAGCTGCAGACATTGCGTAGCCTTGGCTTTGACCGCATCAGCTTCGGCGTACAGTCGCTGCAGGATGACGAGCTGCGGGCGATAGGACGTATTCACAATGCGCAACAGGCACTGGAAGCGCTGTCGCTGGCACGCAAAGCTGGCTTTGCGCGCGTCAGTGCGGATTTGATTTACGGCCTGCCGTCGCAGACGCTTACAAGCTTGCAGGATACGCTGGAGCGTCTAACCGATACGGGCATAGAGCATATTTCTGTTTACGGCCTGATTGTGGAGGATGGCACGCCGTTGGCAAGCCTTGTGGATAAGGGCAGAATAACTTTGCCGGATGAGGATACTGCGGCGGATATGTACGAGCTTGTGCAGAGCTTTTTGCGCGAGCGTGGCTTTGAGCGCTACGAAATTTCCAACTATGCCAAAAACGGACAGTATTCGCGGCACAATACGGTTTATTGGCAGTATCATCCCTACATGGCCTTCGGCGCTGCCGCCTGCGGCTTTGACGGCCAAAGACGGCGCACCGGGATGAGTACGGTCAAGGAATATATCGGGCAGCTGCAAAGCTTCGGCGGTGACGATTTGCGCACAAGTGCATTATATAATGTAGAAGAGTTATCTTGCGCAGAGCTGTTGGAGGAGTTCATGTTCATGGGACTACGCCGCAGCGAAGGTGCGAGCCTGGCGGAGGCACGCGAGCGCTTTGGCGTTGATGTGCTGCAGCGCTTTGCCTCCGAGCTGGCACCGCTGTTTGAACAAAAGCTTATTGCGTATGATGCAAGCACGCAAAGACTGCGCCTGACAGAGCGTGGTATGGAGGTCGGCAATCAAATATTTGAAGTTTTTGTGATAACTTAAAAATAAATAAAAAAGGTGTTGACAATAAAGTAGGCTAGTGCTATTCTAGTATCAAGATGTTAGCACTCCTAATGATAGAGTGCTAACAATCAAAATGAGGTGGGAATATGTTAAACGAAAGAAAGAAAAAAATTCTCCAGCTCATAATTGAGGATTATATTTCAACTGCTGAGCCTGTAGGTTCAAGGACGATTGCCCGCAAATATGATTTGGGCCTCAGTCCTGCGACCATCCGTAACGAGATGAGTGATCTGGAGCTTCTAGGTTATCTGGAGCAGCCACACACCTCGGCCGGACGTGTACCGTCGGCTCAGGCTTATCGTCTTTATGTTGACTCGCTTGTTGAGCCTGGCACTCTGACAGATAATGACAGAGCACTGATTAACGGCTGGTTCAGCGAAAGACGCAGAAGTCCATCAAAACATACTTATCAGCGATACTTATTAAATCATACGCATAATAAGTGTCCTCATATAATTTTCCAACAGGAAATTCTATCTTTTTAGCAATATTTGTCTTGATTAATCGTACACATGCTGAGCCAAAAATTTTTTCTATTTTCAGGTATTCTTCTAAATACTCTTGTTTTGTACAAACTTGATAATATCTTTTATCAGTAAACAATTCTACTCTTTCTGGATACACAATCTTAAGATTACACTCTGCAACATCAGCGTCTTCTTTTATTATGGCTTCATATAATTTTTCATACATTTCTGCGTCTATATAATCATCGCTATCTACAAAGCCTATATAACTTCCGGTTGCTCTCGCTACTCCATAGTTTCTTGCATCTGACAAGCCACCATTTTCTTTATGATAGACCTTTATTCTATTATCTAGCTTCTCTAATTCATCACATATTTCTCTGCTGCTATCTGTAGCACCATCATCTACCAAAATTATTTCTAAATTTTTGTATGTTTGATTTACTATCGAATCAATACATTTTTTTAAATATTTCTCAACGTT